>Ga0310122_10001669_pt1 | contig 14206 bp, 14 predicted proteins | sample CB6_Bottom_1051__FD_203503 | JGI IMG/M metagenome (GOLD analysis project Ga0310122, IMG submission 203503) | Marine microbial communities from Western Arctic Ocean, Canada - CB6_Bottom_1051 | ecosystem: Environmental > Aquatic > Marine > Oceanic | place: Canada: Western Arctic Ocean | collected...
CGTGGTGACTTTAGGGTTAATGGTGAAGTGATAGACATTTACCCTGCTTACTCTGAAGAGTTTGCTTGGCGTGTAGAGTTTTTTGGAGATGAAATAGAAGCGGTATATGAGTTCAACTCGCTAACGGGAGAAAAACAAGAAGGGGTACAAGAAGCCACCATTTACTCTGCCAATCAATTTATTGTCTCTAAAGAGAAGTTGGCACGTGCAGTTAAAACCATAGAAGAAGAGTTGGGTGAACGTTTAAAGTACTATCAGTCACAAGACCGCATGATAGAGTACAACCGCATCAAACAAAGAACAGAGTTTGATCTTGAAATGATAGAAGGTACGGGTATGTGTAAAGGAATAGAAAATTATTCACGTCACTTAACCGGTAAAGCCCCAGGCGAGACACCCTACTCCATGATGGACTATTTTGCTACTATGCATGATGACTACTTGGTCATTGTAGATGAGTCTCATGTTTCCCTGCCACAGTTTCGAGGCATGTATGCAGGAGACAGAAGCCGTAAAGAAGTCCTGGTAGACCATGGTTTTAGACTACCCTCCGCCCTTGACAACAGACCACTCATGTTCCCAGAGTACATCGACAAAGCACCGCATTACTTGTTTGTCTCAGCAACCCCCAATGAACTTGAGCTGGACCTCTCTTCAGTCGTAGCAGAACAAGTAGTGCGTCCTACCGGTTTACTTGACCCTCCCATAGAAGTCATAGACTCTACCTACCAAGTAGAAAACTTACATGACCGCATGAAACCAGTCATTGCCAAAGGGGAGCGTATACTCATTACTGTGCTCACAAAAAAAATGGCTGAGGAGCTTAGCGCTTATTACAATGACTTAGGGCTCAAATGTCGCCATATGCACTCAGACATGGATGCCATTGAACGCAACCAAACCATACGCGCTTTACGTTTGGGAGAGTTTGACATCCTCATTGGGATTAACTTACTGCGAGAAGGGCTTGACTTACCAGAAGTCAGTCTTGTCGCCATTTTAGATGCTGATAAAGAGGGGTTTTTACGTTCCCGTACTGCGCTCATACAAACCTCAGGACGTGCAGCACGTAATGCAAATGGCCTGGTGCTCATGTATGCGAAAAGAGTCACTGACTCTATGCAGTTTACCATTGACACCACTACTGCTAGACGTGAAAAGCAAATGGAATTTAACAAAGAACACGGCATTACACCAAAAACCACGCTGCGTGACTTAGACGCTGACCTCAAAGTGGAAGATGCAGGAGAGTTGTACAACAAAAGATCCAAGTTAGACAAAATGCCAAAAGCTGAACGCCAGCAACTCGTGAAAGAGTTGAAAGCAAAAATGCTTTTAGCGGCTAAAAGTCTGGACTTTGAAGATGCTGCTAGGTACAGGGATGAGATTTCTAAGATCAAAAAACTTTGATTTTTCTGTGATCGGGGTGGTCGGCTGAAGCCAACCCTACATGGCATACAGAGAAACCGTAGGGTTGGCTTCAGCCGACCTTTCAACAGCAAAAGAAGCAGCAAAAAAACCACCCAAATAAAATTTCGCTATAATACGAAAAAATCATACATTATATAGGCAATTTATATGGAAGCAGACTTAAATTCATCACAGCTCTATTTTAACCGTGAACTTTCATGGCTTCAGTTTAACTCCCGTGTACTTGCACAAGCACTTGATGAAAAACTACCTCCTCTTGAGCGTTTAAAATTCCTTGCCATTTACGGTACAAACTTAGATGAATTTTACATGATTCGCGTGGCAGGACTTAAAGCACTTTTTAAAGCTCGTGTTCAAGAGACAGGCCCTGACAAACTTACACCAAAAGAACAACTCAACGAGATACATAGCTACTTACATAAGGAGCACCAGGTACTTGAGACTTGTTACACTTCCATCATCTCTCAACTGCATGACAATGCAGTCAATGTCAAAAGTTATGATGCTTTAGGTGAAGATGAAAAAACCCAAGTCAAAGAGATGTTTTTTAACGAAATTTACCCCGTCATCATCCCTATTGCCGTAGACACTACGCATCCTTTCCCTCACCTCAACAACCTTAGTTTTGGGCTTGCCATTACGCTCAAAGATGACTCAAAGAATATTAAACATGGTTTGATTCGTATTCCTCGTATTTTGCCACGCTTTTTACAGATTGCACAAACGTTTATCCCCATAGAATCTGTGGTGGAACACTTTGCATCAGAACTTTTTCCTGGGTTTAAACAATTGGCATCTACCCCGTTTAGAGTAACGCGAAATGCAGACATTGAGATAGAAGAAGAAGAAGCAGATGACTTCTTAGAAATTTTACAAGAGGGTTTACGCTCACGGAACAAAGGTTCACTCATTCGCTTAGAGCTTACAGAAGGCGCAGACAAAAAACTCATTAAGTTTTTACTCTCTCACTTGGACCTTGACGATAAAGACATCTATGCATACAAAAGTCTGCCTTTAGACCTCTCTTCGCTTTGGCAAATTGTAGGAGACAAGTCACTGGCACACTTACTGCGTCCTACCTTTAATCCAAAAATACTACCTCCGCTCAACAGTGAAAACATTTTTGATGCCCTTGACAAACAAGATATTTTGCTTTACCATCCTTTTGACTCTTTTGAACCTGTGATACAATTCATCAAACAAGCTGCAGCCGATAGAGACACCATCTCCATTCGCATGACGCTTTACCGTGCAGGACAACAATCACCCATTGTCAAAGCACTTATTGATGCCGTGCGTGATGGCAAACAAGTCATGGTACTGGTCGAGCTTAAAGCACGTTTTGATGAAGAAAATAACTTACGTTGGGCCAAAGCACTTGAAGATGCAGGCGTGCACGTGGTTTACGGTATACCAGGGCTTAAAGTCCATGCAAAAATTGCACAGGTCATTAAACGTAAAGGCAACAAACTTCAAAGTTATGTACACTTAGCTACGGGGAACTACAACCCTGGTACTGCAAAAATTTATACAGACATGTCTTACTTTACCTCTAAAGAGATTTTTGGCACAGATGCCACACATTTCTTCCATTTCCTCACTGGTTTTTCTACCCATACCAAACTTGACACAGTGTTTATGTCACCCAAGCAGATTAAACCTAAACTGCTTAAACTCATAGAAAAAGAGGCCAAAGAAGGGCGAAGAGGACACGTCATCTTGAAGACCAACTCGTTGGTCGATAAAGACATTATTAAAGCCCTATACAACGCTTCTGGACAAGGATGCAAGATTGACCTGATTGTGCGTGGAATTTGTTGTTTAAAACCTGGTGTGAAAGGTGTTTCTGAAAACATTAAAGTCTCGTCAGTCATTGGTAAATACTTAGAACATGCCCGTATTTATTTCTTTAAACATGACAAAGTAAAATGTTACATCTCTTCAGCAGACCTCATGCCGCGTAACCTTGTACGCCGTGTAGAGTTGATGACACCCATACTTGAAGACAACCTCACACAAAAGATAGAACAAATCCTCATGCTGCAACTCGCAGACAATACCCTGCGTTGGGACCTACAGAGTGATGGAAACTATACCAAAATTCCTCCTCTAGGCAAAGAGGTCAATAACCATTGTGTCTTGGAAGAATTTGTTTCAAAAATACATGATAAAACAAAAAAAGAGACCCCAGATTATGTCTCGCGTCTCGCGAACAGATTATTAAAGGAATCATAAGATGATATTACCATTTCAAAACTGGACACCCCAACTAGGAAAAAATGCATGGGTGGCGGATGGCGCTTCAGTGATTGGACGTACGGTGATGGGTGAAGACTCAGCGGTATGGTTTGGCTGTGTGGTACGTGGTGATGTGCATCACATTCGCATTGGTGACAGAACCAACATCCAGGACCTTAGTATGATACATGTGACCCACCATAAAAAACCCGATGAGAGTGATGGGCACCCCACCATCATTGGCAATGATGTGACCGTAGGGCATAGGGTGATGTTACACGGCTGTACCATAGAAGATGCCTGCCTCATAGGAATGTCTGCAACGATACTTGATGGTGCCGTTATAGGGAAAGAGTCTATTGTGGGTGCTTCTGCACTGGTCACAAAGAATAAAATCTTCCCACCAAGAAGCCTCATCATGGGAAGCCCTGCAAAAGTAGTAAGAGAACTCACAGATACAGAGGTAGCAGAGCTATATGCATCTGCTGAACGCTATGTTAAATTTAAAAATGAGTACCTGTAGGGTGCTTGTCCCATGACAACACCTTTAGCTGTTTAAAATATTCAATCATCGGTGTTAGACCCTACACTGTTAGATAAGGCAAAAAATGACACAAACCATCTCAAAAAGTTTTAAAGATATGCTCTCCTCAACCATTTTACTTTTTGTCATGAAAGTAACACTTATATCTATACTTGTCACAGCTGTGATACTCTGGTTCTTCGGAGGCAGTTTAAATGGGTTTATGGAGGGTTACCTCTCATGGCTACCTTGGGAATGGCTAAGAACTACAGGCGTGGCTGTGGCTTCTATTGCCCTGAGTTATATGATGTTTATCATCACGTTATCTATTGTGACTTCTATCATGATAGAACCTTTACTCATTAAACTTGCAGAAAAACACTACCCTGAAGTAAAAGTCATTGGTGCAGCGAATACTACAAGCTCTATTATTATCAGTCTGAAATCTGCACTGCTATTACTCGTTATTTTTCTTTTTACTTTTCCTGTGATGTTTATACCACTTGTCGGTGCTGTCTATATGTTATGGCTTTGGTCACTTTTACTTAAGGCCCCTACTATTTACGATGTAAGTTCTCTGTTTATTGAAAATAAAAAAGAGGTAAAAGAAAAAACGAAAAAGACTACTATACTTGCCATGATAGCCGCAGCATTTAACTATATTCCGGTGCTTAACATTTTCTCAGCCGTCTTTGCACAGATACTATTTTTACATCATATATTGGGAAAAGAAAAAATTTAGTTTTTTTTCTCTTTTTTGAGTCTTCTCTCTTTTTTGGAAGAGATAGAAAAGCGTAAGAGTTCATCTGCACTTTTTACGTATTCAGGTAAGGTTTCTAAAGATTTATCCATCACTTTTCCTGCACATACTGCGTCAGAAAAAGCTCTGTGGTGGGTGGCTGTTTCTATACCTAAGAAGTCTATCAGAAAAGCCAAACCGTAACGTTCAGACTCAAAGGTACGTCGTGCCAACTCAATGGTACAAAGTTTAGGATTACCAATGTTTCCTAAACCAAAACGTTCAAAAGAAGCATTTAAAAAACCATAATCAAAGTTTGCATTATGTGCCACAAAAATGGCATCTCCCATAAAATGTCTGAGTTTGGTGAGTGCTTCTTTTCTTGTGGGTGCACCTATAAGGTCTGTGTGTTCAATGCCTGTAATTTTACTAATATACTCTGGCAGAAAAGCACACTCCACAAAGCTTTCAAAACGATCAATCACTTCACCATTTTGCACCATGATAGCCCCAATTTCTATGACCTGAGACGTACCAGGTTTAGATCCATTGGTTTCAATGTCGATAATGCAATAACGTTGTGTATCATAAGCACTAAAATAGGTTTCAAGTCTATAACACTCTTCTGTCTCGCAAAAAGAGATAGGATATCCTGAAGCTTGCAGTAAAATAAAAATGGTGTCGCTGTCTTCAAGCAGCGTGGTATGCTTGTTTACAATCTCTACGTATTGTGTTTCACTCAACTTTCCATCATATTTACGGAAAGCGGTGGTGAGGATGTCAAAGACTTTTTGCATTATCGATAAATTCTTTGACTTTTCTTGCGTCTTTTTTTCCCTTAATCGACTCAACACCAGAACTCACATCTACACCGTAAAAACCTAGTTGACGTACTTGTGCAACATTCTCAGGGGTAAGTCCACCTGCGAGTATCATTTTGGAACAATCTATGCCGTTAAACCAGTCAAGGTTTAAACACTGTCCTGAACCGCCATACGTTTCCGTGTAAGCATCTACTAAACGGTATCTGTCTTTAAATTTTGTCAAATCTTCTGGACCTTTAGCACGGACAACCGGTAACGTTTCTAAACCAATGGCATCTAAAGACTCTTCATCCACATCAAAGTGTATTTGGGCACGGGAGATATTGGAATACTTACAGACTGTGTCGATCGTTTCTATGCCTTCATTGACAAAAAGCCCTACTCTTTCTACAAAAGGAGGTAATTTATCGATGATTCGTTTTGCTGCTGAGGGGGTAATGTAACGTGGTGACTTGTTATAAAACACAAACCCTAAAGCATCTGCACCACATGCTACTGCATGTAAAGCATCTTTTAAATTGGTAATCCCACATATTTTAACACGCATATAGCTTCCTTTTATTTCAATGCCGAAATGGCTGATTGAACACCTTCAGGGTGCTTATAGACAAATGAACCTGCGACCACTACATTAACGCCTGCTGCTTCAAGCTCTTTCACATTTTTATCATTTACTCCACCATCTACTTCTATGAGACATTTTGGATTTCTTTTTTCTATAAGTGCTTTCAAACGCTCCGCACGTTCCACAACATTAGAAATAAACTTTTGTCCCCCAAAACCTGGATTGACAGACATCAGTAAAACCATGTCTACATCTTCCAGTAAGAACTCTATGGCTTCTGGCGGTGTATGTGGGTTAAGTGTAATCGCTGGACGGATGCCCAGTGAACGGATTTTTTGTATGAGTCTATGGGGATGTTTCTCTTCTTCAATATGAAAAGAGATAAAACCTGGTTTTAAAGGGGCAAAGAGGTCCACAAAAAAACTATTGTTCTCTACCATGAGGTGAATGTCCAAAGGTTTAGTCGCTGCTTTAGCTACAGCTTCCACAACCACAGGACCAATAGTAAGGTTGGGAACAAAGTGCCCATCCATCACATCGACGTGTACGAAGTCACATCCACCTTCACAAATGGCTTTAACATCTTGGGCTAAATTGCCAAAATCTGCTGATAAAATACTGGGAGCAACTAACATAAATATCCTACGAAAATGAATTATGTTATTATACCATAGTGTGGATAAGTGGTCGTTTGCCTCTCGTTCTTAGAACAATATTCAAGGAAAAATAGTTTAGCTGTAGGTAACTTAAGCAAATATTATGTTCAAATTGTCTATAATCCCACAAATTATTTACCGTTTTTAACAGCGGTATCATTATGAAGGAAAAATCATGGCAAGAAGATGTGATATTACGGGTAAAGGCCCATTAACAGGAAACAATGTTTCTCATGCAAACAACAAAACAAAAAGAAGACAACTTCCAAACTTAAGATCAGTGAAAATCACACTTGAAGATGGAACAAGTAAAAGAGTAAAAGTAGCAGCGTCTACACTCAGAACAATGAAGAAACATGCAGCACAAGCTGCAGCAGCTACTAACTAAGCTGATTCTCCTAAGCACTTTGCTTATTCTTTTAAGATAAGAGAGGATATACTCTCTTATCATGCTTTTTATCCAAAAATTTAAACGTTTTCTCGGTTGGAGAAGCGCACCCAAACCACATATAACACTAAATGACGAGTACTACGGACATTTAGGCCCATTTAGACTTCCCCTCATACTTACTGTACTTGTTATGTTAATTGGAACCATGGGATATATGGCCATTGATAACTTTCCATTAATGGATGCGATTTATCAAACAGGTATCACCTTTACCACAGTTGGGTTTGGTGAAATCCAACCCATTTCCGATATGGGAAGAATATTCACCATTACACTCATCATCTTTGGTTTTATCGTTTTCTCTATTGCGATAGGGATTATTGCAGAAGTCGTTAAAAAAGGTGAATTTCAAAAAACTGCTAAGGAGCGTAAAATGCTTTACGAAATTGCTCGACTTAAACACCACTTTGTGGTCTGTTACCACAATGAATTCACCATTCAAGTCACCAAACAACTTCGTGCAAACCACATCCCTTTTGTGGTTGTTGACCCACGTGAAGACATGGATGAGATTGCTAAGAAATATCACTACCCGTATTATGTGTCGGCAGAACCCCATACAGAAAAAGGTATACTCAAGTCTCACCTCTCTTCCGCCAAAGGTGTCATTACCCTAGCAGACAATGTCGCGGACAATATTGCGACTATTGCTTCTGCACGTTTGTATGAGAGAGAGATTCACCGTACCAGAAAGTTTCTGATTATTGCCAATGCAAAAAGCCATGAAGATGACCAGAAGTTACTCAAACTTGGTGCCGACAAAGTCGTCACTGCGACCAAACTCATGGCACAGCGTATCAACGCCATGGCCGCACGTCCAGACATGGAAAACTTGCTACAAGAATTTCTCTATAAACAAGATACGCCTTTGGCCATGGAAGAAGCAAAAGTATCGAAAACGTCATGGCTGGCACTCAAAAAAATCAAAACTGCACGTTTTAGAGACATTGCCAATGTGACTATTATTGGTATACGTCAAAAAGACAACAAGTTTCTCCCTATGCCAAAAGGAGATACCATCATCATGCCTGAATCCAAACTTTTACTTATTGGTACCAGTGACGGTATTAGAAAAGCAAAAAAGATCATTCGTAAAAAAGAAAAACCAGAGGAATTGAAATTTGTCTAAGGAAAAAAGATGTTTAGATTAGTAAAATTAGAAAACGGCCTTGAAAATGTACAAGGTTTCTACTGTGGTGCAACCAATGTGGGTATGCGTACCAATCCTGAAAACCCTGGTCTTTCACATGTAGATGGAGACCTTGCTTTCATCCGTTCAGACATCCCCTGCGATATTTCTGCCGTATTTACCTCCAACACCTTTCAAGCCGCACCCCTCAAACATTTCCAAAAGTATCCTAAAGATTTTAAGACAGACTTCATACTCATTAATGCTAAAAATGCCAATGCTATGACTGGCCGACAAGGTATTGAAGACATCGATACACTGATGTCTGCTCTACACGAGAGACAGGCTGTGAGAAACCCTGTAATGTCTTCTACTGGTGTCATTGGTTACCGTTTACCCCTTGAACAAATAGCTTCGGGTTTTGATGACTTAGATTTTTCTGCTAAAAATTCTCACCAGGCTGCACGTGCCATTATGACCACAGACTCTTTTAAAAAAGAGTTGGCTTACAAAGTAGTGCTTGAAGATGGCAGCTCTTTTAACATTGCTGCCATTTGTAAAGGTGCCGGTATGATAAACCCTGCCATGGCTACGATGCTCTGTTTTATCATTACTGACGCAAATGTACCTAAAGCAGATATGGATACCTTACTCTTAGATGCCAGTGAAGGATCTTTTAACCGAATTTCTGTAGATGGAGACACTTCTACCAATGACACAGTCATGCTTATGTCCAATAAAACTTCTCTTGCTTACCATAAAGAAGCCTTCAAAGAAGCACTCAATACCATCATGTTTGAACTGGCCATGATGATACTCAAAGATGGGGAAGGTGCAAACAAATTGGTAGCTTTTGAAGTCAAAGGTGCAAAAAGTGAAGCAGAGGCAAAAAAAGCTTCTATGGCACTTTCAAACTCACTCTTGGTTAAGACAGCTCTCTTTGGGGAAGACCCTAACTGGGGGCGTATTGCTTCTACTATTGGTGCATCCGGTGTCAGCTGTGATGATGAAACACTTACCATTCATTATGATGATTTACTTATCTACTCTTCAGAATTTAGAGAGTTAGACAAAGTGCGTGAAGAGAAAGCCTATGCCATTATGAAACAAGAAAGTTTTAAAGTCACCTGTGACCTTGGTTTGGGTGAAGCATCTTACATCTCTTATGGCTGTGACCTCTCTTATGAATATGTCAAAATTAATGCCGAATACCGTACTTAATCAAGTAGACTTAATCTGCATCAAGATTTTTCCTTTCTTTAGATGTTATGCTTAGGCATCTAAACACTAGGAAGAACATATGTTACACGAATACAGAACAGAAATTCACACACTCAAACAAGACAATGCACACTTTGCCAATATTTTTTCTCAACATAATGACTTGGATCAACAAATAGAAGATGCAGAAAGAGGAGATAGACCTATGACAGACATCTCTTTAGAAAATTTAAAAAAAGAGAAGCTTATTTTAAAAGATGAAGCTTTTAAAATGATTATGGATTTTAAAAAATCCCAAGCATAACGGTACTATTAAACTTCTTTCCCTATAATAAACAAAATATTATGGGGAACCTTATGAACAAACTTTTACTCCTTACACTCACACTTTTTAGCATGCTCACTTTTCTACACGCACAAGAAGCAAAAATCGACATGCATGGAACAGAACACGTAGAAAAAACAACCCTTTATTATGGTAAAATTCTTGACATAAAATCCGTCTCACGTTACCAATATCTCAAAATTGATGAGAAGGGGGAAACCCTCTGGATAGCCATAGAAAAGGCAAATATTTCCATAGGCGACACGATAGGTTTTGACAAAGAGACCTTAATGACAGACTTTAAAAGTAGCACACTCAATCAAAGCTTTGAGAAAATCTACTTTGTCTCCACACTTTCTCTTCCAAAAAAGAGAAATTTAACTATGAAAGAGATGTTAAAACTCTCAGCAGAAGGAAAATAATGACAGCATTTAATACCATCACAGACATTTCACCTGAGTTACTTGACGTACTTTCAGACTTTGGTTTTAAAACCATGTCTGAAATTCAAGAAAAAACAATTAACCCTATTTTAGATGGAAGAGATGTCTTGGCACAATCTAAAACAGGTTCAGGTAAAACTTTGGCTTTTGGTATCCCCGCAGTCATGTCTACCAATACCAATAATTTTAAACCCCAAACGATTATCATTACACCTACCAGAGAACTTGCAGACCAAGTTGCAGTAGAACTTAGAAAAGTAGCCTCGTACAAAGCCAATCTAAAAATATTGACACTGTATGGGGGTGTACCTCTACGTGCCCAAGCTGAGTCGTTAGCAAAAGGTGCTCATATACTCATAGGCACACCAGGACGGATACAAGACCACTTGGCCAAAGAGACTTTAGTGCTTGACAGCATTAAAACCCTTGTACTCGATGAAGCGGACCGTATGTTGGATATGGGTTTTTATGATGAAATTGTAAAAATTGGCTCCAATATGCCACGAGGAAAACAGACCCTTCTCTTTTCCGCCACCTTTCCAGAAAACATAGAAAAATTAGCCAAAGCCCTACTCAACCAGCCACTTACTATTAAAGTAGACACCATTCTAGAGGCTACAAAAATAAATGAAATAGTGTATGAAACAGATGATAAAGAAAAAACGCTAGATACACTCATTAAAGCCTATAAACCTGAATCTTTGCTCATATTTTGTAACACCAAAGTCCAAGTCATTTCACTCACACAAACCCTCCAAAGACGTGGACATGCAGCCATTGACATACATGGAGACTTAGACCAAAGAGACAGAAATGAATCGCTGATTGCCTTTTCTAATGGTTCAAAAAGGATTTTGGTTGCCACGGATGTTGCTTCACGTGGTTTAGATATTAAAAATATCTCTTTGGTTATTAACTATGACTTACCTTTTGAGCAAGAAGTCTATACCCATCGTATTGGACGTACAGGACGTGCAGATGCCACAGGTACTGCAATCTCCCTCTTTTCGCCTAAAGACTCTGAAAAGTGTGCGTATGTGTTGCAAAAAGCTAAAAAAGGACTGATGAAAGAGTTAAGAGTAGATGCAAAGTTTAAAATGATTTCTGACTTTGATACCCTTTGTCTACATGGAGGTAAAAAAACCAAACTCCGTGCGGGTGACATCTTAGGAACTTTCTGCAAAGAGATAGGTATAGATAAGACGATGATAGGAAAAATTAATATCACTGAGACAAAGTCTTACATTGCTCTACATCATACAGTGGCAAATAAAGTTTTAAATGCACTCAAAAAAGAAGTAAAGATCAAGAAGAAAAAATATATGGCTTGGATACTTTAGGTCACCTCTAATCGTGGCCCCCTATTATTCTCCTAAAATCTCTTTTCTACGTTTGTTTCGTATGATGTAAAAAAGTGTAATGAAGCACACAGAAATTAAAGTAATAACCGTGGCTATTTGTAAGTACTCAGAGATGAGTTCTTCATTGGAGCCCAGTAGATAGCCTAAAACCACAAGTACCAACACCCAAATACCTGCACCTAAGCCTGAATACAGAGCAAACTTGGCAATGTTCATACGTGCTAGTCCTGCAGGAAGGGAAATGAGTTGACGTATACCAGGGATCAGTCTTCCGTTAAACGTTGACAACTCTCCATGTTTAGAAAAAAAGGCTTCTAGTTTATCGAGTGTCTCTTCTTTTACGAAAACATATTTTCCGTATCTTAAAATAAACCTTCTACCAAAATGTAAGGCTAAATAGTAATTAAACAGTGCGCCTGCTACAGAACCAAATATCCCTACCAAAACGACGATATAGATATTCATTTCACCTTTTTGAGCTAAATAGCCTGCAGGTATCATGATAATTTCACTGGGGAAAGGGAAGAAGGTACTCTCTAAGAACATGAGCAAAAATATACCCCAATACCCCATATCTCCAATCAAAGAGACAAGGTTTGTGGCGATATCATGTATCATTAATTATCCATACCATTATAACACGAGAAGTCGCGTGAGCTTACTGCTGAAGTAAACACAGCGTTAGCGTAGTAAAGATGAGATTTTCTCATTTTACGTTCTATTCACTGTAAGCGCCAACAGCAGTAAGTCTTTTGTAACGTTGGTCTAACATTTCTTCTGTGGTCAGTTCTCTTAGTGACTTCACTGTCTCTAAAAAGTACTTCTTCACCACATCCACTGCTGTGTTTTTATCTCTATGTGCACCAATCATTGGTTCATCCAATACATCATCAATCAATTTATGAGAGAGTAAATCATCTGGTGTGATTTTAAGTGCTTTGGTTGCAGCTTCTACTTTTGTAGGGTCATTCCACAAAATAGCCGAACATCCCTCAGGTGAGATAACAGCAAAAACAGAATAACGCATCATGGCAAGTCTGTCAGCTACACCAATGGCCAATGCACCACCTGAGCCACCTTCACCAATGACAATAGAAACCATAGGTACAGTCACTGAAGAAAATTCAAAAAGATTTTTAGCAATGGCTTCACTCTGTCCACGTTCTTCTGCACCTAAACCAGGGTAAGCACCCGGAGTGTCTATGAGCATAAGGACAGGAATGTCAAACTTTTCTGCCATTTTGACTGCACGTAAAGCTTTTCTGTAACCCTCTGGGTTAGGCATACCAAAATTTCTTTTGATTTTATTTTTAACGCCACGCCCTTTTTGCTCACCAATAATCATAGTCTTTTGACCATTCATCCAACCCAAGTAACATAAAATAGCTGGATCATCACGGAAAGCTCTGTCTCCATGTATTTCGTAAGCATCATCGAGTAAAAGTTTGATGTAATCTAAAGAATAAGGTCTATCAGGATGCCGTGCAAGTTGCAGTTTTTGGAAGTCAGAGAGTGAACCAAATGTTTTGTTTACCTCTTTATCCAAATCCTTTTGTAAGCTCTCTACAGCAGACATATTGGCAACAGCGTGTGCAGATACGATCTCTTCTTGTATCTTCTCAATTTTGTGTTCAAAATCTAAATAAGTTGCCATACTATAATCCTTATATTTTCTTAAAGATAACGACGCCGTTTGTACCACCAAAACCAAAAGAGTTAGACATTACGGTATTAATTTCCGCTTTTCTTGCACCTGTAGACACATAGTCAAGGTCACAATTTTCATCTGGGTTAGAAAGGTTAATGGTTGGAGGAAGTACACCATCACGCATTGCCATAAGACAAACCACGGCTTCAATGGCACCAGCAGCACCAAGACAGTGACCTAACTGACCTTTAATGGAAGACATTGGAGGACAGTTTTCTTTCCCACCTAGCAACTCTTTAACCGCTGCTGTTTCATTTTTATCGTTCACCGGTGTAGATGTTCCATGGGCATTGACATAATCAAGTTTAGGTTCACCTGCCATTTTATAAGCACCCTTCATAGCACGAAGAGGACCATCCATCGTTGGAGTTGTAATGTGGTTTGCATCACCACTTTCACCAAAGCCAATAAGCTCACCATAAATGGTTGCACCACGTGCCACAGCATCTTCGTAAGTCTCTAAAATAAGTGCCGCTGCACCTTCACCCATAACAAAACCATCACGCTGGGCATCAAAAGGTCTTGAAGCAGATTGTGGGTCATCATTTCTTGTTGAAAGTGCTTTCATTGCAGCAAATCCACCAATTCCTAC
>Ga0310122_10001671_pt1 | contig 14203 bp, 10 predicted proteins | sample CB6_Bottom_1051__FD_203503 | JGI IMG/M metagenome (GOLD analysis project Ga0310122, IMG submission 203503) | Marine microbial communities from Western Arctic Ocean, Canada - CB6_Bottom_1051 | ecosystem: Environmental > Aquatic > Marine > Oceanic | place: Canada: Western Arctic Ocean | collected...
GACCCGGCACGGCTACTTTTTCCCGCGCTGGCCGGGGCACATAGCCGAAGCTGAGACTGTAGACCTGCTGCTGGACGATCCGCCGCGCCTCGCGATCCTGGTGGACGACGTTTCGGCCGTGTTTGGGAGGGCGCCGGCCTACTACTTTCTGCTCGGCGACTATCTAAAGAAAAATTACAGCTTTCACGCCCGCTTTGGCCGTTTCGTGGTCATGGCCCATCGCGAACTGGGCCCGGTCGGTACTGCTGCCCCGTGGCACGCCGGCGGCACGTTGCAGGCGTTGTCGGGAGTAGAGAGGCAAGCCATTTCCCGGGGCATGGAATCAGACAGTCCCCCGCGGCGTGTGACAACAACGCGTAGGATAGCTTCCTACCATGCAGAAGATGCCTTCGGGCCGGCACTGGACGCGCTGTCGGACAACGACCAGCGGGTACGTAACGCAGCCGTGTGGGCGCTGGCTTCGTCGCGCTCGCCGGTGGTTACAGGGGCGCTGGTAAGGGCGGTGACAGGCGGTAGCCTCGCGCCAAGGGAGGAAGAACTGGCGCTGCGCGTATACCGGCTGGGGGCCGACCGTAGCTCGGTCGGTGATGTGCTCGAGCTTTACGAAGACGACCCGGGCCGGTTCTCTGTTGCCGCCGCGGGCGGTCTGCTGAGCATTCTAGACAAGGAGTTGTCGGCTTCGTTCCTGCGCGAGATTGTTGGCGATGGGTCGGAAGCGACTCCGATCCTGACCCCTGACACGGCACGCCGCCTCAAGGCCTGGCGACGTGCCACTCCCTCGCCCGGGGTAGACGTCTTCTCGGCCATGGTTTCTGCAGATATCGTGACCGGAATGCAAGGGCGGGACGGGCTGTCGCGGGCAGAGTTCTGCGACGATGGGGGCGATAACCCGGCTTGCCTGCTGGCCTTGTTGGCCTGGGCCAGGGCCGGGAGGGCCGACGAAATACTGGAGGAAGCCTTCGAATTGCTGGCAGTAGACGACATGCTGGCGCCAAGAGTGGCCGTGCTGGCGGTGCGCCAGTCGGGTCCCGCTGGCGACACGGCGTTGGCCAGGGCTATCGGCCAGCCTGGCAGTTCGATGATGAGAGAGAGTGCGGCGTGGATGGCCGCCGTATGCGGCGGAGCCCAGGCCGAGTCGGCTCTCGCCGGCCTCCTTGGCGCCGGTGACGCCCGCTTGCGGGCGGCGGCGGCCTGGGGACTGGGCTATCGAGGCGCGAAGGCGCGTCTTGCCGAACTCGAGTTGCTGCTGGGGGACGAGGATTCCGACGTGCGGGAGTTCGCGCGCGCATCCGTTTCCCGGTTGCGCTCCGGGCAGGACCATTAGCGAGTTCCGTCGATCGCGGTAAGGGGAGGGTTGGCTGTACCGGCTCGCCAGCCGGTCGGTATTACCGGTGCAACGTCGTCATTTGGCCAGTCGGCGGCCCGTGACTCTGAACACGCGTGGGCTTAACAGGCCCATCTTCGCCAGTCGGTAAGTCAGCGAGGTCCAGAGTACTCCCAGGCCGTACTTGACGCTTCGGCGGAAGTTGATCGAGGAAGCGTCTTCAAAGTAGCGGGTGGGGCAGGACACCTCTCCTATGTGGAAGCCGAAGTAAAAAGTCTGCGCGAGCATCTGGTTGTCGAAGACGAAGTCTTCCGAGTTTTCTTCCAGGGGAAGGGTTTCCAGCACTTCGCGCGAGAACGCACGGTAGCCGGTATGGTACTCCGTTAACTTACGGTTGAGCAGGATGTTTTCGAACAGTGTGAGAAAGCGGTTGGCAACGTACTTGTATAACGGCATGCCGCCCTTGATCTGTCCCTGCGACAGGATACGCGATCCCAGCATGGCGTCGTAAATACCGCTGGCTATGGGTGCGGCCATCGCCAGTAACAGTTTCGGGGTGTACTGGTAGTCCGGGTGCAGCATGATCACGACATCCGCGCCCCTGCTGAGCGCTTCCCGGTAACAGGTCTTCTGGTTACCGCCGTAGCCGCGGTTTATTTCGTGTACCAGCGGTTCTATCCCCAGGCCTCGCGCTACCTCGACGGTTTGGTCAGAGCTGCGGTCGTCGACGAGAATGACTTCGTCGATGTAGTCCATGGGTATCTCGTCGTAGGTCTGCCTGAGGGTCAGCGCAGCGTTATACGCGGGCATAACTACGATTATTTTCTTGTCGAAAAGCATTTCTGAAGCTCCATTAAAAACCCATTGTACCCGTTTATTGTACCCGTTTATCCCGGGTCAGGAAGCAAATCCTACGCAGATTTTTCCCGGTCTCAAACGGGTAATGCCTCCCCCGGTTGGCAGACGGAATATACGTGCCGGCCTAGCGGCACAGTTTTTTTCCGTGGGCCTTGGTGGGCCGCGCGGACTACTTATATGGCAACGCTCTGGCGAAACCAGTGATAGGGTTGTAGAAGACGGAGGTGATCGGGCAAGGTTGTCCGCGGCGGTCAAGTTTGGCGCAGTTCAGTTGACGACACACCGTCAGCGGCGAGTAGCCCGAGCGCCAGACATCACCAATACCTCGGAGAGCGAACGTACGATGATATTCAATCCTTCCCCCCTGGCGGGTGCTTGCACCATAGACCTTGAGCGCAGGGGTGATGAACGCGGTTTTTTTGCCCGCTTATTCTGTGAGAACGAGTTTGCCGCCGAGAAACTGGAGACCCGGTTCGTGCAGGTCAACAATTCCCTTAGCGCTGACAAGGGCACGCTGCGCGGGATGCACTACCAGTTGGCGCCCAGCCAGGAAGTAAAGGTTGTACGCTGTATACGCGGCTCCCTCTGGGATGCCATACTCGATCTGAGGCCCGACTCGGCGACTTTTGGCCAGTGGTTCGGGGAAGAACTGAGCGCCGAGAACAGGCGCATGATGTACGTCCCCCGCGGGTTTGCCCACGGCTTTCTCACCCTGGAGCCCGACAGCGAAGTCCTGTACCTGGCTTCTGCGTTCTACGACCCCCAGCGCGAGCGAGCAGTACGCTGGAATGACCCCAGGTTTTCCATCGGCTGGCCTGCTGAACCCACGGTAATAAGTGACAAGGACGCCCGCAGTCCTGACTTCGACCCCGTCCATAACCTTGGCGAGTAGACACGGTGTGTCGCGGAACGTTTTCGTACGGGGAAGGCGGACTTTTCGCTCGCCACTCGTCCAGAAGCCTGTGACTGGCTACAGTTGGTTGACACAGCGACCGTCTCGCTGCTAGGGTCTAAACTGTTTTTATCTTTGAAACGCAAGAGTTTGCACGGCTTTGCGAGCGCGAGCGCGGAGCCGCGCCAGACGAGATTTTTGCCGCGCGGCCGGCACAATAACGTTACAATCAAGGTGGAGGAATCGACATGAGCGATGTGATAACCGGAACCGGTGAAATTGAGGCCGGGGGAGACGGAAGGGATCTCAAGATTCTCTGCTACATCCCGGCTTACAATGCGGCTGCGACGATTCCGTCTGTCATCGATCGTATTCCCGACTCGATGATGGAGAAGATCGATGAGATCCTGGTTGTCGACAACGCGAGTGAAGACAACACCCACCTGGTGGGCATCGGCTATGCCCAACAGAAGGGTATAACCAACCTCAAGGTTCATCGGAGCGCTGTCAACGGTGGCTACGGGGGCAGTCAAAAAGTCGCTTATCGCTACGCCATAGACAACGGCTTCGACGTTGTCGTCATGCTGCACGGCGACGGGCAGTACGCGCCTGAGAGGATGGAAGACTTGATGGAACCCGTGTGGCAGGGCAAGGCCGACCACGTTTTCGGATCGAGGATGACCGGAGACCCGAGGGGCGGCGGCATGCCTCTACACCGCTACCTGGGGAACCGTTTCCTTACGACGGTTGAGAACTGGATACTGGGTTGGAACCTGTCCGAGTACCACTCCGGCTATCGGATCTACACCACGAAGTGTCTGCGTGCGATACCCTTTGAGAAGTGCAGCGACGAGTATCACTTCGATTCCCAGATACTCGTCCAGGTGCGCTTGGCGGGCATCCGCGTGGTGGAGAGAACCATTCCGACCTTTTACGGTAGCGAGAAGTGTTACGTTCCCCTTGTCAAGTACGGAATAGACGTTCTCAAGACCATGGGCGACTACCTGCTGCACAGGCTTGGTTGGCGCACGCCGGCCTACATGGACTTCGAAGGCGCCACTACCGGCAAGGGCGTTCCAGCCGTTATCATGTAGATTAACGCCCTGGTTGGAAGCCGGGGTGCCGCCGAAAATGGTAACTGCAAGCGAAAGAATTCCCGTCGTCATTCTTTGCGGGGGACAGGGGACGCGTCTCAGGGAAGAGACGGAGTACCGCCCGAAGCCCATGATCGAGGTTGGCAACCGGCCGATCGTGTGGCACATCATGCGCAATTACGCACACTTCGGCTTCGACGAGTTCGTGCTGTGCCTGGGCTACAAGGGAGACGCTTTCAAGGAGTACTTTCTCAACTACCGGGCCCTGGCCAACGACTGCACGGTCAGGTTAGGCCGTGACTGGGGCGTGAGTGTCATGAACGGCGGCGACGATGACGTTGACTGGTCCGTGACACTGGCCGACACGGGGCAGGACGTGATGACCGGCGCCCGCGTCCGGCGGGTGGCCCGTTACCTGAACTCGGAAACTTTCATGCTGACCTACGGAGACGGCCTGGCGGACGTGGACCTTGCCAAGCTGCTTGCCTTCCACCGCGAGCAGGGGCTGATGGTCACGGTGACGGGTGTGCGACCTCCGTCGCGATTCGGAGAGCTCGATGTTGAAGGTACCCGGGTCAGCACCTTCATGGAAAAGCCACAGGTGTCGGGCGGAGTCGTGAACGGTGGTTTCTTTGTCTGCCAGCACGAGTTTCTCGACTACCTCGACGATGATCCCACATGTGTTCTCGAGGGGGAACCGCTGCGCAAGGCGGCCAAGGATGGCCAGCTGGCGGTCTATACTCACGAAGGTTTCTGGCAGTGCATGGACACGTTTCGTGAGTACGAGATACTCAACCGCTTGTGGCAGTCGGGCGACGCACCCTGGAGGGTGTGGCCGTGAGGGTGCTGGTAACCGGGAGCCAGGGATACATAGGCTGCGTACTCTGCCCGCTGTTGCTGGAGCGCGGCCACGAGGTCGTGGGACTCGACACCGACTATTTTTCTGACTACTCGTTTTTTCCAATTACCGAGGGTTTTGAACAGCGCAAGGCCGAGGTACGCGGGCTTGACGCCAGCCACTTCGAAGGTGTTGACGCGGTAGTACACCTGGCAGCGCTTTCCAACGATCCGATGGGGCAGCTCGACCCCTCGTTGACCGACGACATCAATCACCGGGCCTCTGTCCGCGTCGCGGAACTGGCCAGGGAAGCGGGCGTAACGCGCTTCGTGTTTTCTTCATCGTGCAGTATGTACGGCGCGGGAGGTGATGGTGCCGTAGACGAGACCGCACCGTTCAACCCCGTGTCGGCGTATGCAGTTTCCAAGGTCGACACCGAGCGGGACGTGTCGGCCCTGGCCCGGGATGATTTTTCGCCTACCTTCATGCGCAACGCCACGGCGTATGGTGTCTCCCCCCGTATGCGTAGCGACCTGGTGGTCAATAACTTCCTCGGCTGGGCGGTAACAACGGGCGAAATACGAATTCTCAGTGACGGGACACCGTGGCGACCGGTGGTACACATAGGCGATATATCGGGGGCGATGGCGGCTGTACTCGAGGTGGACCGCGAGCGGGTGCACGACGTAGCGTTCAACGTCGGCCGCGACGAAGACAATTACCAGGTGCGCGACATTGCCGACGTGGTGGCTCGCCATGTACCTGGGTCAAAAGTCGTCTACGCTGGTACCGGGGAACCGGACAAGCGCAGTTACCGGGTGGACTTCGGCAAGATACGCCGCGAGTTGCCTGAGTTTGAACCGCGTTGGGACCTGGAGAGTGGAGTAGCGGAGATATACAAGGCGTTCACCGACTGGGAGCTTACGCCTGGGCTGTTCTCTGGCCGACACATGGTCCGTCTCGAACAGCTGAACTACCTGCTGGATTCAGCGCAGCTTGACACCAGTCTGCGCTGGAACGCCCAGCAGGACTAGGCCCGAGTGAATTAGCCAGTGAAGGTCTTGGTAGTTGGCGGTTCTGGCTTCGTCGGGGGGCAGTTGATGAAGGCTTTCGGGGACGGAACCGTGGGCACGTACTGCCATAGCCCGCGAGCGGGACTCGAAAAACTCGACATGACCGATGCCGACGAGGTGGCGGCGTTTGTCAGGGACCTGGACCCGCAACTCATTGTCCATCCAGCGGCCCAACCCAACGTAGATCGATGCGAGAGCGAGGTCGAAGAATCGTACCAGGTAAACGTAGTAGGGACCGGCAACGTAGCCAGGGCTGCTGCTTCTGTCGGCGCACGTTACGTCTACTTTTCTACTGACTACCTTTTTGACGGCCAGCAGGGGCCTTACGCGACCGATGCTGAACCAACCCCCCTGAGTGTCTACGGCCGTCACAAACTGGAGGCCGAAACCCTGGTAAAAGAGACGGTGGCTAACCATCTCGTAGTCAGGGTATGCGGGGTCTACGGTTTCCACCCGGAAGGCAAGAATTTCATCATGGGCTTGCTCGACAAGGGGCGCCGGGGCGAGCCTATGAATGTACCCAGCGACCAGTGGGGTACTCCTACCTACGTGGTAAATCTTGCCGAGGCGGTAAAAGAGCTGGCGACGGCTGACTTCGTGGGAGTGGCCCATCCTGTGGGCCCCGACTTCCTGGTGCGAACCGAGTTTGCCGAGCTGGCTGCCGAAGTGCTCGGACTTGATCCGGCTTTCCTCAATCCCATGACCACCGAAGAGTTAGGCCAGGTGGCGGCCCGTCCGCTCAAGGGCGGGGTAGACAACCAATCCACCCAGGCGATGCTGCAGACCAGGCTTATGAGTGCACGCGAGGGGCTGGAAGCCTTCCGCTTGGAAATGGAGCAGAAAGAGTGGGGCAAGGTCTCGTGAGACGGGTCGCTGCGTTGGCGCTCGTAGCGGCGACAGTTCTGGTGGTATTCGCCTGGCGACGGCCGGCGCCGCTGACCCCGCCGGACAGGCCTTCGGTGTTGCTAATAACAGTGGACACACAGCGTGCGGACAGGCTTGGTTGCTACGGTTATGGCGGTAACCATACCCCGGCCGTAGACTCCCTTGCTGCCGAGGGAGTACTGTTCAAACAAGCGTACTGCGACATTCCCTGGACCACGGGCTCGATGGCCTCGGTCATGACCGGCCATTACAGTAGTTCTCATGGATTGCAGCTACCGATGCATCGTCTCAAGGGTGAAGCGGTCACCCTTGCCGAGATACTGACCGCCCACGGCTACCAGACGGCGGCCATCATGGGATCGTTCCCCCTTGATTCGGTTTACGGGCTGGACCAGGGATTTGCGATATACGACGATGAATTCAGTCTGCCTATCTTCAAGATCCCCGGTAAGGTCATCGAGGACATACCCAGTTACCTCGATGAAGATCCGCATATTCAACAGAAGTTTCTCATCAAGAAACTCTCCAACAATGCGTATCGTCCTGACCGGCAGGTCAGCGATGCCGCCATCAGGTGGTTGGAAGAGGATTACGACGGGCGCCCCTTTTTCCTCTGGGTGCACTACTACGGCCCCCACGAGAAGATCGGTTGGCACAAGCCCCTGGCCGAACAGGAACCAGACATGATCGCGGCCTACGACGGAGACGTCGAAATCGCGGACGCCCAAGTAGGGCGCGTACTGGATTGGCTACGTACTCGCGGGCTTCTCGACCACACTCTTGTTGTCTACCACTCGGACCACGGCCAGAGCCTTGGGGAACATGACTACGTGGGTCACGGGCTGGACCTTTACGAGCCGTCGGTACAGATACCAATGGTAATTCGATATCCGCCCTTGTTCAGGAGAGGCGAAAAACGCGACGATCTCGTCCGCAATGTAGACATCCGTCCGACCGTGCTTGAGGTTCTGCAACTAGAAGATCCCCGGCCGGGTTCCGGACGGTCGCTTGTTGATCCTGCCAAAAACAGCGACGAAGAAGTTTACCTGGAAACGTATGCTTCCTCGCTGACACAGCGGCCGATAGACCTTCCCCTGCTCGGAGAGGTCCTTGCTCCCGTATCTCGGAACGGGTTGCGGACCCAGGACTGGAAATTCCTGCTGAGCAGGGTTGTCGGACCCTGCCAGAGGGGAGAGCGTATAGCGCGTTCCGGGACCGGCGGTTACTTCGTGGAAAATCCCGAGGAAATTAATCTGGGCTTGTGCCTGGAGGCTGAAGTGGTCGAGTTGTATGACCCTTATGAAGATGAAGAAGTAACGGCTAACGTTGCCGACGAGAATCCTCAAGTAGTTTCGTTCCTGCGGAAACGTCTTGAGGAACTGAGAACTGACAAGATGAGTCTGAGGGAAGAGTTCGTTCTTTCGGAAGAAGAAACGGCCAAGCTGAAGAGCCTCGGGTATCTACAGTGAAAGCTACTGGAGAGGTCAAAATCCCATGAACATGGCACCAGAAAAAAGGCACTACGCAGCAGTGTTCGCGATAAGCCTTTCGCTGCTCGTACTCGAGATCGCGGTAGCCCGGATACTCTCGGTAGCGCTCTATAGCCATTACGCTTTTGTTGCGATCTCGTTGGCCATGTTCGGCCTCGGACTCAGCGGCCTGGTGGTCTATCTTATGCCTTCTCACTTCTCGCGGGAGAGACTCGACGAACAGTTGGTTCACTACTCGTCGATATTCGGGTTCGCCGCGGCGGCAAGTGTCCTGGTCTTTCTCAAAATTCCCATTGTACAAGAGTTGTCTCTTCAGGGATTTATTACCCTCAGTCTTGCCTACGGGGTGCTCACACTGCCGTTCTTAGCGGGCGGAATTTGTATATCCCTGCTCATGACCCATTTCGCGACCCATATAGGGCGCATCTACTTTGCCGACCTGGTCGGGGCCAGTCTCGGATGCATGGGAGTGGTGCTGGCGATGGAGGCCATGCCCGCGCCCATGATCCCACTTCTGGTAGCCTGCGCTGTTTCTGTCTCGGCTTTTGGAATGAGCTGGTTCCTGGGGAGCGGGCACAGGATTGCCACGGGGCTGATTCTCGTGGTGGTGGTGGCCATGACGGTATCCGGTGTCACGACGGACACGTTCAAGATGAAGCATGTCAAGAGTTGGTCGGATTTCTACAGTGATTCCGAAGCGTGGAATTCTTTCTCCCGTGTGAGCGCTTTTGATTTTACAGGCAACGCGGCCCAGGTCGTTCCGCTCAGCAAGCCATCCCAGACCTACGGCAGCGACGAATATCCGGATACCATGATGTTGGACATAGACGGTGCCGCGTGGACGCCGATGATGAACTTCAACGGAGATTTTTCTTCGATAGAATTTCTCAAGGAAAGCGTTCTTTACATTGGCCATCATCTTAAGCCGCTGGCCGACGTACTCATCATCGGTACCGGCGGGGGACGCGACATCCTGGCGGCGAAGGTTTTTGATCAGGCCTCGATCCAGGGCATTGAACTTAACCCTCTCATGCAGCAAGTCGTCAACGAACGCTACGGGGATTATTCCGGGCGCCCTTATACCCTTGATGGAGTTGACGTCATCATAGATGAAGCACGCAGTCGGCTGCACCGCATCGACCGTCGCTTCGGTATCATACAGCTTAGTCTTATCGACACCTTTTCGCTGAACGCCGCCGGCGGCTTCGTCTTCTCTGAGAACAACCTCTACACCACGGAAGCGTTTCAGTTGTATTTCCAGCGTCTCACCGATGACGGCATTCTCAGTCTGACCCGTTACTTTGTCGCCGAATATCCTCTCGAGGTCCTGAAGATCATCACCTTGGCCCGCGCGGCGTGGTCAGAGGAAGGAGTGGATAGCATCGCCGACCGGGTTATCGTTTTGAGACAGGGTCTCAACGCTACGGTGCTGGTGAAACGATCCGCGTTCACGGCGCAGGACCTCGATAAGATCGAAAAACTGGCCAAGTTGTATAATATAGGCATGCTTTATCTTCCCGGCCGGCTGGGGAAGGGACATCTGGATGTCGAGCGGGCGGTTACCGTACCTGATATCGACGCCTACGTTGCCGGCCACGATTTCATCATCGAAGCACCGACCGACGACAGGCCTTTCTTCTTCAACTTCCTGCGTTCCCGACTGGAGACTGTTCCCGAAAGACGCAAGGATCCTTTTCAGTTCTTGCGACTATGGGATGACGCCCTTGCGCTGATGTATCTTCTCATCAGTGTCGTTACGGTCATGGCGGTGCTGTTCTTTGCCGGCCCGTTGCTTCTCCTTGGTCGCCGGGGCGTTACCGGCGTACCGGTTGGTCCGACGGTGGCCTTCCTGTTGTACTTTGCCGCTCTTGGCTACGGCTTCATGATGATAGAGATTCCGCTGCTTCAGCAGTTGATACTTTTTCTCGGCTATCCTGTTTACGCGCTGGCGGTAGTGCTTTTTTCGTTACTGCTGTTTTCGGGCATCGGTAGTCTTATCAGCAGTCAATTGGCTTTGGCTTCGCGAAAATCACTGCTCTGCGTGCTGGTTGCGATAATGGTTATCGCGGCGGCCTATACCGCTATCGTCCCCGCGGTTATTACGGCGTTTCTAGCGTCACCGATCGCGGTCAAGATAGTAATCTCAGTAGTACTCCTCGCTCCGATAGGCCTGGTGTTGGGTATGGCCTATCCACTGGGGATAGGGCTGCTCAACGAGTTGGCCCAGGGGCTGGTGCCATGGGCCTGGGGCATGAACGGGGCGATGTCGGTGGTCGCATCTGTGCTTGCCACTTTCGTGGGAAGTCGCATCGGTTTTACGGCCGCACTGATGACCGGGATATCCGCGTATGGCTTAAGTTTTCTCTGTATAATAGCTGCTACCAGGACCGCCTCACCAAACGGTGGGAAGGTCTGACACGCAAGGCGGAGAGGTGAGTACAACGTGACCTGTCCGGGCTGTGGTTTATCGCAAGCCGACTACGCCCTTACCGGGGCGGACCCGCTGTCGGGCGACCGTTTCGACGTCCTGCGCTGCCGCGGTTGCTCGTTGGCTTTCGTCGACCCCATTCCCAGCGGCGACAAGTTGGTATCCTACTATCCCGATGGTTACTACGGGGAGCGACACCCCGTGTTCAAAGACCAGGTCATGGGCTGGCGTGCTGACAAGTTGGGGAGGGGTCGTCAGAAGGGGCGGTTGCTCGACATAGGCTGTGGTAGAGGGGACTTCATTCTCGCTTGTCGGCGACGGGGTTGGGACGTGGCCGGGATAGAACAGTCACAGTCGCCTGTCATGGAGTTACGTCAAAGCCTCGGTATCGATGTAGTTACTCCTGAACGGATTTCGACCCTCGAGGATGCGTCCTTTGACGTAGTGACACTCTGGCATGTACTCGAACATCTTCCCGAACCTCGCGATACGATTCGTGAAGCCTACCGGCTGCTGAGGCCTGGCGGACGGTTGCTCGTGGAAGTCCCTAATTTTGGTAGCTGGCAGGCGCGCGTGGGCCGGGGCGTTTGGTATCATCTCGACGTGCCAAGACATCTACTCCACTTTGACGAGCAATCTCTGACCTCCCTCTTGAAGGACGCCGGGTTTTCGATAGGGCGAGTAAGTACTTTCTCTCTTGAGTACGATACCTTTGGATTCATTCAGACCGTCCTGAACTTTGCTTGCCGGCAGCATAACCATCTCTTCCAGATGTTGATCGGCAAACCCGTGCGCCGTGATCTTAAGGACACCCTCCTGAGTTTTTCATTGGCGCTTCCGCTAGGTGTCATACTGGGCCCCGTCTCACTGATCGCCCCGCTGTTCAGAAAAGGTGGCGTTCTCCGAACGGTCGCTTCGAAAGCGGTCTCCGGGTGAGAAAGCGGGTACTTTTTATTTCCATCGGCTCGGTGATGGCGGCGGTGGGCCTGGCGGTGCGTGTCAATAACGTAGCGGTCTTTCCTTTACTGCATGGCTACGACGGTTTCGGGCATTTTACCTACATCTGGTACCTGGCCGAGCACTGGCGGGTGCCGCTGTCGACGGCCGGCTGGTCGTTCTTCCACCCTCCGTTGTACTACGCCTTCATGGCCTCGATCTGGAAGCTGGCCTCGGGTACCGACCCGGTGCTGCGGTTGAAAGCGGGGACGATGGTGATGGCCATGCTGAGCCTGGCCCACGCGTGGGTGAGCTACGTGGTGGTAAGGCGGTACTTTCCCGGCAAGTGGCTTATCCACCTGCTTGCGCCCGGGCTGATGCTGTTCCTGCCTGTGCACCTGTACAGCGTGGCGTTCCTGGGCAACGAGGGGCTCAACGCCGCCCTGTGCAGCCTGGCGTTGTTGGCGCTGTTGTGGGTACTGGAAAAGGAGAACTGGCAGCGGGCTGCCCTGCTGGGCCTGCTGCTGGGCCTTGCGATGCTGACGAAGTTTTCGGCGCTGGCTGTGGTTGGAGGCTCGTTCGCGACGCTGGGACTGCGGATGGTGTTGAGGCGTCGTTGGTCGGGTGGGCTACGGACGCTGGTGATCGTGGGCAGCGTGATGATGATGGTGTGCGGCTGGTACTACGCGCGCAACGTTTCCCTTTACGGCACCCCGTTCAAGCTCAGTCGCGACGAGTTCATGGTCCAGTATGTCGAGCGGGTACAGACCAAGGGTAAGCGTAACATCTGGGAATACGTTCTCTTCGATCCGATGGTTATACGCCGCCCGACCTGGCCACGGGGCCTTCCCATTTCGGGCGTTCTTCCGGAGAACGCGGTGAGGGGACCCCTGCGCGAGTCGGTGTGGACTGGTATGTACGCCAATGCCTGGTTCGACGGCTTCGGCGGCTGGGTACTGCCTCCGATCACGGAGAGCGAACGCTCCCGCAGGGCCGGACAGATCCTGTTGGCCCTGGCTCTTGTCCCCACGATTTTAGTCTTTGTGGGTTTAGCTACCGCAATTAGAAAATTGTGGAAGGAGGGTTGGGACGACACCCTTGTAGCGATGTTGTTGACCTTTACTGCCATGTTAACGATCTTCATTTACGGTACCCGTATCGCGCCGCTGCACGCAGCGATAAAAGCGACCTACCTCATACCCGTATCCGCGATTTTCAGTTTCTGGTTCGCCCTTGGTCTTGATCGGTTGGGTCGGTCAAGGCCGGCGGGATTGCGTTGGGCAGCCGTGGCGTGCCTCTTCCTGGGTATTACCAGTGTAACCGTCTTTACCCACGGGCTTGTCTCCTTCGGTCCAAAATCCCCGTACCTGGCGGTTAAGAACGGGAGGCCCGATTGGCTCAACGAATACGGAGTCGTCTACTATGCAGGCGGGTTCAACGAGCGGGCGAAAGAGATGTTCGAGTCGGCTTCGAGGCACAACTGGCACCTCGCCTACGAGAACCTGGCAGCCGTTACCCTGGAGTTGGGTCGTCCTCTGGAAGCCTTGTACTATCTTCGTAACGCCGCGAGGCTCAAGGAGAGGCAGGCCTTTGGTCTTCCGCGCGACCGGTTGCGTTTCAACCTGGCGACCAAGGCCGAGTACCTGAACTCCATGGCGGTGATTTATCACCAACTGGGCTGGAGTAACGACGCCCTGGAAGCAGCCCGCCAGGCCCTGGCCCGCGACGGTTCCATTCCGGAGGCCCACTACAACCTGGGCGTGCTCAAGTTGGAGCGGGCGCTGGATTTGGCGGAAGACGCAGGACGCTGGAAGCTGTCGTTGGTCGAACAGGCCGGGCGGCATTTTTTTAATGCAACCATCATAGACCCCGCCTTTTTTGAGAGTTCGGCCATGCTGGGAGTAGTGCAGGCCATGACTGGCAAGTGCGACAACGCCAGGGCGACCATAGAGCGGGCCCTTGAGCCGCACCCTGGCAGTTTCAGGAAGTACCCGGTGGTGACCGGCAGGGGAATACCTCACGCGGCTTCTATACGCCGACGTCGTCACATAGAGAGTTTGCCGGAGAATATCGATCCGCGAACCTACCTGGATATCTGTAAAGAGGAGGGGGTTGAAGGGGCATGAAGCGCGCCGCGTTCATTGCTGTCGCGGCCGTGATGGTGGCGGTGGGTGTGGCGGTGCGTGTCAATAACGTAGCGGTGTTTCCTTCTTTGCGCGGCTACGACGGTTTCGGGCATTTTACCTACATCTGGTACATGGCCGAGCACTGGCGGGTGCCGCTGTCGACGGCCGGCTGGTCGTTCTTCCACCCTCCGTTGTACTACGCCTTCATGGCCTCGATCTGGAAGCTGGCCTCGGGTACCGACCCGGTGCTGCGGTTGAA
>Ga0310122_10001674_pt1 | contig 14199 bp, 9 predicted proteins | sample CB6_Bottom_1051__FD_203503 | JGI IMG/M metagenome (GOLD analysis project Ga0310122, IMG submission 203503) | Marine microbial communities from Western Arctic Ocean, Canada - CB6_Bottom_1051 | ecosystem: Environmental > Aquatic > Marine > Oceanic | place: Canada: Western Arctic Ocean | collected...
GGGAACCCAATCCCATGATGGTGACCAGCAGTCCCATAGCCTCAGGGCCTTTGTCGTACACGTCCACCACGAACACGGGCATCAGGAACCGGAATGGCATGGCCAGCAGCGAAGTCGCCAGTCCCATGACCAGCAGGACCAGCACCATACGGCTGTGGATGACATAGGCCAGCCCGCTTTTGATGTCATTCAGCACAGGGGCGCTGGATCGGGCTTTGCTGCCTGATGGGGTCTTGACGAAGCTGGTGAACACTACTGCCAGAATGCAACAAACCGCGATCAGAAAGTAAACGCCCTCCGGTTGGATGATGTTGTACAGCCCGCCGCCGATTGTGGGAGCGATCAGTGTCGTGGCGCTCATGGCAGCGGCGTCCAGAGACATGGCGTTGGTCAGGTTATCCTTGCCGACAAGCTGAGGTATGAGCGCTTGACGGGAGGGCATGAGAAAAGAGAACACAGCGCCCTGCGCGATGGACACCCCAAACAGATGAGTCCAGTGCACGATGTCTGTGAAGGTCGAAATCCCTATTGCCAGAGCCAGGATTGCCGACGCCCCTTGGCCGATCTGGATGACTCGCTTGCGCTCCATCCTGTCCGCAACAGCGCCTCCAAACAGAGCCAGGGTCAACATGGGGATCGCGAATCCGGCACTGACCATCCCCAGAAGCAATGGCGAGTTTGTGAGTTCGTAGGTCAGGTAACCGCGAACGATCATCTGCATTTGCATGGCGGTCATAAGGAACACCATCCCGAGCCACAGGTATCGGAACTCGCGGTACTTGAGAGAGCTGAACGTGCGGCGCCACCCGGTCTCGACAGGATGGGCGGGCGGCGTGGGGCCGGCGGAAGTTGGAGGGGTTTTCCCTGCGCCGTTTGTTGAAGGCGGCGAGGAGGTAGAGATATGGGAATTTTGATCGCGACTTTCTCGACCAGGAAGGTCTGCGTCAGAAGCGTCAGTTGTAGATTCAGCCATATATCGTTGAGCGTTCGATCCAGGATTGCGGTTTTGAAGAGCCAGAGGACGTGCGTGGTAGCGTATCAGAGATTGCAAGGGCAGGCTAGCGGATGGATTCGGATATAGGCGTGGGTCACGAAGAACTCGACGGCGTTACGGTCCAGCTCTCTGGCTCAGGAATGACAGATATTCATGACAGTTTTTTTGCGCCCGTGCTTATGAGTTATGACAATAGATTCACGGCTGAGATTTGGCAAGCGAGGGGGTTTCGATACTCACTTTGGAAACCGACTCGGTCCTGAAACGCCTAGCTGCGTCAAGCACCTCAAAGCCGACTAGATGGCCGTCACCGTCCAAGTCGATAGTTATGCCCGACTCAATGTCCCTATTGCTCTATGGGAGAATATTCTTGAACTGTATGTACAGCGCATCCGCTTCCTGATCGTATTCGATTTTCAAGCTTTTCACCCATTTGGCACTTTTGACCTGGTGACAGCGGATATGATTACCATTGTATTTCCTTCTTGGACCCACGTTACTCTCAAAAAAATGCTGCCTAATTACTTCCATGAGTTGGTCTTATTAGTCGGGCCTGGGTCTAGGTAGTCAGATTCCATCATACAGTTTCGGACGTCACACTCTTCCAAATTTCTCCAACGCATACGATTTCGCGCGAGTCTTGTGGACCTAATTTCGTCATCATTAGAAGCCATGCCATACCCACTGGGTAGGCAGATACTGGAGGGCTCCGGCTATGTGCGCGACGCCGATGGTGTCGGAACCGCCGAGGTCGGCGATGGTGTGCGACACTTTGAGGATTCGATGGTAGGCTCGGGCCGATAGTTGCATCTGCTGCATGGCGGTCTGGATTAGCGACTAGGCCGAGCCCTCTGCTTCGCAGAGCTGATAGACTTCGTTGGGGCCCATCTCGGCGTTGTTGAGTATGGCGGTGTCGCTGAACCTGTGCTGCTGGATGTCTCTGGCGGCCTGCGCACGACGCCGGATGTCGGCTGAAGACTCGCCGTGGAAGGCGCAGACAACTTTTCGTAACCCACTCTGGGTACCTCTTCGACAAATATGTCGATGCGGTCCAACAAAGGGCCGCTGATGCGCTTACTGCACCGACTCACCTGAGTCGGAGAGCATGAGCACTCCTACAATGGATCGCCGAAATATCCGCACGGGCATGGATTCATGGGCACCCACGAGCATGAAGTTCGCCGAGTATGACACCGTTCCCCGGGCGCGAGATATAGTGACAACCTTGTCCTAAATGGGTTGTCTCAGGGCTTCAAGGTTGGTGTGGCCGAATTCTGGAAGCTCGTCCAGGAGCAGGACTCCGCGATGGCTGAGGGTTATCTCTCCGGGCCTGGTCATACGGCCTCCACCGACAAGGCCAGCGTTGGGTATCAAAGTGGAAGAGGCGATATGGAACATGCTGGAACCTGCTCCGGCCTCAGGATGATGAATGGGCAGTTACGTGGCGTTCGTCAAATGGTGTTTGACATCGTAAGAAGGCGCTCATGTAGTCGGTGCTATCTCCGGGTTGCGTGATTGTCGAAGCACCGGATTCCATTTGGGAAATACCGGATAAAAATGCCCTGAGCGCACAGCTAGAAACTGAACCAGAGGACATCAAGAACGGGAATGGAGGCGTCGTGGGGATCTGCACCAAAATCGTCAATGTTTTACTTTCGGCATTCATCCTGGCTATATTGGCTTGTAGTAGTGGAAATCAGGAAGTTACTGTCGTTGAACCACAGAAACAACAGGTTTTAGTGACTACTGAGGCTCAACCCGGCATCATGCCTACTAACACGGCAATTCCTGCCAGACTTCCAACCAATACTTCGACACCAAATACACCTGCCGCGCCTGTGCCTGCCACATCTGTGCCGGCGATTGATATACGTATCAATGCCGATTTCACACTCACTTCTGTTCTTTGCAGTGATGAACAAGGACCAGACTGTAGTAAGTTGCGAGTGGGAGATGATTATCTGACTACCTCCATGCCTGCTAAAGGATTTCTCTATTCCTGCGATGGGCCGAACCCCAATGCGCCTGGTTCCACAGACAGTAAGATCACCTGGATTAATTTTGCAGATAAGACGTGGAATTTCTTCCGGAAATTATGGTTGCCGCAAGGAATATTTAGCCCAGGTACCGGAACGTACAAAGAAACGGTCGTTGACAATCGACGTAAAATTGAAATCAACAATTTGCCTGTGGACGGGAAAATTGGAGATTGGCCTATGACCAACTATCCTCAGTTGACTGAGATAGATAGGAATCCTGGGATACCCGCTTCAACTAGTTTTTCATTTACGTATTCTGACAAACCTTCTGAGGCTTCATCGCCGACATGCGCTTCGTTAGGGGAAATTGGAGTAACCAAAAATGGGGTGGTCATTTATAACGCAGCCGATGGACGGGGTGAAGATGCCTTGGCAAGGGAAATTGTAGATATGTTTGGCGGGCATCCAGCCCGGAGTGAGTACCATTACCATTTCATCCCGGAACGATTAGACAACGAAATCTTGGGAGACGGCCACTCTGGCATAGTCGGTTACATAAATGATGGCTTCCCGATATATGGTTACAAGGGCGTAGGTGGAGTTGAAATGTCCAATGATGATCTGGATCAATGTCACGGCCATCAGCATGGGACATTGGGATATCATTACCATGCCACCATAGAATATCCATACACGATTGGTTGCTATATGGGAACCCTGAGATAGCATCCTCTCTATCGACACAGATAGAGAGGATGCTATGAGGCCAATCTGGGAGCGAGGTACAACTTGGGATAGGGAGATTAACTCAAGCTCAAAATATCACTCCGCGTCTCCGCAGTTTTAATCCACCCAGATCCAATTGGCGAGCTAATTTTAGCCCGTCCGTTTATCAACCGGGAGAAAATGTTAAATCAAGATCTAGCTGGAGGGAGTGAAAATAATTGCCTGCAAATAAAGCCCGATTCGAAACAATCGTGCCCAACGTACTCACAATCTGTACCTACACGGAATTCGCCCCCTTCGCATATGAAGAGCACGGAAAGGTTGTCGGTTCAGATATCTTTCTCCTCGAACGTTTTGCAAGAGAAATGGGGCTGGGTGTCACTATTATCAAAAAGGAATTCGCGGGGCTATGGCTTACGCCCGGCAATGGTGAGTGTGATGTAGCTGCGGCCGGGATGATGAAGCGTGTGGGCCGCGAACTCGGCAACACAGGTGTCTGGAGCCAGTCGTACATGCTGGTAAAACGCTCGCTTTTGATCCGCCGATCAGATGCAGATGTGCTTAAAGGCCCAGCCGATTTCACCGGCAAAAAAATCGTTGTGACTCCGACATCAACAGCCCATATCGATGCCGAAGAACGTTACCAGCCCCTCGGTTCCATTATAATTCCGGTTGTCCCATCCCAAGATGAAATTGTCAACCAGCTTCTCAGCCACGGAGTTGACGCGTTTGGCGAGGGCAATGTTAGCAATGAGTATCTGGCACAAAAATATGTTGATGGAAATGGACACCGACTTCTGGCGCTGGCAGATATTCATACGATGGATCAACCAGAAACCTTGCGCTTCGCAGTGCGCGCAACTGATAAGAGACTCCTACATCGCCTTAATGAATTTATAGCGGAGCGGCAAACGTAATCCACTTCTCATGTGAAAAGAACGCCAGCGGCGGTTACAAGGCCCAGCGGCGAGTATGTGCGGGGGCGAGCAGACCTATAATTAGTCTCCATTAATTTAAGGTTCGATACTGCCCCATTATCGCTGACGTCCTACAGACCCGCCGGGCACCCTATCGGGCGCTCGCGGATTGACGGGTGTTCCGTAATGCGCGTTCTCGCCGAATATTCCGCGAGTCAACTCGTCGGTGATAGTTTTGCCGACCATCGTCGCCCCGGCCTCGACAAGCGTGTTTACCGCCCACGCAGTGCGGGTGGCAGGCTCGTGGGTAGCTTTCCAGTTGGGATTGTCGGCCCCTGTGACATATCCCGCGACATCGAGTATGTCTTTGGCGGCGAAAGTTAGCCCAGTCAAAGGCCCATCTGATGCCCCTTCAAGATACGCTCGGTGTCTTTACAAAATGCGTTCAGTGTATCGTCAATCTTGATTCGCGCCATCACTCTACCCTCGGCCGTAGACCTGTGAAATAATCCCACTGTTATCATTAAGAAAATTACCGCATTCGGTTCTCGCCGCGCCACATGTCGGGGCTGCTGCCAAGGTTGCCCTTGATGCCTTCGGTCAACTCATCCAGCTCTTTGATGATCTCGTCAGGCAGAGTCAAGTCGAAGGCGGGCAGGTTCAGGGCAACCTCGTCGGCGTTGCGTGCGCCGACCAACACCGAGCTTACACCTTCGTGCGCCCTCACCCATGCCAGTGCGACATGGGCCATAGACTGACCGATTCGCTGGCATATCTCTCCATAGCGGGCGATCACTTCAAATAGCTCCTCCTCCATGCCTTGCTGGCCATGCATGGCTTGAGGTCTCGTGGACGCGAAGTGCCTTGAGCGCGCTATCCCGTCAGGCACCTCGTCAGCATTGGCATATCTGCCGGTCAGGAGTCCCTGCATAAGAGGGCTGTAGGTCATCAGGCCAATGTTGTTCTGCCTGCACTTCGGGAAAATCTCGTATTCGATGGGTCGCCAAAGCAAGCTGTAGGGGAGCTGGTTGACCTCGATGTGGCCGACTTCCAGCAAGTCTGACAGGTCTTGGACCCCAAAGTTGCAGACGCCCAGCGCCCGAACTTTGCCTTCGTCGACCAGACCCTGCAAAGCTCCCATCGTATCGGCGATGGGGATTTCGTGGTTGGGCCAATGGATCAGGTACAGGTCGATGTAGTCGGTGCCCATCCTCGAAAGGCTGCGTTCGCAAGAGTTTCGCACGTCGTCGGGCGACAGGTGACTGTCGCCCACCTTGGTGACGATTACCGCCTGGTCGCGCCTGCCTTTTAACGCTTTGCCGAGCACTTCCTCCGATTTGCCAGCGCCATAACCCTCGGCGGTGTCGAAGAAGTTGATTCCTGCGTCCAGCGAAGCGTGCACTGCCGCTATGGAGTCGGCGTCGTCCTGGTCGCCCCACACGGTGCCGCCCGCAAAAGGCCAGCACCCCAACGTAAACTCAGAGACTTCGATATCTGATGTTCCCAGCCTGTTGTATTTCAAGACGACTCCTTCAAAAAACATCCGCCGACATTGTCTTGTCAGACGGATTGGAAGCAAGCGAACGATCGCTACGAGATACCGCCTAAGCACGTGTGTAAATGCGGCAATACGTCCACAGAATGATGATAGCGATTGTATACCAGAAGGGCTCGCAATAGGTCAATCGAGTATAAGCGCAGGTTCGGATTGAGCGCATGCTTCGGGGCAGAGATCATATCGTGTGGTGACAATGCTAATCCGACGGCGGGGTGCGGTCGACCGAAGGGGAGGCAGTGAAGCGGCGTTCGACATATCGCGACGACGCAATCATGCGTTCACAAAGTCAGCACTGATGCAGGATAGAATGGTTTTGTCGACGCTGGAATCTATGAGAAAAATCCGGTTTATGAGCTTACTTTGATAACGGTATCGCATGATTCCAGGACCAGGTTTGGCCTGGCCTTGTCGACGTCCTTGGACATCATCAGTTCCTGGTAGACTTTCTTCTCGGTGATTTCGACGTTGGGGCATCAGGCCATATCGGACACTTTGGGAACCGAGGCTTCGGCGCTCTGAGCGGCGCTTGGCGTAATCGTGGCGCCGATTGACAGCGAGATTGCCACGGCCTCGATGGCGATGGTTCCGACCTTGGTGGCGAATAGCTTCTTCATGAGGGCCCTCTTTGAATTTCAATTCGACGATTCAATTTAAGCGCCATACACGCCGGACTGCCTAATCTCAAGCTGACACTAAGCTTATATTTCTGACACTTATTGACGCCCGCGCCTCGGCTCATCTATCGCGGATCGGCTGATAGGGCATAACAAAGAACAAAGGCAGGAAGGACGAAGGACCTACCTAGACGTAGTCGAATTATCGTACGTATGATTGGGCGGCAGAAATAGTCTGCAGGCCGCCGCGAGCTACGAGGGCCAGTTTTGGTTGAAGGTGACTTTTCATGCCCAGTAAAATAGTCCGAATGCTATTCATAGGTAACAGTTTCACAACACGAAACGACCTGCCTGGCTTGCTGAGCGCGGTCGCAGAGGCAGGGGCGGGCACAATGATCGAATCCAAAGTCATTGCGGCGGGCGGAGCGTCTTTGCGTCGCCACTGGAACGCCGGCGCCGCTGACACAATCAGCGATGAAAAATGGGATTACGTCGTGTTCCAAGAGCAGAGCACGTTGCCAATTAAGAATGGTAAACGGTTCCATGAAAACGTCCGCGAGTTCGTGCCTGTAATGAAAGAAAGTGGCGCGACGATGGTTTTGTTCATGACTTGGGCCCGCAAACATGAACCAGAGAATCAGAAACTGCTGACCGACAGCTACGACAGTATTGGAAAAGAACTCGCGGCGACTGTAGTCCCAGTGGGGTCTGCATGGCGGGAAATGCTTGAGAAACACGACACGCCTGAGTTACATGCAGAAGATGGCAGCCATCCGACGCTCGCCGGGTCATACCTCGCAGCGTGCGTTTTCTATACAACACTGTTCGATGGCGACCTCAAGGATTTAGAAACTGAAGTCGAAGGCCTGTTTCATGAAGAAGGCCGACTGCTCCGACAAATCGCACAGTCTGCCTCCGGAAGTGAACAGTAAGACTGATATGTAAAGTTTATTACCAGTCAGCTACGCTGCCATCTTCATGGAACCACTCATCTCCGCCCAACTCAGGCGCGTTGGAGTCGACGTTTCGGCACGCGGCGTCTTCGTCGATGTCGATGCCCAGACCCGGCTTGGTAGGAAGGTCGATGTAGCCGTCTCTGACTACCCAGTCTTGTTGAAGGAGTCCATTGCCCAGCCCTGCGTCAACCTGCTCTTGCATGAAGAAGTTGGGTATGCAGGCGTCAACCTGCATGCAAGCTGAAAAGGCTACTGGCCCAATCGCGCAATGAGGGGCCACGTGAATGTAGTAAACTTCTGCCATGTTTGCGATTTTCTTCAACTCTGTTATGCCACCACAATGGGCGACGTCTGGCTGGATGATGGCGACTGCGTTTGCCTCGAATAACTCCCTGAATTCCCAGCGACTTAGCAGCCGCTCCCCAGTGGCGATTGGAAATGGCACGGCTTGCGATACAACCTTTAGGGAATCTTTGTTTTCCTGAGGTATTGGCTCCTCCACAAATCCCGGACGCATGCCTTTTATCTCGTTGCAAACCTCGATTGCCAGAGCCGGCGTCATCTTGGCGTGGAAGTCAAAGAACAGCTCAACATCATCGCCTACCCATTCGCGCATTATGTAGGCGGCTTTGACGAACTCATCAATTCTTTTTGGCGATTCATGCGCGCGCCACTTGCCTGCTGGTCCCGCTTTGAACGCCTTGTAGCCTCCTGCATTCTGTAACCATTCCAGACGTTCTCTGGATTGCTCCAGACCCTCTTCGCTGAGGTCGCGAATTCCCCAGTGTGCGTACACGCCAATCTTGTCCCTCGTGTTGCTGCCCATCAGTGCGTGCGCCGGAACGCCGTAGTGTTTCCCGGCAATGTCCCAGAGGGCCTGATCAATGCCGGCGAGGGCAGACATAAGCACATTCCCGCCTCGGAAAAATGCGGAGCGATAGATGTTCTGCCAGTGGTGTTCGATCCGCAGTGGGTCCTCGCCGAGTAGATAGTCTGCCATTTCTTCGACAGCCGCCCACGTGCTTTTGGGCCTGCCTTCAAGGGTGGCCTCGCCCCAACCGACAATGCCAGTGTCGGTGGTTATCTTGACAAGCCTTGTCCGAACCTTCGGGCGGAATTGTTCGATTTTGGCGATTTTCAATGCGATCTGACCCTCCAATGACTGCAACAGTCTAATGGTTCCATATCAGTGATGTTGCGCGATAATAGCATAGAATTATCAACCGCTTTGTCCATCAGCCTTCCACAACCATACGAAGAAGTACGGTGTTGTCTACTTCGAGGTCGGAGCCCCAGATCAGCCGAGCCGACGTACCCCATGGGATTTGGTTGTAGCCGTCCTTAGGGCCGACATCGTTCTCTGTCCACTTGGTCGCCTCTGTCCAAGCGTTGTCGTTGAACTCGGCGCTGGCCCAATTTGTAGGAATCTCGGTGATCTCAAATTGGCAGTTATCGTATGGATTGGAATCCTTCTCGCAATCTTTGATGAGCGGGGCGCGGTGGACAACGAGCGAAAACCATGCGGCGTTGGCCGCGGCCGCGATATCGCCGCTGGACGTGTCGGTTATCTGAGCGATGATGCCGCCGTCTCCCATCTGCTGGTTGCGCTCGCCGATATACTCCAGCCCGGAATCGGTTTCCTTGAAATCCTTTGCCTCAATGGCAATCGTCAACGGGTAGGTGGCATCGAAGGTGATCGTCTCGGCGTTGAACGACCTCTCGGTCGTGATCGTCACAGAATCCTCGCCAACCAATTCGCAGTTCACATACAAGGCAAACCAGTTGTCGGCCCATACATCGGCTCTGAAACTCGCGGAACCGAAGGTCCGTTCGGTGTCGATTTTCTCAGTCGGTTCCGGCGCGTTGGAGCTGGCGGCTCCAGAGTTGGCATCAATCGTCGCAACGCTTGGGGAGGTCTGTGGGTCTTGCGCAGAGTCGTCGCCGCATGCCGTGACGATCAGCGCCGGTGTGCAAGCGGCTAAGGCGAATGAGCGAAAACACGTTTCCCTGATCATAAATCCACTTTGTTACTCAAAGGCAAAACCTTCAAGGCCCATTACCACGTAAGTCTGAGACGCTGCCGGCATTGTTCAGGGTTCGACCTGCCTCGTTCGCGAGCCTCCCATTCATGCCCTAGCAATCCATAAAGATACATATCGAAGCGCCGTCCATCTCGTTGAAGAAATTCCCGGTAGATTCCTCCTTTTTGGAAGCCTAACTTTTCGTACAGGTGGATGGCACGAGGTTTGTAGTCGAAAACAGTGAGCTGGACTCGATGCAGGTTCAGTTCATTGAAGGCGAAACCAAGCGCCAATCTTGTGGCCTCGTTGCCGTATCCTTTGCCCCAGTTAGCAGAATCACCCAGGCCAATGGACATCCGGCCGATCTAGTTCGTCCATTCGATGCCGCTGGTCTCGACGAAACCAAGCAATCCGTCGCCGTCCAGCAAGTGAATGGCGAGCGTGAATGCGTCTGATGCTTTCTGACTCTCCTCGAACCACTGGTCCAACATACTCTCGGTTTTAGGATAAGCAGGGTTTGAGTCTAGCAAACGAGCGAATTCGGAGTCATGAGACCAGCGGATCATGGTAGGGAGGTCATCGCTTGTCAATGCAGTGAGACAGATATTCGGGCCATATCAAGAGCTTTGAGAGCGACATGTATGCCTGACCGACGAGTCTAGCCCATGCCCCATGCTATCGCGTTTCGTAGCAGTTGCATGTAGGCGTCGGATTCCCACGATGTTCGGATCGCAGTCGGTTTGACGCCGGCCGCCTCGACGTTGGCATCCACTGTGGGCTGGGCTTGGCTCGCGGGAGAGTGGCAGTGGCCGAGCGCGACATAGGTTGCGCCGCCTTTGCCAATGCTGCGAGTGAATCCGAGGGCTCGAGTCTTGCCATCCGCCTGGAGCGCAGTGTCCTCGTCGTAAACGAATCCGGAACCGGGGGCTGAGTTATCGGGACCCAGCTCTGCGGTGAGCAGCAGTTGAGTCTCAGAAGGGTGCTGGACTTCGATCATGTAAGGCTCGTCTATCGTCTCGAACGATTCTGGCATGTCTCTGGTCAGCGGGTGGTCGGATTGAACAACGTCGACCTGGAACTTGCGAATCGGCGGGTGGTTGATGAAGAAGCCGCCCAGTGTGTCGTGATGGCTGGTCTTGACCATCCTCCGTCTTCTACCATCTCCTACTCGCGCCGCCTTGCCGCCACTTGAGCCGTGCAAACCCAGCCAGTGACCGCCGTCGTCAAGCCACCGACGCACAATCTGGTTCTGGTCGTCGTCGAGGTATGGCCCAGCTACATAAGTGATAAGCAGTTGAGTCCCCGGCAGCCATCGATGAATGTCTGTGAAATCGTTTCCCGTAGTGGCAAGCAGGCCCTGCTCTTCGAGCAATTCCAGCAGCCTGAGCCGCGCGTAGTCCATATCGTGTCCACCTAACGCTCCGGGCGGATAGCCGCCAGCGATGACGTGGACGCGGTCCGAGCTTATTGTGGTCATGAAAACCTCACTCCTTGAACCTGACGCGCTTCAACCTGACCAGCCTTTCGCGCGTGTTGCTGCAATCTCGAATACTACCGAGCGGGACGTTGCTCAGACACTTGCCTGCTCCCAGGCTGAATTATACTGCGAGACGCTGGAACAACGCCATGTATTGTAAATTCCTCTGCTCAAACAACGAAAGCATGTGAGAGCCTGTTTCTCTATCTGAAGTGCAGTCACGTTTTTGATGGCAAGTGACAACTTCAAAAGGCGGTCATATAGTCTTTGGTGTCTCAGATTGTTGCGTCGTTCGTGGGATTTAGTTCCGACTGGCGGCCACCATAGGCTGCGGTTTGCGGCAGATCAAATAGGCTCTGGAAATCGATCCAGAATCGTGGCCGAATCTCACCTACTTGATCGTGGATCACAGCAAGATTATGAGCTCTATTGAGCTCCTTGGCAGAGAGGGGATACCAATATTCGATGAGTCCCATAATATAGCTTCTATGCCTGAGTAAAACCCAAGTTCTGGATGATCGATTTGCATGCCGCAGGCAGAATATGACACTGGCTGCGCCGCTTGCAGCGATCAAGGTTGCAGACGTATCGTTGGAGGTTTACCCAGAGAGCGGGACGTTAAGCAAACAGTCTTTGGATCGTCGTTTAACAGGAGAACAAATTGCAAAGCAGAACCGATATATTCACGATGGCGCAGCACGTAGCTGAAGCGATGGCGTCGTTGTCCGATGCTCAAGATGTGATAACGAACGGCCAGGCGGCAGGAAATTTGGCAGACAACATAAACCACGTCAACCGCCATCTGATTAGACTCCAAGAGTTGCTGCTCAATGAGAACCCAGAGGATTATCTTCGAGGCACGTTGTATGTCGGGCCGTGTTCTCTTGATGACGGCGGCGGCAATTAAAACTCGATGGTCCGTCAGCGGAAGTGGAGCGCTACTGGTTTTGGGAGGATGTCCAACTTTCGATTAGGAACCTAACGCGGTCTGACTCCTAAATCAACCAGAGCGGCTCTAGCTTCTGAGGTCAACTCCAGCGACTGTGAGGTTCCGCTCTCGTACATCTGTTGAACAACTCTCAGCAGATGTTGGGCCGGGCGCAATCCCTGATCGCGATGGCTCGATAACTCCGCCAGCGAGTCATATGCTTGGTCCACGTTCCAGTAGAACGACAATAGCCAGGCCAGCTCGCGCTCGTTGGCCGGGGGCGGAACGTCGGCAGGATCGATTAGATTGTCTGTTACTTTGGTGTACCGGAGGATGCCCGCCTTGTCAGAGGAATCCGCTCCAAAATAGCGTAGCCTCCGCAGATTCATCACTCGCGAAATGTACTCATCCTCGCCGTAGATGTTCCGAGGCAGCCATTCGGACCTAAGGTCGACCACCTCTTTACCGGATTCGTTGACAATGGCAACTGCCACCTCGGAGCGCAATGTCGAGTCGTACTCAAATTTGACAGCATCGCGAATCAGAGCCTCCTGAAGCATCAGTGTTAGCTCTTTGGAGATTTTTTTGTACTTGGGGCCGCTGGCCTCTTCGTTGGAATCTGCGCCGACGCCGCCGGTGTTGAACACATAGTATCGCTGGGGCATCCCGCCCCACGACATCTGTTGAAGAATGAAGTACATCAAATTAGGAATTTCGTCCTCCAACCCGATGATGAACGGGTCTGAAAAGTACTCGATATACGGCCTGCCGATGGCCCCGATTGCCGCGCCCATTTGAACGGCTTCCCCGTACATCAGCACCCTGACATACTGCTCCAAACTCAGTCGACGGAGGGGAGGTATGACGGTGTTTTGGCGCATCACTTCTTGCCAGAACACCTGGTCGGTATCCTCCATCGGCACATGGACGGAATCTCTAACGCGTCCGTTAGTGATCGCTTCGATCACGTGCTGAACCCGCTTTCGGGCTATCAGGCGCTGTCGAGACAGGATCACCCGCATGTTGCGCACCGGGTTTCTGAGGAAATCGGGAGAACCGCTGTCTGGATTGACAGGGACGTTCTCCAACAACTCACTGGTGTTTGGGTCGTCGCTGGTGCCTCTGATGGCAAAGTGGGTGATGGGGTCATCGTCCGGGTCCAATCCGAAGGGCATGGCGTACAGATTGTTCTCGGTGCCATCAATGCCGTGGGAGATTCGAATTCGGTTGCCGCCTCGTAGCGATTCGACAGGTTGTTCTAGGGGCTGAAGCAACACGATGTCGTCGTTCATCGGATAGACGCCTTCTGCCGAATCCTCGACCAGACCCAGTTGCTGCGCAAGCTCGCTGTTCGCCAGCTCCAGCATGATCGTAAGTGTGCTCTTTCCGTGAAGCGAAGGGCCGATCGTAATCAGGGCGGTGTTTTTGGTTGCGCCGTTTAGCTCTTTTGCCCGCGCCATGCTGAGCGCCGCCTGAATCGCCAGGCCGTTGCGTTGTCGCACCTGAAACATGGCGATGGACAGCGGACCCATCTTGTGCTCTCCAACATAGTCGAAGCCCAAGTGCAGCGAGAGTCCTTTTGTGGGGGCTTTGAACACCAGTTGGGCTAGTCCCGACTCTTCGACTCGGCGTTTCAGGTCATCGTCCATGCCCAGATCATCAAGCCAGTTGGGAATCGAGACCTCCAGTATGTCCGGCTCAGCCTGCTGTTCAGCCTCGGAGATATCAAAAGTCAGGTGTCGCCACATGATCGGAATCTGAAGGTAATTCGTTCCGAACAACAGTTGCCGCGCATGATAGGAACGATCAGGCGCGTCGCAGATCGACCTGTCGGTCTGGACGATCCCGTCGCCCGAGTCGAACTCCTCTTTCATTCGTCGGGTGATGTGGTTTAGCACTTCGGCGAACAATGCCTGATTGGTTTCGTCAAACGCCAACGCATCGCGGTTCCTGTCGAATCCATCAATGAAGTATTGAGTTAGGTCGGGCCGTCGGACGACGCCAAGCTGACTGTAAAAGGCCAGTCCGC
>Ga0310122_10001676_pt1 | contig 14193 bp, 12 predicted proteins | sample CB6_Bottom_1051__FD_203503 | JGI IMG/M metagenome (GOLD analysis project Ga0310122, IMG submission 203503) | Marine microbial communities from Western Arctic Ocean, Canada - CB6_Bottom_1051 | ecosystem: Environmental > Aquatic > Marine > Oceanic | place: Canada: Western Arctic Ocean | collected...
GTGGGCACATCTTCAGTCAGATTATCCCCGACTCAGTTTTAGACGGTGTCGCGGTTCAAAATCATGGCTTACATCTGGTTGAGTGAAACACAGAAGTGGCTTAACCGTTTGTCCAGAATAGTATGTAATAGTCCGAGATGGAACCAAATAGGACAAGTGGGGGGTACCCCGGGGGTGGAGCAGACGTTTAATGAGGCTCTGACGCGCAATGGCTGAATGACAGCTATCGACCCAAAGCGGACGGTGGGCGTTTGCCGAAAATGACTCTTAATTCGCCCTTGAAAGCGGACATTTATCCGAAAAGCCCCTATATTCCAGACTCTTCGTCCAAGTAAAGAAGCTAATGCTGGATAACTAAGAACAAGAACACGGGTTCCGCCATGGCTAGTCTGTTTGAAGAGCGAGGAACTAGCACGTCTATAGTAATTTCCAGCCGCCTCAATGCTGGTAATTGGTTGCCGTATTTCGATTACTTAGGGTAAAGTGGCAAAGAAAAGGGCGTTTGTTCTTCTTATACTCCCCAATTAGAGGTGATTCTAGATGCAGATGACCCACAGTAAATCCCTGAAAGTATCCGGCCGTCCGTGGCATAGCAAAATAGCCATCTTTGCCCTGCTTGGATTAGCCTTGCTGGCAAATTGGAGCCAGGCCCAAAGCACGGACTCTACAGCAAGCAAGACTCTTTCCCTGGGCACAGTTCTGTTAAATCAGAAACTCATGGTGGCGGAATTCAAGAGCGAGATGGGCGTCTATGATCCTCGTCTGCTGAATCCATTGATCGAGTTGGCCGCCACACAGCAGGAGATAGAGGACTACGTGGGCGCCAACGTGACACTGCAAGAAGCGCTGCAGGTGACGCGCATCAACGATGGCCTCTATGCCCCTAATCAGCTTGCCATCTTGGACAGCATAATTGCTAACGAAGCCTCACTGGAAAATTGGCCGGCAGTCGATAATCACTATGAATTCATGCTGCACCTGTTACTCAGGATCTACAGCTTCGAAGATACAGAATTGGAAATTGGGCTGGAGAAAGTGTCTTCCTGGCATGTGAGTGCCTTCAACAATGATATAAACGACAGAAGCCTCGAGCATTTGCGCCGAGCAAATAAGGTATTCCATTATCGCCTGCAGACTGCAGAGCAAACACTGGATGAGGATGATCCCAAGTTCAGTTTTCTCAGGCGGAATATAGCAACCGCCGAGGAACATCTTGAGCGGGCCCGTAGCGAACGCGCCGCTGACTATCCGGCTGCATCGATGCGAACCACTGGTAACACAGGGGGCGGTGAGAGTATTTGCTGAAGACATATATTGGACACCCACACATTTTTACGATTTTGAATTAATACAGAAATTTAGTTGAATTAGAAAATATGTGGTAATTGTCTACGCCCGCTACTGGCCGAATGCAGTCATAAGCGAGCATGAAATCAAGCGATTACCCAACGTCCGCTTTTTTGCAAAAAAAATTGTTGCCCCTCGAAACCAGTTCCCAATAGGCGCGCTGCGCAATCCAAATTTTACCAAATCGTTCGTCCAAAATAGTATGTATAAGGTGCAGATGGAACCATCCTTGTGTAAAGGGGGTGTACCCCGGGGGTGGGTCTGCTGAATGGGCGGTGGGTGAGAAAAGGGGTGGGTGCGAGCTAGGCGGTTACTGGGCTTATCTAAGAGGCTCTAAGTGGCGATATAAGAGCGATGCAACCCTACTTAAGGACTAGGGCCGGCTGGACATGGCAAAGAAAGCTACAGAACTCTCTGGTCTTCACATACGTCGACTAAAGCATCATATAACGGCCTCTGGTGAGCCTAGAGCGAAGAGATACTCTGTCGGAGGTGCTCAGGCCTTTATATTCAGGGCTCTCCGCCAAGCGGCTCTAACCGCGTTGGGTCTAAACAGTGGATTCTAAGAACCCTAGGGGTTTCTAACCCCTGTTGCCGGGATGAATACCCGGAAAAAGGCCCACAAGAGAAGGATCAACAAGGCAACCACTATCAACTTAGCCATAATTCCTCCCCAGAATTAGAATTTTTCCCAAATTGGCTCTTAAGTATGGGGTTGGCAACTGTAATTATTAGGGGGCACGATTGAACCCACTGATGATAAGCCGCAGACAGACCTCAATGCACTGCATCTGGAAGCGATACAGGCACTGGCGGGTTTAATTCTTAAGTCTTAGTTTTCGTTAGTGCACCGCGGATCCATTGATTGGGCACTTCGAATTTGTTCAAGGGTAAATGCAATCGGAGCACAGCCGTGATCGACACCACAGACCAGATCCCACTCGGAGCGTGCCAATTGGTGGCAGCCAAAACAGCTTCCCGATGGGCTAGCCACTTCAGCGCCGCCTCGCGTTAGAATGCTTGTGCCTTCTTCAGAAAGATCTAGCAGGAAAAATTCCCAGTCGTTGGTGGCAGGATTCCAACCTTGCTGATGCTTAATCATCGCTTCGTCAGGAACTAGAGTTAGTAAAGATCCAGGCGGGTAATTACCTCCACTCTTGGAATTGGCGACTGCCAGGGTTGCATCCAGATCTCCCAAAATGTTGTCAACAAAAAATCTTCCGCTCGCCGCTAACGCGCTTAAACATTTGAAGGCGGATTCTGAGACATCGAGTTTCTTGCTGTCGCCAGCCGAATAACTCTGACTGATAATTAACGAAGAAAAGACGATTACGGAAAGTGTTTTAAGTTGTGATTTGAACATAATTGCGTTGAGTCCTGATTAATGGCAAAAAATTGATTGTAGAAATGATAAAAAGGGGCAAGTTGAAACACACAACAATTTCAGCTTGGCTGAAGATTGAATTACGATGGTATAAGGAAAATCGAATGAACGCTAGACTCAATCGTTTCTTGGTCCTCTAAGTATGGGGTTGGCAACTGTAATTATTAACGTAGGACAAAAAGCCCTCCCGGGGTCTATTTAATAGCCCGCCCAAAGAAGTTGGAAAATGGGTAAAAAGCTAATCTGGGATTGGATTATGGTAGGTATCACGGTAGGTAAACACAAAATATTACCATAAGTCTTTGATTTTAAAGGATGTTCGAAACCCGCTATGGGAATGTCATCCTCAGCCTTTTGGTTCCATATTCGGCTGACGGGGGAAGACACGGCAGGTCAAGATCTAGTGCTGAGCCTGGATTCTCCGGCACTGGATCGAATTGAATTCTATTTCGTCCGCGATGACCAGCTAATTCAAAAATCTGTGCTAGGCGACTCCATTCCGACTTCACAACAGTCCTACCCCTATCGAATACCGATCGTACCGTTTGAACAGGCGCCCCAGGGCAGCGAAACCCAAGTTTATATTCGCGTCACGTCCAGTTCCGGCATTGAAATTCCGCTTACGCTAACCACCATGGGTCTGCTAGCCGTGGACCAGCAAGGGCCGCTGGTGATTCTTGGCGCTTTCTTTGCCTTCTTATTCCTTTGTTTTGCTGCCAGCGCGATCCTCTATTTCTATCTTTCACACCGGCAGTTTCTCGCCTATGCCCTATTTTTTGGCGGTATGATCGTCTATTTTTTGACTACAACCGGGATGGGCAGAGTCTGGTTCTGGGGAGATACGGCTGAAATCAACACCCGCCTTTCCTACGTAGCTACGGCGTTTATAATCATGAGCCTTTACCTCATCGGTCAGTATCTGCGATTTGACCACCGCTATCGAGACTCGGTAAACCTTATTCTAAGATTTCTCAGCTACGCCATGCTGCCAGTCGCTGTGATTTTTTTGATCGTCCCTTCTCTCAGATTACCCAGGCGATCGTGCTACCGATCATTTATCTGACGGTGCTGGTATCACTGATTTTGCTGGTGATGGCCGACATCACAGCCGTGTAGGGATCTCGATCGGCACTGTATCTATTATTTTCACTGACGGCGATCCTGTTCGCGTTAGCGTCACTGTTAAGCTACAAGCTAGGCCTCGTAGAGAAAGGTGCTTTTACTACCGCTACTGGAGAAGTTCTGATAACCATACTCTGTATTACTGCTTTTCGCATCCCTGGCCGAGTTTGTCCGCGCTAAGAACGAAGAATATGACCGAGCTCGACTGGACACCAAGGCGAAAGGTGATTTCCTGCGAAATGTCTCGAGGAAATTCCTCACACCCGTACATCTTATCCTGGCCAATTCGAAACGGCTATTGGCTGCCCAATCCAATAAGCTGGACGAGCCGACCAAGGCACACATAACAACCGTCATCCAACAGAGTGATTATCTGCACAATCTCATCAATGATTTGTTGGAGATGGCTGAACTCGAGTCGGATACCTTCGAACCCGAGTTCGAACTGCTCGAAATTTCCCACTTCCTGACCGAAGTCAAGGATATGATCCTACCCACTGCGATGGAGAAGGGACTGGCACTCACTACAGATTTCGCCTCAGCCAATCTCTTAGTGCAGACCGACAAAGTTAGATTGCAACATTCACTACTCAACATCCTCACCAATGCGATCAAATTTACCGAACGAGGCTCGATCCTGATCGGTTACAAGGCGGTTTATTTCCGTCGCCGACTCTGTATCGAGATATTTATTCGAGATACCGGCAGAGGTATGAGTGCAGAATTTCAAAAACGCCTGTTTCAGGAGTTTACCAGGGAGGATGATTTATCCGAAAAAGAACCGCGGGGAACCGGGCTTGGCTTGGTTATCGTCAAGCGCATGATCGAGAAACTGGGAGGTGAGATCACTTTTGAATCGGAGTCAAAAGAAGGCAGCGAATTCTTTATACGCTTGCCACTACGAGTCATTACCGACTGAATTGGCTCCTGATTGCTAGGGCGGTGAGGTAGGGACATCTTTTTCTAACTGATAAACAATATCTGCGAATTCTTCGATCTTGCCTTCGAACGCTTTCAATGCATCAGCCAGACCTTGGTTGTAATAATAATTACCTACTTGACCGGAGAAAAAATCCAATAAAAATTCAGCCTCGAACCCACCAATCTCATGCTGCAATTCTTCCGTAAAATATTTCTGAATCTTACTGACGATCTCTGCTTTGACGGAGCGGTCCAATTCGATAGTAGACAAAAACTCAAGCCCCGAGTTGTACTGCCAAGTCCAGGAAATCGCTGGCAGTATAATCAAATTCTCCATCGGGGTTTGTATTTACGGGCCGGCCAGGCCCCCGTTCAAGCGGTCTGATAACGTAGGCTGTGCGCAATCCGACGCGGGCGGCGGCGCGAAGGTCACCGGGATGAGCGGCGACCATCATCACTTGCTCGGGTTGCAGACTCAGCAAATCAACAGCCTTCAGGTAGGCTTCCGGATCCGGCTTGTAGTGACCGGCCAGTTCTGCTGAAAGAATCGCATCCCAGGGCAGTCCGGCATTTTTTGCCATATTGGTTAGCAGAGAAACGTTACCATTGGACAACGTTGTTATCACGAACTTGGTCTTGAGCCGGTTTAGACCCGCCACGGTGTCCGGCCAGGGAGACAGACGGTGCCAGGCCCGATTGAAATGATCTAACTCTGCTTCGCTCATGCCTTCCAGTTCGTACTCCAGCACAAGCTCATCCAATATCATTCGATGTAGGTCGTCGATCTTGGTCCAGGGTAAATCACCGTTTCTAACTCGATTCATTGCCGGACCATAGCCCGAGCGCCAACTGTCGGCGAAGCTGGCCCAGTCGATGTCATAACCCTTTCTTGCAGCCAGTAACTGGCCTTCCCTGATGATCGAAGCACGCCAGTCCACCACGGTGCCAAAAACATCGAAAGTGAGGGCCTTTATATCTAATTCCGAGCCGGAATCCGCTGCGAACAGAGGGCCGGGCAGCATGGTCAGTCCCGAACCGATCGACATCAGCGTCGTCGCTCTTATGAATTTGCGTCTGCTGAAAATGGTCCTGGCTGCTGTAGAATTCAGTGCTGGTGTAGTCATCGCTTTTAGTCTCATTGCAGTCTTGTCACGACGGGGATGGCGGCAGTGCTGGTTCAGGCTGCTTACTACTCCGCCGAAACCGTAGCATATCTATTGCTTAATATCATCAACGCCACAGCTATGGCTCTTGTCTGAAATCTTCCTTATCGAGGACATTCCCTACTGAAAGTAGACGAGCAATATGGCAATCGGGCAAATAAATTTTACATAAAATGGCCAGATTTTCCAGAACAAGCCGGACTCCGCTGCGGGACAGCCTTTCTTGAGTTCTTCCAGTGCCTCATTTCGATTCCATATCCAGGCCACGAAGACGCAGAAAAATAGTGCCAGCATGGGCTGGCTGAATTCGGTGGTATAGGTCACGACCAGGTCAAACAAGGAATCAAAATTGAACACAACCAGCAGGGAAATCACGGTGATGATCGCCGCTATGCTCAATGACGCCTTCTGTCGCCCTATTCCATGTTGTTCCACGGCATAAGCTACAGGCACCTCAAGCATGGAAATCGAAGAAGTCAGGGATGCGATGGTCATTAATACGAAAAAAGCCATGGCAACGAAAATCCCGGCTGCCCCCATGGTCTCAAACAGTGCCGGCAGTACGGAGACAATCAATCCAGGGCCGGCAATAAATGCACCGGTCTCGTCAAAAATCTCAACACCATTAGTCAGGGCGACATACATCGCTGGCAGAATCAGCAACCCTGCCAGCACCGCGATGCCGACATCCAGCAAGGCCACCAGGGTGCCAATTAATGGCAGATCTTCCTTCTCGCTGATATAGGATCCATAGATCAGCATCGTGCCTACGCCGAGTGACAAGGAGAAGAACGCCTGTCCCATCGCATCGACCAGCAATTGAGGATCCGCTATTCTGGGAAAGTCAGGCACTAGGTAAACACGTACGCCATCCATTGCACCAGGCAGAGTCATCACATAAATAGTGAGAAGAATCAAAATGATGATCAGCAATGGCATCAATCTGGATGCCCATCTTTCGATACCATCCTTGACTCCTGCGCTGACGATCATCACCGTCACCACCATGAACACGACGACGAAAATTGCATTGCGAGGCACTGCATCCAGGGTGAGCCACTGGGAAGCAGATTCCAAACCCACCAAGCGAGCAATGGAATCGAAGAAAAATGCAAGCATCCAGCCGCTGACAATGGCATAGAAGCTAAGTATGAAACTGGCTGTGAGCATGCCGACGAAGCCCATGGTGATTCCCAACAACCTGCTTCGGGGGCCAGTGGAAATCGACTTCAGCGCCGTCACGGCATTTGCCCTGGCGTGACGGCCGATAATCAATTCAGCCATCAGGGCAGGATAGGCTAATGCGAAAGTGAGTACTAGGTAGGCAATAAGAAAGGCTGCGCCACCATTAGAAGCTGCATTGGTAGGAAAGCCCCAGATGTTTCCCAGGCCTACCGCCGACCCCGTCGCCGCCATCAAGAATCCAAATCTGGAGCTAAATTCGCCTCTAGCTGCTGCCATCGATAATCGATCTCCCTGTCAGTTTTGCCACCTGTTACTGGTCGTAAGATTCCAGCGTGAAGCGCCCTCGAGCAAGGTCACTCAATCCAAAAACGACGTTATGCACTTCAAGTACTGAGCCTTCTAGATTTACTTCCAGGCTGGGGATTCGTAGCTTGTTGTCCACTGTAGAAAAAGTCGCGATACCATCAAAACTACTGGCCCGGGGAATCACACTCTCCAGGTTAGCCTCAATGATCAAGCCTTCCGCGGCAGGCACGACGTTAAAATTAAGGCTGATTAAAGATTCATCCCCATCCAGGCTTACGGAAGTGATCAATAAGCCGGACACACTCTCGAACACGCGGGGAGCGCCCGTAAATCTTTGCATCACTTCAACATTGATATAAACAAAATCATTGGGGTTCGAGTATGTAAGGGTAAAGTATGGCGCGGATGGTGCTTTTGTCCCCAGGTTCACGGTGGCTAAGTCATTGATTGCATCCAATATATCCATGCCAGAGCCAAGAACATTCCCAAACACCGTGAAGCCGCTGTTGTTACTATCGAGATTCGCACTATTGTCGATCAGATTCACGAACCATTGATTCGTGGCGCTGTCTGGGTCACCATCGACCTTCGCCATGGCGACGGTGCCGCGAGTGTTTGACACATTGAATTCGTTAATAACGGGTGGATCCGTGGCCACGTCAATTGGTCCCACCGACAGTTGGAATCGGTAGGCCCCACCTTGAGCCACAAAACTATCGACGACCCGGTGCAAATAAGTGCCGTTGTAGTCATTACGATTTACATAATTCAAAAAATTCTGCACGGTTGCCGGGGCTATATCATCGAGTAACTCGATGGAATAATCACCCAAACTGGTACTCACGCGAACGATGGTATCAGCATGGGAAGAAGTGGCGACTATTAGCGTGAACCAGGCTAATAAACCAATGGCAACATTTCTTAGCCAACGCCTGGGGACTGCAATCATGAAAACTTCGGATAAGTCATTACTTCGCAGCTTGCTGAGTATAAGTGGGATGGAGCATAGGTTAAGTTCCATCATTATTCAACTTATCAGTGCATCTGCAAACAGTCGAATACGCCGACAAAAGGCAGGAGAAGACCGAGTATTTCCGCAATCATAGGTGATCGATCCCAGTTGGATGAACCCCCGAAATAGAGCTATAATGCGCACCTGGATCCACCCAGAATCAAGTTTATAATATTTGTCTATTCGTTCCGTTATAAAGAAGGCTGCATTGGTGCCGGCATCAAATTACCATCCGATCGATTCCGAAAATAGAGATCCAGGAAACTCTGCAAGCACGGCAAGGCGACGGCGAGAGCCTTCAAGCCACTCCGCATCCACCTCACCTGGTATCGGTATAGATTACGGCACCAGTAATAGCGCTGCCGCCATCTTTGATGGCAGCGATATTCACCTAGTGCAGTTAGAATCGGACGCGGTCGTTATGCCCTCGGCTACCTATATAGATCGTAACTACAGAATAAAAACCGGGCAGGCGGCTATCAACCAGTACATAGCAGACAATGTGGGAAGAACCGTCGAGCTCAGCGCCGAAGTCATTGGGGAAGTACGAACATCCACTGGACAATTAGGCGAACATGGCTTGCCCGAAGAAGCATCCACACAAAAAGTATATGGGAAGTCCTTCGTCGATGGCGGTCAGCAAGGGAGATTATTTCGCGGCATAAAAAGACTATTGGGAAGTAATGAGTCCAGACGCCTGATGGTGTTCGATCGGCCCTTCCGATTAGTTGCCTTGATAACTCCACTGCTGGCTCGTATAAAGACCAGTATCGAATCTCGATTACCCGGTTCGTCACCGCAACCCGATTCAAGCGGGCATGTCTGTATAGGCCACCCTGTGAACTTTGAAGCTAGCAATGCAGATGGAAACAGTAGAGCCTTGAGTTTATTGTCCGAAGCCTATGGATACGCGAAATTTAAGCGCCAATCATTTTATCCGGAACCCATAGCTGCGGCATTGAGCTACCTGTTTGCTCACCCGAACTGCGCGCAACAGACAATCCTGGCGGTGGACTTCGGCGGCGGCACCTTGGATCTGTGCATTCTAAATTGCATCGGCATGGAATTTGATGTGGTAGCAACCCATGGCATTGCACTAGGAGGAGATCAAATTGACCAGCTTCTGTTCAGGGAATTACTGTTTCCGCTTCTTGGCAAAGGAGAAATGTGGAGAAGAGCAGGAGAAGATCGTGAAATTGAAACCCTGTTCCCCTTCGAAGAGTACGAGGAGTTTCTGTTAAATTGGGCGGTGAGTTATATGCTCAACCAAAACAAATTCACTACACCACTCATGCAACGCATAGAAATTGGGGACGCAGCATCGAAAAAATTCAGGCGTCTGTATGATCTGATTAAGAACAATTTCAGCTACCTCTTAATTCAATCACTGAAAGATCTGAAAGCGGAGCTTTCCACGCAACAGATTGCGAGCATCGATATACCGGAACTGGACATCGAATTGTCCGTGACCAGGGCGCAGTTCGAGCAATTAATAGGGGGAATATTAGAGAAATTTCAAGGCGCCATCACCCATCTCCTGACACAGGCAAATATGACGGCGGGCGATATTCAGCTGGTTATTCGCACCGGTGGGTCTTCACTGATTCCTGCAGTCAAGCGCATCCTTGAGAACCAGTTTCCAGGGAAGGTAGTCGAACATGACCCATTTACCAGCGTCGCTGCCGGCTTGGCTATAGCGGAATTTCAGGGCCTGGGGGAATTGCGGGTTGAGCAGCGGCTGCATAAGCATCTACAATAATCCATCTGTCCCGATCAGAGAGCGGGTACGACCATGAATTTGATACTGTACGCCATCCCTTTCTTCTTCCTGCTGATAATGCTGGAATTTACTTATGGCGTGCTCAGGAGGCGCAATACTTATCGCATCAACGACACCATAAACAGCCTCTCGCTGGGCAGCCTCAGCCGCTTGCAGAGCCTGGTTGTGCTTGGATTTTCCGGACTTATATACGAATTTATAGTGGCCCGCTATCAGCTAAGCCAGTTAGGGGAAGAGCAGTTGTGGGTCTGGGTAAGCTGTTTCCTATTGTATGACCTCGCCTACTATTGGAAGCACCGCTTTGGCCATGAAGTCGCCTTGTTCTGGGGCTCCCATGTCGCCCACCACCAGAGTGAAGACTACAATCTGGGCACGGCCTTGCGCCAGACCAGCATCGATTTTTACGGATTCCTGTTTTATCTGCCCTTCTTCGTGCTGGGATTTCCGGCAGAAATCCTGTTCACGGTGGTGAGTCTGAATCTAATCTATCAGTTCTGGGTTCACACTGAACATGTGCCCAAACTCGGACTACTGGAGTGGGTATTCGTCACCCCGTCTAATCACCGCGTACATCATGCTCGCAACAAGATCTATGTCGATAGAAACTACGGCGGCGTATTTATTATCTGGGATCGCTTATTCGGCAGTTTCCAGGAAGAATTGGAACAAGAAGCGGTGGTATTCGGGCTGAGAAAACCGCTTAACAGTTGGAATCCAATCTGGGCCAACGTGCATGTCTATTGGCGCCTGATCCAGGACTGTATCAAGGCCCCCGGATTCAGCAATAAAATAAAAATCTGGCTGAAGCCTCCCGGTTGGTTACCCGACTCGATGCAAAGCTCCTGCAAACTACGGAGTAACGAAACAGATCTATCGACTCGATTCGATCCGCCGATATCAAATTTCTCGAAAGGGTATTGTTTTGTTCAGTTCGTAGTAACACTTGGACTGAGCCTGACCGTATTGATCAATCTTAATGGCTGGAATTATATGACCACCACCTTAGCGGTGTTCTTGTTAACCTATAGCTACTACGTCCATGGCGTGTGGATGGAATCACGGCCGAACGCACTTGGCTACGAAAGTGTCAGGCTGATGTTATTGCTACTAGTCATGCCTTTAACCGACTTTTCCATCGTGCCTCGAACCACACTAATGGCCTTCGCAGCGGCATCCCTGTTACTACTTCTAGTCTCGAAAAAGAGAAAACCCATTAACGTTACGCTCTAGCACGCTAGCCGAAAAATACTCATTGAAGATGGGGCGTCCCCACGAATATAGGAAATCCCCTATTTAGCTCCCGACGCTGATTGGCACAAAATTCGGTTACAACTGTTTAGAACGCGCTGGGTGAGTGGCCCCTATTGTCTCAGCGGCTTGCCCCCTCCCGAGTTCCCTCACTCGGTCGGGAGCCCTGGAAAACAGTCTCCCTCTGTCACTCGGTGCGGCGCCTTGATTGCTGAGTCAACAGGGGCCACTAACCCATCGCTCGCAGCTCCACTTAACTTAGTGCAATATTCGCGATGTGCTACGGCACACTGTTTCATCTCATCTATTAAAATATCTAGATATTTTGTGAGAATGCTTCCGCTTCCTATTCTAAGTTGCCTTTTTCTAGATGCGTGTTAAGGGAAATTCATACAGCAGCTCGCCGTTCTCAGGATTTCGTAATTCAAACTGCGCCTGATAGGCACTGGCCAGGGCCTCGGTGAAGGTGCTGCCGTCTTCGACGTTACTGATTATGAATACAACTCTACCGGTAACACTGCGCAGCGGAGGTATTTCCAGTGGAATAAACAAATATTCCGCGCTTTCGCTGAGCATTCCCCGCACGGTCGCTTCGACACTCAAGCTGGATCCGGGGATTCGGGTACGGACTGCTCTGAACAAGGCGCTCTCGTTGTTCCCATCTGTCATGCGCAGAAACACATTTACCCGCTTGGTGAATAACTCTCGATTGCTCACCGTGATGGTAGGTGTGTAGATGGGATAGCTGAAGCCCACCTCGATGATACCGTTGCTGGAGCTGTCGGTGATGAGTTGACTCTGAATTTGTTCTGCCGTCACCCCCAAACCGGCCTGTGCTGGCATTAGAAGGAGGTAATAAATAAAGCCAGGTATTATCGCGGGCACACAAACAGTTAAGGCATAGGCGCCAGGTTTCCCAGTAAAAATCGGATTGAAGGGATACATGGCAACAAGCGCAGCGACTATGGCCACGCTCAACAAGAGCGCTCTGACAAGCAGCGACTCGCTACCGAGACGGGAAACATTCTGGGAAATAAAAACGACCGTGACTACCGCTATGAGCAATGCAGCCACACAAACAATCACCTGTCGTAAGCTTATATTCATACTAGGGCTAGGGCTACATTCAGGATACTTGTTCTCCGTCAGCCTGCCTATCGGCATGATAGGAAGATCTAACCAGTGGACCACTGGCAATCCGCTTAAAACCAAGCGCTTCACCAAACTCGCGCAACGCATCGAACTCATCGGGATGCACGAATCGTTGGACTCGCAAGTGATCCTTACTGGGCTGCAGATACTGCCCCAGGGTAATCATATCTACACTATGGGCACGAAGATCTGTTAGCACCGCCCTCACTTCTTCGATGGTTTCACCGAGGCCAAGCATTAGCCCGGACTTCGTTGTCACCTTAGGCCTGCGCAATTTGTAGGCTGCGAGCAAATCGAGTGACCACTGATAATCGGCTCCCGGCCGGGCCTGTTTATAGAGTCGAGGCACGGTTTCCAGGTTGTGATTGAACACATCCGGCGGCGTTTTTTCTAGTGTATCCAGTGCGATTTCCATACGTCCGCGAAAGTCCGGCACCAACACCTCTACCTTAATACCCGGATTCAAACGCTGTGTTTCGGTAATGCATTTCGCGAAATGTGCTGCCCCACTGTCTTTTAAATCATCCCGATCGACGGACGTGATGACCACATAGCTAAGTCCCATTTCCTCGATCGCCTGTGCCAGCTCCGTGGGTTCGCGTTCATTCAGGGGACGGGGCTTGCCATGTGCGACATCGCAAAATGGGCAGCGCCGCGTGCAAATATCGCCCATTATCATGAAAGTGGCGGTGCCGTTACTGAAACATTCCCCCAGATTCGGGCAGGAAGCTTCTTCGCATACCGATGCCAGCTTGTGTTCTCTTAACTTCTGCTTGATGTATGCGATCTTGGGAGAAACTGGAATTTTGACTCGAATCCAGTGGGGCTTGCTTAGCAATTCCGTGCTCGGTATCACCTTAACAGGGATACGTCGCACCTTGTCTGCGCCCCTCAGCTTTTCTCCCTCCACCAATGCGTTACGTCGCTTACCTGCTGCCATTATTTGCTCTTTCCCACGATTTTAAAGAGTAGAACTCCTGATATCCCAACTCGGCAAGTAGTTTGTTGGCCACCACTTCACTGGCTCTGCGCATCAGCGACTCACGATCCGTTACCAGACCGGCGATCTGGCTTACCTCCAGATTCACGAAGCCGCAGGGATTGATATTGGCGAAGGGCGATAGATCCATATCGACATTCAGACTGAGGCCGTGGTAGCTCCACCCATGCTTGATGCGCAAACCCAAGGCTGCCATCTTAGCATCATTCACGTACACACCCGGGCCATTTGCCTGGGTGCCGGCGTCGATCCCGAATTCCTGCAATGATGCAATTAGCGCCCGCTCGATGAGGTCAACCAATTCCCTGACACCGATCTTTCTTCGCCTCACGTTGAGCAGGAGGTAGGCTATCAACTGGCCTGGTCCATGATAAGTGACCTGACCCCCTCTATCGCATCGAAGCACCGGGATGTTACCCGGATTGAGGACATGCTCTTCTTTGCCCGCCTGCCCCTGGGTATATACAGGTTTGTGACTGAGCAACCAAATCTCGTCGGCGCGCGTCCCATCGGCATTCTCTACCAAATACCGCATGGATTTCCATATGGGTTCGTACTCCTGCAGGCCGAGCC
>Ga0310122_10001680_pt1 | contig 14174 bp, 13 predicted proteins | sample CB6_Bottom_1051__FD_203503 | JGI IMG/M metagenome (GOLD analysis project Ga0310122, IMG submission 203503) | Marine microbial communities from Western Arctic Ocean, Canada - CB6_Bottom_1051 | ecosystem: Environmental > Aquatic > Marine > Oceanic | place: Canada: Western Arctic Ocean | collected...
CATGCCGCCAACACATCTCTTTCGCTGTCCAATTTGACCCGGTCATTGCACGGGCTGGCAAATTGACTAGTCGTCCGTTGAGTTCGTGAGAGCCGTTATCAATCAGTCTCGTCGACGACATTTCTTTTGCAAAATCCCAGTCGGCAAAACATCTCTCATTTCTGACAATAGGAAAATTCTCCACGCCTAGAGCAAAGCTATGGATCCTGGGATGTTCTATCTTGCCATTGAAATGGGAACCTATACAATCTCTCTGTTCTGCGCCGAAGAGCAGCGGAGACGACATCCTATCTGGTGGCATATCGAGATTTATTGTTTCGATTATGGCAGTAGGCTCTGTATGTTTGGCTGAAAGAGGCAGACAGCCTACAGACAAAGTTTGCTCTGCAGCATCATAGGCTATCCATACAGTATACCAGTGCCTGATATGTAGGGGTTTTGCGTGGTTGATATTATTTTTTCCGATCTCACCAAACAGTGTCCCGTCCTTTTTTATTCCGAGTACACCACCACTTCTTTTCTGATCACCCCAGGATATAATTGCCTGACGCCCTTTCTTTGGCGTTGTAGGCCAAATTGTGGTAGACATTGTAAAGCTGTTCAAGTCTTCAAGGGGTCTGGCAGAATCAACAATCCCATAAGAACCAAGGTGAATATTCTGGATGCGTGATGGATATTGGCCAGTGAAAGATGCATCAACGCTTTTCTCACGAATGCCTGGTCCTGCCGGGTTGGGATCAGAGCAGCGAATGCGAACAAGGCTTGCTTGAAATGGAACGTTAAATGTTGAGCTGACTTTGAATTCCAATGTATCACCAGGACGTGCAGATAACTTATTCACATAACCGATTAGAGGGATCATTTTGATTTTTTTAAATTAAATTTAAACCTGTTTAAAGAAAAAATTTTAACAATATTAATCATTACAAAAGGTTACTGTTTCCAACTATTCAAGAATGTATCTGTTTAACTCATAATATTCCAATTGAAAGTACAGGGTATTCCTAAATCATCCCGATAGAAAGGTGCTTATTTAGTTAAGACTGATAATCGTGGTTCTACACTCCAGAAATTCAGTTCACGCTCAACTGTTCGAGCGATGCGCAAAAGCTTAGCCTCTGTAAAAGGTGCACCAATAAATTGTAGAACAAAAGTGGCACAATTTAATAATTTTCAAAATGTAAAAAGTTGTAAATCGTTGATATTGCTGGTGCGGGCGGAGAGACTCGAACTCCCAACATTCAGACTCGAAGTCTCAATGGTTGGAATAGTAAAGATAAACAAGGATAATAATATCAATATACTATAGCATTAATCTCTTCCTGCCTCTCCCCAGTATATCCTAGTTATTTAACTCTTAGTGGAACGAGAATGGAACGAGAATTTGTTATCTTACTTTATTGAACCATACCTTAAAATCAATCTAACACAGTTTTAACATTTCGCCGAATATTACTATCTGTCTAGCTGCTTTTTAGATCATCGCTAAATTGCTATCCATGTATGCATAATAGGAAATGTTCATATCTTTGTGGATGTCGTGGCGCATGATGATCTCATCAGCATCACAATCTTCAATTGCGCCATGAAAAAGATACGATCTTCTGAATGAATACCTAACTATCGTATCGGTGTAATACTACTCATAATATATGGATGAATAACACCTGAATAAAGCAAAGGGGGCTGAGGGCACAAAACGGGTATCAAGCTATATATATATCACCCCATCAACCTACAAGAGATAGACTTTAGGTTTGTTATCTTATTATACATAGTCAAATTGTGAGTTTTTTGATAAATGAAAAATCCATCTGCATCCATGCTTGTTATTGGTGATGAAGTCATGTCCGGGAAGAAACATGAATTAAATATAAAACATTTATCAGTATTAGAACCCATTAAATTCGCCTCTTTTTTGAAAATTACCATAAAAAGGTTCTCCCAACCATTTTTCATTATCTACTATTTTTTTACCACGTAAAATGACTTTTTTAACACGACCAGTCACTTCTTTTCCTTCAAATAATGAATAATCGCAATTACTAAAATTTTTATCTGATGATAATATATGTTTCTCATTTGGATCAAAAATTACAATGTCAGCATCACTACCAATCGCAATTGTTCCTTTTTTCGGAAACAATCCAAAGATTTTTGCTGGATTGGTTGACATTAACTGAATAAATCTGTTCATTGAAAGTCTACCTCTATTAACACCACCATCAAATACAACCGTCATTCTATCTTGTAAACCTGGAGCACCATTTGGAATTTTGGAAAAATTATTTCTACCAAATGGTTTTTGATTTATTTTACCAAGATGCCCCTCCTTCATACAGTATGGACAATGATCAGTTGCAATAACCTGCAAGTCATCAAACTTTAAAGCCCTCCATAGATCATTTTGAGCTTCTTTTGAACGAATAGGAGGGCTCATAACAAATTTTGCTACGTCAAAACTATCATCTTGGTAAACGCTTTCGTCAAAAAACAAATAGTGTGGACATGTTTCTGCAAATGCTGGAATTCCTCTATCACGTGCTTCTACAACATGTTTAAGAGCTTCCATTGCTGAAAGATGTACAAAATAAACAGGAGCTTCAGCAAGTTCAGCTAGACAGATTCCACGATGAGTCGCTTCTCCTTCCAACAATGAAGGTCTTGTCAGATTGTGATAGCGAGGTGAAGTATGTCCTTGATCAAGAGCTTCGCGAATGAGTTGTTCAATAACAATTCCATTCTCAGCATGAAGAGATATCATTCCACCACAATGGCCAACTAATTTTAGAGCTTGGAAAATAGCACTGTCATCAACCATCATTTTGCCAGGATAGGCCATAAACAATTTAAAACTTGTAATACCTTCGTCAAAGATTGCCTTCTTGATTTCAGCTAATGATTGTTTGTCAATGTGTCTTGTTATCAGATGAAACCCATAATCAATTGAAGCTTTTCCTTCTGCCCGTTGCAATGCTTTTTCTATTGATTGCAATACTCCTATATCTTCACCTTGAAATGCAAAATCTAATATAGTTGTAGTACCACCAAAAGCGGCTGCTTTTGTTCCTGAGAGGAAATCATCAGCTGTTGTTGAATCTCCAAAAGTATTTTCTAAATGAGTATGACAATCTATTCCGCCAGGAAATACGAGCATACCAGTTGCATCTACCACCTCATAATCTAAACCATGCTCTAAATTTTCACCAATACATTTTATTCGTTCATTTTCAATTAAAATGTCGGCAGTATAGTCATCTATAGCAGTAACAATTCTTCCGTTTTTAATTATCATATGACTAGACATATATTTTTTTCTATCTATTCGTAAATTATAAAATTTTAATTTCTTTTAAGACATTCTTAAGTTTAGATATTTCTTTCTGGTCCAAGTTATGCCCAGGGGATCGAACATTATCATTTTTTAATCGACCTAGAAGTTTAAGACATGCTTTAATTCTAGCTGTAGCAAATCCTTCTGGTTTAGTTCCATATATTGCTCTTGCCAACGGATATATTTGTTGGTGTAAATTTATTGCAGAATTGAGATCAGATGTTTTCACTGCTTTATCCAGAGAAACTATTTGTTCTGGTATAATAGTTGCCAAACTTACTAGACTTCCTTCACTGCCAATCATAAAGCAACTCATAAGATGTTCATCACCTGAAGCCATAACAGATATGTTGGGATTGATTTTTTTAATCAATCTTCTGTTTTCCTCATACCGGCTTGTTTCCCAACTTCCTTCTTTAACTGCTACTACTTTCGGTAACTGAATAAGCTCTGTGAGGGTTTCGGGACTATATGCCATAGAGCCTGAACCTATACTCGCTTGGAATAGAAATATAGGATAATCACTCACTTTTGATATTAATTCATGATGAATAATAGCCATTTTTGTCGTTAAAGAAAGTGACCAAGAAAATGGAGGAAAAACCATTATTGCATCAGCCCCTGCTGATATGGCATCCTCAGTATGTAATTGCGATTCATAGCTGCTTTCACAGTTAATTCCGCAAACGATTATACCTTTATCTCCTATTGTATTTCTTGCTATTTCAACGATTCTTCGTTTTTCATCACGATTAAGTAAGTGATTTTCCCCTGCATGACCATTTATCAAGAGTCCTACTATACCTTCATTACCCATTACATCAATAAAATGATTAGATAATTCATCTTCATTAATACCACCATTTTCATCCATGGGACAAATGGTTGCAACGTAAATTCCCCCCCAAATATTTTTATTTTTTGATAACATTAGCTAATTTTTATATATTGATATTTATTTATTGATTAGTCGATTGGGATCAAAAAGGGGCATTTCAGGTTCCTGCTCCATTATTAATTGACTTAATAACCATCCCATATATGGACCACTAGCATAGCCGGAATGTACTGACCCTATAACATACGCATTAGATATTCCTGGTATTTTGCCAATGATAGGTAAAGCATCAGCTGTTTCTGCTTCAAGTCCTAACCAAACCCTAATCATTCTACCATAACGCAATTTTGGAATAACATGGCATGCAAGACGTATGTTCCCTATAAGGTTTTCTGGAATTGATTCTACTCCGCCACGTTTTTTATCACCTATTCCTTGCCATCCACCTCCAATCAAAACAGTGCCATTATCAAATTGTTTCAGTGAAAGTAAACCATTTGCAATGCTTAATACGGTTTTCATGACAGGCGGCATTCTTTCAGTTATTATAAGCTGATTAATTAAGCATTTAATTTTAATTTTAACGTTTAACCAATTAAGCATTTCTTCAAGCCATACACCGCCCGCTAATACTATTCTTTTTGCTTTAAGATGCTCATTATTTTCAAAAATAATTTTAAAATAATTTTTTTCTATTTCAATTTTGTTTACCTTAGAATACTCTCTGACTGAGACATTTTCTTGCTTAAGAGCTCTTCTAAAAGCATGCCCAGTGAGATAAGCAATGGTAAAACCATCTTTATTACACCATGCTGCACTTCTTACGGAATTATTTAGACCTGGCTCTAAGAGTTGTGCTTTTCTCCCAGAAATAAACTTTATGGGCGCTCCCATTGCCTGTCGTGCTTCAATACGTTTAAATAATAATTCCTCTTCTTCTTCAGTGAATGCGAGGGAAAGTCCGTTAACTTTTCGCGTACCAACACCACCACAAAGCCATTTTTCTGTATTATTCCACAGTTCCCAGCCTTTTATTGCATATGGAATAAGTGCGGCACGTGTCATGTTAAGCGTTAATGTGCCAGCGTTAGTTCCTGAAGCTTCGCGACATAATGCTCCACTATCAATAATAATTGTTCTCATTTGATTACGTGAAAGATGGAGTACAGTACTACAACCCATCACACCACCACCAACTACAGCAACATCAAATTTTTCCATTACAAAGGAGCATTTTCAGGTATGGGGATATCTTCATAGGTATATTTGCCAATTATCTGTTCTATTGGAACAGGTCTAAGTGGTGTTCGACCAGTCCATTGACCAGCTAATTCCCTGCTTCCTACTTTTGATGCTAGTATAGCTTCTATTGCTTCAGAACAAGTTCGACCTTGACAAGGTCCCATTCCACATCTAGTCCAAGCTTTTAATTGATTCAGATCACGCGCACCTGATTCAATAGCTTCATCTATCTCTGAACGAAATACATCTTCGCATCGGCAAACGATTGTTTCCGAAGTAATAGTTTGGATCAATTCAGGTCTGAATTTCATTAGTCTTACGGCTGCTTTGCCAAAATTTTCATTTTTTTTAAGTATTATAAGTTCAGATTTTATTTTTGCTTTATATTTTTGAGAAGACATCACATTTAAATCCCTTACTGCAGCCATACCAGCAATTCGTCCCTTCTGTACAGCTGAAAATGCTCCAGATATTCCAGTAGCATCACCTGCAATGTAAACACCAGGTATGCTTGATCGAAAGTCATCGTCAATAAGCGGAACCCAGCCTCCTTTAAGTGGATCATAGATATGTTTTGCTTTTAAAAGCCTTGTAATTTCGGTAGAAGGAAACAAACCATGTCCTATAGCTAAGCAATCTCCTTCTACAATCTTTTGATTTTTTGAATCAAGAATACTACCTGCACTATTTATTGGTGCAATACTTATCCTAAGAACATTATCGACTTGCTTTGTATTTGTTACGGCATGACCACCATATAGCTTTATTCCAGCTTTCATAATATTTGCAAACCAACTCATTCCCTTAAAAAGTTGATCTGGTCTCGATAACAATCTTGGAAAAGCTTTGATCCAATCTGATTTACTATTTAAATCAATGATTGCAGAAACTTTACCTCCAGATTTAATAATTCCATTTGCCACAGCTATTAATAATGGACCACAACCAGCTACCACGGTAGATTGGCCAGGAAGAACATATTGGGATTTTAATAGTATTGTAGAAGCCGCCAGACCAATTACACCAGGTATAGTCCAACCTGGAAAAGGAATTATCCGTTCAAGCGCTCCGTTAGCAATAATTAGTGACCTAGCATGCCATGAACTCAACCCATTTGGTCCAACTGTACTTACAACTAGGTCGGATGAGACGGACCATACACGGTGTTTAAATAAAGCTTTAACGTTACTATTTTTTAATATATTTCTTTGTTTTTCGCCTTCACGAAATTCGTCAGACTTGAATGAGTTTTGTGGTTTAAACTCGTTAGGAGGTGCTCGATAAATTTGACCTCCTGCAGAAGAATTTTCATCAATAATTACAACTTCAGCTCCTTCTTTAGATGCTACATTAGCTGCGGCTACACCCGCAGGTCCAGCTCCTAAAACAACAAGATCTACTTTTTTGATATCATTAGTAAAAATTTTGGTCATTTGTTGATTCCAGTTTTAACAATGGTCCCTTCTTGAACAAACACCTGACAAGCGGGAAGTATTATGCCATCAACTATAACTAAGCATTCTTGACATGACCCCATCAAACAAAAAAAACCTCGGGGCTCTTTTATTCTGGAACTATATTTCAACGTAAGCTTTCCATTAACAAATAGTGTTACTGCGAGAATTTCTCCGACTGGTGCCTTTATTTCACACCCATCTATAGTCAATGTTGTGAAGGCTTGACGAACGACTCTATTTCCTGCAACTCTAAGGCTTTGCTTAGATTTTTTTCCACCCCAATATTTAAAAATTGTTTTTTTATTAAAATTAAACACTAAAATTCTAGATTAAATTATTAGTTGACCTCATTTAATGAATAAATTTATTTATAATTTTAAGACTGGTTGAGAAATCATAGCCGGGGAAAATTTTTTTTTGCTCTAGATCAAACTTGAAATTCGGGTTTCCAAACTGAAGCTAGCTCCGAAGTGCTGAAGGTTCTTTTTTCATGGATTAAATAGCCTATCTAAATAAACATTCAAATATTAAATAAAGTTTTTGAATTAGTTGAGATCATTTTTTTAATATCATTTGTTGAAAACCCCAAGTCTTTTACTAAAGAAATGAAATTCAAAAATCCGAAATGTGGTTTTGGTAAAACTGAAACACCACAGTCACTAGACAATATTACTTTTTCACAGCTAACTATTTTAATAAATTCTTTCAGTTTATTAATTTCCAGTTTATTAATTGTATGTTTTTCACCATCTACATGGGTTAAGGGAATTTGAGTTGCTTTAGATATAAAGAAATATGAAAACTCAAACATAACATCTAAATTTTTCAGATTGATAATTTCATCATCATTTAAGTTATTTGCTGGCATTAATATTTTTTTTATACCTGCTTTTTTTGCATAATTAATTAAATTATAGTTTTCAAGTCCTGAAATATGTCCCGTATTTAGTACAATATTTTTTTCAGCTATTAAATCTAATATTTTTAACGTTTCATCATCTTGAATTTTATTTTCAGCTACATAGAAACAATTATCAATATAGCTTTTTGAGCGATTTTCTTGTTTAGCTACAAATTTAGTATGATGAGTAGGGAATGATATAAATAACGCACCTTCATCATTTTCATAACCGTAATTTAACGCTATCTTCACATTTTCAAAATTCACTCCTCCAGCTGGAGGCTCCATTATTAATCCACCAAAAACTTTCAGTTTTAAATTTGGTTGATATTTTTTAATTAGAGAAGCATAACCTGATGAATTGGAAAAATTATCCATTAATCCAATTGCATACATCCCAGATTTTTCTGCTTGATCAACTACATCAAATAAATTTGTACTTCTTTTATTTATGTGTGGACAACAATGAATATGATTATCCACGGAACCTTTAAGAAAATCTTCCACAATAAATTAGTATTATTTAAGTATTTTACTTACAAAATCAGCAATTCTAAAATGCTTAGGGCTTTCAAATATATTTTGAGGTGTATCAAAATCAACGATTGCTCCTTCATCCATAAAAACCACTTTATTTGACAACTCTTTTACAAATACCATTTCATGAGAAACGATTAACATTGTCATACCTTCACTGGCTAAGACTCTAATTGTATCTAAAACTTCTTTTACCAATTCTGGGTCCAATGCAGAAGTTATTTCATCTAAAAGAAGTATTTCAGGGTTTAGACATAGTGCTCTTGCTATAGCTACCCTTTGCTGCTGTCCTCCTGATAATTCATCAGGATATGAGTTTAATTTATTTTTAAGGCCAACTTTGTCAAGTAATTTAATTGCTTGTTCTTCAACCTCTTCCTTATTCCTTTTTTGTATTTTATATGGCGCTATGCAAACATTCTTTAATACATTCATATTTTCAAATAAATTATATTGCTGAAAAACAATTGCAGTTTTATTTCGTGCATAATTTAAATGAGCTTTATTAGTATAATCTATAATTTTGTTACTTATACTAATAGTTCCAGATTTAGGTAATAGTAGGCCTACTAATAATTTAAGTAAACTGCTTTTACCTGAACCCGAAGGTCCAATTATGCTGATAATTTCCCCTTTGTCTATGGATAAACTTACGTTATTTAAAACATGTAAATCCCCATAATAAGCATGACTTTCACTAATTTTAATTTGTTGCATATTTTCTCTCCATATATTTTCCAAAACGATCTAAGGGAAAAGATAAAATAAAATATAATATTAATACCGTGCCAAAAACTAAAATAGGTGAAAAGCCTTTATTGTTTAATACTTTTCCAGCAAAGGTTAGCTCCATTACTCCAATTTGAGAAGCTAATGCTGTATCTTTGATAAATAAAATGAAAAAACTAAATGCTGGAGGAAAAATTACTTTCCATGCTTGAGGAAAAATTACTTCTTTTAAAGTTTCATAATATGAAAAATTCATTGCTTTAGCAGCATCCCATTGAGTTTGACTTACAGACTCAAGACCACTTCTTACTATCTCACTTATAAATGCCGTAGCAATTAAACATACTGTTACAATGGCAATTATAAATAGTGAATCAGTGATTTTTCCAATTTGAAAAATGTAAAATATCAAAAGCAAAGATACCAAAAAAGGAATCCTTCTGAAAATTTCAGTATATATAACAATTAAAATTCTTAATGGAATTAGTAATGCAGATTTTGTTTTTCTAAAAATAGCTAAAAGAGTTCCTAAACTGAAACCAACTAAACAACCAATTAATGATAGTAAAAAAGTAACTCCCATTGCCTTTAATAAAAAGATAATGTTCCAAATTGACAAAAAAGAAGGTAATTCTTGTATAAGTCTATCCATTTATTGAATAATCCTAATTTTCGCTTTAAAAAAATATTTACCAATTATTGCTAATAATAACGTGGCAATAAAAGTGATTATTATATATACCAAAGCAGTAATTGAAAAAATTTCTACTGATCTAAATGTTTCAGCATTTATATTAAAAGCTCTTCCTGTTAATTCCTCAACTCCAAAAATTGCTGCCATAGAAGTACCGAGAGTCATCAAAATATAATGATTTGACAAAGGAGGAAATAATACTTTCATTATATGGGGTAAAATTACAAATCTTACTTGCTGAACTATACTAAAGCTCATAGTTCTAGCGGCATCCAATTCATTTTGTCTAATAGACAAAAATCCAGCTCGCTGAATTTCACACATATATGCAGCTGCATTTAATGTCATACCAATTAATACAGCTACAAATGGAGATAATAATATTCCAATTTCAGGTAACGCAAAAAATAAGAAATAAATTTGAACTAATTGAGGTGTGTTAGTAAAAAAAGTCACATAAAAAATAACTGTTCTTCTAAGAGTCAAATTTCCAAAAGTTCTAATTGAGGCTAAAATTAAACCAAAAAACATTCCTGCGCTAAAAGCTAAAATAACAATTTGTAAACTTATCCAAGCACCTGCTAAAAGGTAAGGAATATACTCAGTGACCTGACTGTAAATTAATGTGTAACCCATAAAAACATTCTACCATTGATTAATTTAGTGGGACTTTAAATGTAAAATCGCAGAATCAACTCGTGTGCACATCATAATAAAGTTAACTCGGATTATAATCAGAGTAAATCAAGCCGACAAGCATGAAAGGCAACAATGAGTGACTACTTGTAGCCTACTTAACCAGAATTACACTAAATTGAGGTAATTATGAAAGCAAATTTTTTCCAACATGAGATTGCTGAATCGTCATAACTCCAAAATCTTCAGCGAGCTAAAAGCGCAAACATGCATCTTGAGGTTACTGACCCAAATAAGGCTCAGCTCGGCCCCACACTGTGGGGCCAATATTAAACAGAGGAATGTGTCTGGCAGTTCATAGCGGATTGAGAGCCTGGATACACTAGGAGTGTGGGCTCAATCGCAGTCAGTGGTTGTCTGCCGAATTGGCTGTAGTTTTTGCATATCAGTTAAGTACTGATTTACCACTGGGCCTTCCAATTAGAAATGTATCAGCTTACTCTATGCTCAGCTAAGTTGCTTAAAGCAAAGCATGATCCGCTAAAGAGTAAAGAGCGTCGGACTCCAGTTCAGCCATTCTATATAGCCAACCTATCTACTAAACTTACTACGAGTTACGAGTAGAATAGATTTAATTAAAAATATGGTTGCGGCTGAACACTATGAACTTGTCCTATACCAAACCATTTTTTCCAAGTATCATCTACAAAACCAGATCTATGCAATCCGAATAAGGCAACATTCAACCATTGTTGTAGAGTGTGATTACCTTTTTGCACCCCTATACCACAGTACCAAGTGTCAATGGCCTTATCAACAACATGCCATTGAATATTTTTATGTTTGTTCATATGCTCTCCAAGAAAATCTATCACATCAACAATTGCATCTGCTCTTCCCTGTGAAATAGTTCTGATTGCGTCTGGATAATTATCTAGCAACATAATTTTTGCTTTAGGTAGATTTTTTTTAGCCCATGCAGCTGGCATTGTTCCTCTAACTTGAACAAGTTTAACGCTTGAACTATTCATATCCATTACAGTTTTAAAAGGTTTTTTACTTGTACTCAGGGCGCCGAAAACCTCTGTGTGTACAGGTACAGAATAATCTATAATCTTCTGTCTTTTATAGTTTCTTGTGAGAGCTCCCATTACTATATCTATTTTTCCAGTCGAAACAAACGGAATTCTATCTGGTGAACCAACCTTAACTAGTTCAAGTTTAACCCCTAACATTTCAGCAAGCTTTGCTCCAATATCAGGATCAAATCCTACCAAATTATTTTTCTCATCGTATTTTGCAAGTGGGGGTAAACCTGGATTTACGCCCATTTTTAGTACACCAGAACTTAATATCTCATCAAGTGACCTTGCATCAACTGATGCAGCCATTGATACAAAAACTGTTAAAGCTATAAACAATTGAATAATTTTCTTAAACATGATGCCCTTTAGATTATTAGTTAACAATAACATTTGATGATAATAGATTAACCCGTAAAAAGTCCTAAAACCTTTTCATTTCGAGCGAAGCTAAAAATCTTGCATACGCTACTTTACTAATATCATTAAGATATTCACTAGCGAATGGAATGACTTATCGCTAGCTGCAGACTTATTACCAGTGCATGTTAATCAATAAAATAGAATGTGTCAAGAAAAATATAATTTTAATTTAGATAATTGTAATTATTTTAACTTTTGATCTCTAATCCAAATATAAATACCTGAAGAAACTATTACTGCAGCACCAGATATTGTTAAAAAACTGGGAGTCTCATCAAACAGGAAAAACCCCCACAAACTTCCATAGACTAGGTTCATATAAATGAAGGGAGCCAAAAAAGATGCCTCACTCAATCTGAGCGCATATATGAGCAAAAGATGTCCCAAGGCTCCAAACAAACCAAAGCCTGAAAATACAAACAGGTCTTCCATCTTTATTGGAGTCCAAGACGGAATAACCAAAATTGAAGCCAGAATTGATCCTATCAAAGAACTATATATGTAGCTAGTTCCTGCTGCTTCTCCCTGACTTAGATATCTAGTAGAAATAACAAAACTTGCGTAGCATAAAGCTGCAATTGCAGGAAAAAACATTGTAATTGCAAACACATCGGAACCCGGTCCTATAATTATTAAAGCCCCGAGCATGCCAATAATTACCCCAGTCCATCTACGAATGTCAACGTACTCTTTTAAAACAATTGCTGATAATATAGTTACGAATATTGGGGAAACTTGAAAAATCGCGTTAACTTGTACAAGCTGCAAATATTTTAAACTCGTAAAAAAAAAGTAGGTGGCAAAAAACAAAAATGTTGACCTGAGAAGTTGAAGTTTTAAATTATTAGTAACTAACACCTTATGCAATATAGGAGATAAGACAATAATACTAACCACAGTTTGACTCATATACCTCGCCCAAACGACTTGATTCGATGGGTAAGTTTGTACCAAAAATTTTGCAATTGCATCCATCATACTAAATAATAAAATCGTTGTTAAAATAAGTAAGATACTTTTTTTACGTGGAGAAATAGTTTGAAAGTATTTTGTCATATTTAACTTAATAAGTTCTTTAAGAAGTAGGGAAAGTATTTAAGGCCCTGAGTTGACTAAATGAATACTAATAACCCCTAAGCATAATAATGCATATTTTCTATAAATGTCAGTAAACATCAAATGGTACAGCTTCCAACCTTAATATCCCCCACCTACTATTACCATTCATTTCCCACCAGAAATTTTAGGTAGAATTAGTCGTAAATCAAATAGATTGAGACTGAAGATTGTTTGCAAAGGTTAACGGAAGGGACGTTCTATGGAGACTCTACGCCTAAGTAATAATTTCATATGATAAATTTATTACTTTACAAGTTCTTGGGTATCACCTAAAGAAGTAGGATAATCTATTGTTGACTTTGCAAGTTTAGCAGTCGTAGCAGTAACATTTATTAATTGAAAATACGAAAATCCATAACTATAAGCGGATTCAGAGCCAACAGTTGTAGTTGAAGTATTACTGTAATACATTCCATCTAAATGTACCTTAAATGAAGAGGTGTAGGGCTTAAGCCCAAGTTTTGTTATAGTCGTTGTTGACTTATAATTCGCATCAACAGCACTTCCGATAGTCACGTTATCATAATAAAAACTTACATATCCATCAGTTGAAGTACATGATGAATCTGAGTAATAATTGAGTGTTTCAACATATGAGGAATTACTTGTCACGGTCAAGGATGTTCCAAAAGAATCGGTCGATGATGGAGGATAATCACTAGGATAAGATAAACACACTGAGTTATATGTACCCGATAATGCTTCCGAACCTACAGTAATGCTTCCTGAAGCAGTTGCGTTATCAATCTTTGAAACATATGAAGCTGAAGTAGTACTGGATGAATCACTTTTTTTGGCACATGAGTAGATAGTAAAACTTAAAAACAATATTTATATAATGTATATATTTTTCATTTTTATCTCCTTTTCTAATTTACATTCTCAACATCCAATCAAACTTTGAATAGTTAATCCATGAATCTTCACAAGAGATTGTCGATTCAATCCCTTATAATTTCGAACAGTAGACCTTTTTCTTAAACGTGTCAAGTAAAATTAAACATAGTACTGAGACGGAAAGAGTGTTGAGATGTATTTAACAGGATATTAGGTGTGATTTTACTTGGAGGGTGTCTGACTCTGTGAAAAATTAGTGGGAGTAACTTGGAGACTTTCTGACTTGTGAAGAATTAGTGGGGGTTACTCTCAGGAGATGATGGGGTTGATGGGGGAGATTTTACT
>Ga0310122_10001681_pt1 | contig 14171 bp, 13 predicted proteins | sample CB6_Bottom_1051__FD_203503 | JGI IMG/M metagenome (GOLD analysis project Ga0310122, IMG submission 203503) | Marine microbial communities from Western Arctic Ocean, Canada - CB6_Bottom_1051 | ecosystem: Environmental > Aquatic > Marine > Oceanic | place: Canada: Western Arctic Ocean | collected...
TGGTGCTTATCCCTATCCTCTTGGTGCGGTGCACAGCGATGCTGTTATGCGCCGGGGTACAAAGGACAAACTAAGGCGCTTTATAAAAAAGGAACTCAGGGAAGGCAATGCAAATGCATATGAGAGGCTAAAAGAGGATTTACACCATGCCGAGTGGTATGACAAGATGCGGGGCCAGAGCTAATTATTTATAAATCCTCTTAGTATAGCGATTATAATGGAAAAGGTCGGGTCTGTTGACTATTTTGACGGGGCAAAGAGAAGGCTGTACTTCTTCGTCGAGCGTGAGAATTTTGTTGAAGAGGAAGGGTTTTACAAGGTTGTTAGCGGAGATAAAATTTTCTATATTTTTGTTACAAGTCTTTCCGAACATCCCCTTGAATCCGATGTCGGCTCAAGATATTCTCCAGCAGGTTTCGACTTCGATTTCGGGGAGAGATTTCTCCTCTATGGACAGGCTTCTGTTCTTCTTGAGTACAGAAAAGAGGGAAATACCAAGATAGTTGGCTATAAGACCATTCCAAGGCACGGTAGCGGCATTTATGAACTTGAGGAAAGTGATTTTGATATTCTTCAGTTACCTAAGCTAGATTTTGCTTACGTCCGCTCAGGAAGCCGGAAATTAGATACAAAAGTCGGCTTTGAGAAAGATGCATATGTAACTCATTGGCTTATCAGCGGATGGACCAACTCAGGTAAAACAAATTCAAGTAAAATACTTCTCGGAGTAACGCTTAAGGGAGACGGAAACTCGCCCTTTGCCGGAGGAATCGTTATAGACCCTCACGGGGAGTACTACCGCGACTTGAAGGCCTTCAACACGCCCAATGACACCAGAATAGTTCATTTGACAATGTCTCCTGATTCAAATGACGAGAATGAAAAATCTCTACATATTCCTCTTAATATTCTGACTCCTAATGACTTATGTGAGGTCAAGGACTTCGCCTCTGAAACTCAAATTCCTTTTATGTGGGCTTGCAGAAAGCTTCACAGGAATCTGAACCTTAACGGACCATCTGGTTCAGAGGACGAAGTTTCAGCACAAAAGGAAATTTTGGAAAAAGCAAAGAATTGGGTGGATATGATCCTGAATTGTGACACTCAGCTATTAATGCGGGCGCTTCCTGACTACGGTCAGCAGTCAAAAGGGGACGCAATTATTGGAGCTGTTAAGAGAAGAGTCCGTGGAATAATTCGTGAAGACAGCGATATCTGGCTCGAGGAATATTATCCAATTATTGAGGAAGTCATTGAAGGCACAACAAGGGGTGTTTGGTATGTGCTTGATGTAAGCAGGATTTCGGATGATACTAGTAAGCTTCTTAGCTCACTTTTCTCGTACAAGCTTTTCAACGCCTACAAAAAGGCATCTCTGGAGGACAGAAAAGCCTGGGAAAGTTTCAAGCCGGCCGGGGTTTTAATAGAAGAGGCTCACAACTATCTCTCTCCAGAGGAGTCATCAAAGGGTAATACTATTGCAAAGATAGCTAAGGAGGGAAGGAAATTCAAAGTGTTCACAATAGTCGTCGAACAGGATCCAAGCGGTATAGATCAGCGCGTTCTTAAACAAATACACAATAAAATAACTCTTCAGCTTATACCAAAGGATGCCAGAGCGCTTACTGAAACAACTCCGTATATGGATGAGTTAGTTGATAAAATACCTTATTATGAGCAAGGTGAGGGCGTCTTTGTTTCAACTGGTTCCTTCAACTTTGCTCTTCCTGTCAAATTTCCACATATATCTGAGTGGCTCGATTCAAACTCAGAACTCTGCAAAAAATGCAATAATAAGAAAACATTTTCTTCTGATAAGATCTGTGCTGCTTGCCAGGGAAAGAAAAAGCGTGATGATATACGCTCAATGATGTAATTCTTTTCTTTTACACTCCGACTAAGAGTCTCAATGTGTTTCTGAACGCAGGCGCCAGTGTCAGGACAAGTATGGCGAATTTTATGAAGTTATTGAAATTCAGGTCCTCTTCATATTTGTCAAGTATGTAGAGTATTGCTCCTAGAACAAGGAGTTTCAAGGGGAACATTGCCCACGGTCCAAACATTTCAAAGAGGAGGTTTGGAAGAACGTGCTTCTCAAAGTAGCCATATTGTGCAACTCCAATGTATGTTGATGCGGCATCGAACATTGCCGCGTAGAGTATACCCAGATTTATTTTACTGAAAAAGTCGTTTTTCACGAGAGTTGAGGCAAAGAAAATAGCTACTGAACTTGCTAGTCCAAGCCCGAAAATTTTTGCTGCCCCTGCTACATTCACAACGGAAAGCAGACTTCCGAAGATAAAGATAAGTCCCACCCCTAGTGTGAAAGTTACAACGTGATACTTTAAGCGGGGAATTTTCCTTTCTATAAGGAAAGATCCCACAAGAGGTATTACTGTCATAAGAAACACAGAAACATATATCAGAGGACTCACAAGCCAGACGCTCTCTATTATATTTCCGTCTCTCAGGACTCGAAGAACAGCTGCCAATGCTATAAAGGGTATTGTCGCAACAAAAAATCTCCCGTCAAACTTCATTTTCAGTTTGTTTAGAACGCCGTACAAGTAATACACTGCTACTGCAAGTAATATACCGTAAGTTATTGTGTTGTAAATGTTATAAGGGCCGTCAGGATTGACAGTAAGAGGATTTATGTAATATGATTGTACGAATTCAGTAATTCCCATTTTCCACTGGTGATGTCGCCATAGTAACTACTGTGGCGCCATCTACATTCTTATCTCTCTCAAGTTTATAAAGATATGTTGTAACTGCGCTTTCCAGCCTCTCTTCATGCGTTATGAGAAATATTTGCTTTATGAGCTTTGGCAGTCTTTCTCTAAGAGCAGTAGCAAGTTCGTCTGTTGCATTTGTGTCCAGGTTATGCGTAGGCTCGTCAAGGATCAGCCAGCTAAGTGTCGGTGCAAGAGCAAGCGAGAAAGCTATTCTCAGAGCAAGTATTGCCACAGAGCGTTCTCCCCCTGATATTTTACCCTCTACTTCTGTCCATCCTGTGCTTGTTCTTACTTTGAGGATATAGTCCCCATTCTCAATAAGGAGTCTTGCGCCGGTTATGTCTTGATAAGGATACAGAGTTTCCCATATCTCATCCATAACCTCGTTCACGACTATGATAAACTCCTTTCTCAGAGATTCCTGGGTTTTTCTTATGGCAGTTTTGTATAATTCAAGTGCATCTGTAAGCTCAGTCATTTTTTCAGCATCTTTAAGCTGAGTCTCCTGCAGTTTCCGTTTATTTTCAAGTGATTTTATCTGCACTTTTTTCTGCGAAAGAATTTCTTCCAGACTCCTAACTGATGCTGAAAGCCTCTCAAGAGAAATAATGCACCCGTGTTTTTCTTCTGTCGCAGAGCGGTATGCGTCTCTGCTAAATCCGAGTCTTTCAAGCTCTTCGATAAGAGGGTCCCGTTCCTTTGAAATCTCGGTGAGACTCTCTTCCCTGCGAACTGCTTCCAGAGTCTTCTCAAGATTCTTAATTTCCGTTTCAATTTTAGAAGCTCCATTTTTTTCAAGCATTTCCAGAACATTTTCTAGTTTAGTGTTAATTTCCGCAAGAGCGGAGTCAGCTCGTTCTATTTCTGCCTCCACAGTTTCCCTTTTCCTTAAATACATTTCAAGAATTTTCAATTCACTTCTTTTTCCTTCCTGGATGGATTCTTGTGTAGTCTCTAAGTGCTCTAGTTTTTCCATCTTTTCAGTCAGAATATCCAATTCCTTTACCAGCTTCTCTTGCTCCGCATTAATAAGAGAAAATTCACTTTCAGAAGCGATTATTTTTGCCCTATGTTCGCTTTCAACACTCTCCTTTGTTTTTCCAGACATCTGTGTTTTACAAAGCGGGCAATCATCACTCGTTTCAATATCCTCGAGAAAATGTCTTGCATATTCTGTTTCAACCTTCAGACGATTTTCTAGTTTTTCATTCTCCGCTAGGCTTTCCCGGACTTTCTCAATATCTCTTAAGTTTGAAATCTCCTGTGTAATTACTTCAAGACTCTCCTTGAGTGCAATCTCCTCATTTGTTTTCTCAAAAGCTTCAATTCCAATACTTTTGAGTTCTTCAAGAGAGCTTATGCTAATTTTTGCTGCTCCAATCTCCTTTCCAATAATATTTAACTCGTCTCTCAGGACATCCGATGTTGCGGACAGTCCGGCTTTTTTGAGGGAAAACTTTTCAAAGCTTTCCTTCAGGTCTGCCATCTCTCTTATTTTTTCATGCTTTCCTTCAAGCTCTCTTTCAATCTCCTCTCTGGAAATTCCCGGGCTGCTTTCCTTCAGGCCCTTTCTTAGAGCTTCCGCCTGTCCTGTAAGCCTTTCAATTTTTGATGAAATCTCACTCGCAATTTTCTGGTTTTTCTCCATTTCCTGCACACGCTTTTCTGCTTCGGCTGCCAAGCTTTTTGCTTCTCTAAGCTCTTTCCCTAGTTCTTCAATTTCAGTCTCCTCTTTCTGTATTTCCCTTTCAAGCCGTGTTAAGGTGTCGACATCTATGACATCGAAAATTGAACTTGCTGCTTCTTTTTTGCTCTGGGCTTCAAGAAGAAGACTTGATGAAATAGAGTATAGATTTTTTCTCGCCACTTCGAACTTGTCTATTCCCAGCAATTGGTCAATCTTATCTTTTCTCTTGCCTGTCGGAATGCTGAGGAAATAATCTATCTGGTTCTGTTCTGAATAGACTGCGCGTACAAAGAGTTCATAATTTATTTTAAGCACCTTTTCAACGTATTCTGTTACTCGCTGTGCGTTAGGTCCTTCAATCCTCTCTCCATTTTTTTCAAGCCTGGACTTACTTGTCCCTTTCCCTCTTTCTATGACCCTCAGGACAGAATATTCATCATTTCCCGCCTGAAACTTTACATACAATTCAGATTTTTGTTCTTGCGTAGGTTTATTTCGAATAAGATCATCAAGCTTAAGCTTTCTCTGGTTCAGTGCAGGATAAGTTCCAAAAAGTGCGAAGCATATTGCATCCATAACAGAGCTCTTGCCACTCCCCATTATGCCCATTATAGCGTTCACTCCATCTGAAAATTCAAATTTAGAGTCTTTATGTGACTTCCAGTTTTTTATACTTACTTCGCTAATCAAAACTTCTCCCACAGACACTTATTTCTTTATCAATTTAAGGCTTGCGAAATATACAAAAATTCCAGAAAGTACCAATCCAATTGCTATCATAAGATAAATTCTTTCAACATTCAAGAGTACAAACACAGAAACTAGTATGGATATTACAGGAACCAATGGGTTCAGAGGTAGTTTGAATGGTATATCCTTTCCAAGGCGCCGGTGGAATGGTATTGCAGTAAACAATATTATGTACAGTATCATGGCCAGTGAAACAAGAACATATATTAGTGCTTCAAATCCTGCGAAATATACAGCAATAGAAGCAAAGAGGAGCTGTGAAAGCAGTCCGCGTGTTGGAACTCCAGTTTTCTCATCAATTTTTCCAAGGAACTTGGGGAAGTAGCCTTCATGGGCCAGAGAGGCAGGAAGTCTGCCCGTACTCACAATCCAGCTGTTTATACATCCAAGAAGAATAGCTATTGCTCCTATTCCAACTATCCATCCTCCCCATGGATTAAAGAATACATTTGCTGCGTCTGCAAGAGGTGATAGTGAGTTACTTAGTTGACCGGAGGTGAGCAATCCCAGTGTTACGAATATAACTGCTGAGTAAAGTATTGTCACGAAAACACTTGAATATATTATAGCTCTTGGTATGTCTCTTGTCGGGTTTTTTGCGTCACTTGCAAAGAAAGTAATTGTTTCCCAGCCGATGAAAGGTTCTATAACAAAAACGGCAGCAGCAAACATGGATGTCATTGTTATTTGAGTTGTTGGAACATAATGTGTAACATCTATCCAGTAAACTCCCCATGTTACAAAAAACCAGAGGACAAGTATCGATACCGATGTTAGTATATATTGGGTTGTCAGACCCCAATGCATTCCTCGCAGGTTAATAACTGTGGTCAGAACTAGAACCCCTATTGCTACCAAGGGTATCGCTACCGCTCCAAGTGGGATGAAGTAGCTTATATAATAGCTAAAGGCTACAGCAAGGGATGCTATTGTAAACCAGCTTATCAGCCATGCAATCCATCCTGACATAAATCCAGTGAAGCTCCCAAAAGTTTCCTTTACAAATTGGTGAAGCCCTCCTGCATTAGGATAAACGCTTGAGAATTCTGCAAAACAAAGAGCCATAAATATTGTCAACATTCCAAGCTCAAGCCAGACCCAGAATGATGCTGCATCAGCAAGGCTTGCCGCAAGAGAAGGTATAACAAAAATTCCAGTTCCTACAATGGCTCCTATTCCAAAAAATACCAGATCTACAAAGTCAAGTTTCTTTTTAGCCAATTCTTACCGCCTCTTTTATTTTCTGTAGTGCCATTTCCTTGCTGTCTGTAGATAGTATTCCAAGTAATTCATCTTGTTCTATTCCGAACTCAAATTGTATCTCTCCAAGGTGCATTTTCAGCAGTTCCTGTCCACGTTCCTCTATAGACAGCGCTCTCCCCTCTTTTTTGGAAAGCAAGTCAGACCTGTCCAGAACGGTTTCTGATTCAAGTTTGTTCTTTGCAATTCTTAAGATTAGCTTGCCTTTAAATTTTTTTTCAAGATATGAAAGTGATATATCTGTCTTCGAATAGCCCTTTTTCAAGCTTCCCTTTAAGATTACTTTAACAAGCGGCTTTCTATCTTTTATTGGAATTTCCTCTAAGAATGATTCAAGTTCAGAAATTATACTACTTGGTGTTCCCTCTTTTATTTCCAGTGTTTTGTAGTGGAATTCTCTGGGGGACTCCAGTTTTTTAAATTCAAGCTCTCCATTTTCAAAAAAATAAATTCTTTTTTCTATTTCTGATTCTTGCTTAGTAAGCTGTGTTCTGATGCTTGAGCCAGGTATCAGGAATTTCCCTCCTTGTTTCAGTTCATCCTGGCATGCCCAGTGTATATGTCCGTTCACGACTAGGTCGAATCCTTTTGGCATATCTGCCAGTTCAAGGGATTTGAAATCTGTACCTGTGTAAAGAAATTCATCAATATTCTGGTGCAGGAGAAGTATGTTAGTTGCCCCTTCAACTGCTTTTGGATTCCACTCCTCCAAAACATCTTTTGCATACCTTTCCGGAACGCCTGAGAGTCCGTGCACTGCAAGTTTTTCTCCACCTGCTTCAAGAACTATAGTCTGGCAGTGTAGATGTACAAGAAGTCCTGCTTTCTCAGTTACCTGCAGTGGGTTTGTCAATCCCCTCCCTCGTCGTTCATGAGTTCCGTGTATCGCTATAACTGGTACCCCTCTGAAGGGTGCCTGGGCTATTTCACCGCGTTTCTTGTTAATTGAGTCGACAACTTTTACCTTTGAGCTCTTTGCATGCAGAGGCTCCTGGAATATTTCCATAGTTTTTGCGAGTATATCTTGTGTAGGGACACGAGAGTCAAAAACATCCCCTGCTATCAGTATTACATCAGCCTTTCCATCAAGCGCCGCTTCAATTGCCTCTCTTCCTTGAATAAAAGAGTCCTCTTCTCTTTCGGATGCATTTGCGAATCCAAAATGAAGGTCAGATATTATCGCAACTCTCATATTTTTCAATAAGAGTCGGGACTATAAATATAAACTGGGAACATCAACTTTATAACTTCCTTCTTTCTACTGATTGTATGGTCTACGCTGAGATTCTTGCAAGCCTCTTTATTCTTATTGGTCTTGCATACCTTTTCGTTGTGATTGTGCTATCATTCAAGGAGCGCAAGAAAGTTGCATGGTTGGTAATTCTCAACATTGCAATCTTTACCTACATTTCATTCAGCGATCCACGTCTTATGTATGAATATATGCTCTCTGGTACTGCTATTTCTAGTAATGCAGGATATGCACTTGTTACATACATGTTTTTACATGCCAATTTTACTCATCTATTCTTAAATTCTATTGCGCTTCTTTTCTTCGGCTATCACGTAGAGCGTGAGTTTGGAGCCGGTCAGATGATTTTTGTTTATCTCACTTCAGGACTTATTGCAGGAGGATTTTTCATACTTACTTCAAGTCCTAATGCATCAGTTGTTGGCGCAAGTGGAGCAATTTTCGGTCTAATGGCCTACCTGACTCTTCTTCGCCCCTTCAAGATTAGCCCAATGCCTTTTTTGATTCCTCTTCCTATAGCTCTTGCAGCCGTTCTTTATACCGTTGCAACAATCCCTCTATTTCTTTCTGGAAATATCTCTGGAGGAATTTCTCACAGCGCACATATAGGGGGACTCCTGGGAGGTTCAATAATGGCATTTGGACTGAATTATATAGAAGCTAGAAGGGGACTCTTGATAGTGCTTGCGATTCTTATTCTTATACTGATGATGCCAGTAGTGGCATTTTAATTTCTTTTACTATGCTCTAAAGGCCTTTTTTTCAGATAATTCTACTGGCTTTTCCTTCTTCCTTCTTCCGCCGCTCTTTTTGACCTTTTCCTGTTTGTATACAATAATTCCACATTCTGCACACTTTAGTGTATATGGTTTTTTGAAATCATCAGATTCCCCTGCTTCGTCATGTCTACAATCCGGGCAAATATATGCAAAATACATTGGAGACTCCTCGCGGTCTTTAAATAATATATAGACTCCCCCTTTACGTGATATGTATGAAAGCGCGCCTCCGCTCTCACAGTGATTCATCACTTCTGTGGTAAGAGCTTCAAAGCCTACCATTTTATCCGAATAGAGCGCTGAGTCCTGCAGATGCGGCTTCTTCTTCCTTTGCCTCATCTTCCGCAGACTTTTCTTCCTTAGCTTCTCCGGCTTTCTCTGCGGCTGGTGCTGCAGCAGCTGGTGCTGCTACTGGGACTGCGGCTTCCTTTATTGCCTGTTCTATGTCGACGCCGTCAAGACTTGCGACAAGCGCTTTTATCTGCGCTTCGTCACTTGCTGTTCCTGATGCTTCGACTACCTTTTTCAAGGATGCCTCATCCACTGGCTTTCCTGCAGAGTGCAGAAGTAGTGCTCCGTATACGTATTGCATATTTTTTCCCTCCAATAGAACGATAGAGACATTATCTGTAGCTTTGGGTTTATTAACTTTATGCTAGATTAGGAAAAGCTATTATATTGTGTCAATTCAATCAGAGATATGGCAAAAAGAAAGTATGCAGGATTCTTCTTGAGGTTTGTTGCATGGGTTCTTGACAGTTTTATATTGGCTATTCCTACTGGTGTTTTAGTATATCTAATCCCGGCAATACATCCTGTCCTCTATATTTGGCTCTATTATGCGTATATGGAGAGTTCAGCATATCAGGCAACTCTTGGTAAGATGCTCCTTGGAATAAAAGTTACTGATTTAAAAGGTAAGAGAATAACTTTCCTTCGGGCAACGGGCAGGTACTTTGGAAAAATATTATCTGGACTTATTCTTGGCATTGGTTTCCTTATGATAGTCTTTACAGAGAAAAAACAGGGACTTCATGACATAATTGCGAAATGCCTAGTCGTAAAAGCATAATGAAAGTTAAATACTCTGCATCGGTACTCTTATAGATGGTCAATTTCTCTGAGTTGCAGCCAAAGGAAGTTATTTCTAGTCTGAATACTTCGGAGACTGGGCTTTCTCCTGAGGAAGCAGCTGAAAGGCTGAGGAAGTACGGTCTCAATGAGATTGTCGAACTTCGGAAAGTATCTCCTCTCTCTATTTTTCTTCAACAATTCTCAAATTTCTTAGTCCTTATCCTTCTTGCTGCTGCAGCCCTTGCATTTTTCGTAGGGGAAACTGTTGACAGTATTCTTATTTTTATGATTGTTGCACTCAATGGGGTTTTCGGCTTTATTCAAGATTACAAGGCTGAAAAAAGTATAGAGGCACTTAGGAATCTTGCAAAACCCAAAGCAAAAGTTCTGAGAAATGGCCGTCAGATGTTAATATCTTCCTCTGAAGTTGTTCCTGGAGATATACTTGTACTTGAGGAAGGAGAATCTATTCCTGCTGACAGCCGGCTTATAGAAAATATTAGCATTGGTCTGGATGAGTCATCTCTTACAGGTGAAAGCGGAACTGTCTCAAAAATTGTAAAGTCTATTGGGAAAGCCCTTTCAATAGCAGATAAGAAAAATATGTGCTTTATGCACACAAATGTTGTGAGGGGTAAGGGTCTTGCTGTCGTTGTTTCAACAGGAATGGACACTGAAATAGGCAAGATTGCTCATAAACTTCAGGAAATCGAGTCCCCCCGAACACGTTTCCAGATAGAACTGGACAACATCGGCAAGAAAATAGGTCTGATGGTAATAACTATTGCATTCATAGTCGGACTTTCTCAATTTTTCTTTTATGATGCAAGTCCTATTGAAACATTACTTATCGCAGTAAGTCTTGCGGTTGCGGCAATACCTGAAGGTCTCCCTGCAGTAGTTACGCTGTCTCTTGCTATGGGTGCGAACAGGTTGGTAAAGAGGAAGGCTCTCATCAGAAAGCTTCCAATTACTGAGGAGCTGGGGTCTATCGATGTAATTTGTACTGACAAAACGGGGACACTTACTGAGAACAGGATGACCGTCAGAAAGCTCTATCATGATGGGAAAGTCTATACAATTTCTGGAGCTGGTTACGAGTCTACTGGCGAATTTACACTCAATGGAAATGTTGTGGGTCCGTCTTCTGTTGAAAAGCTACTTCTTTCAGGAGTTCTCTGTAATAATGCAGAGTTTTCACACGAAGATGAAAAACGTAGTTTCCTCGGTGATCCTACTGAAGTAGCTCTTATCGTTAGTGCGATGAAAGCTGGCATAAATAAAGTAAATGCAGAGCGAGAGTACAAGAGAGTTCACGAAGTACCCTTTACATCTGAAAGAAAAATGATGACTACGGTGCACGAACACCGTGGTAAAAAAATAGCCTTTATGAAAGGAGCCCTGGGAGTAGTTCTTGATAGCTGTACAAAGTCCTATGAAAACGGAAAAGTTGTTCCTCTCTCTGAAGATTTGAAAGGTCGCATATTAAAAGCTGAGGCTGAGTTCTCAGGAACTGCTCTTCGTGTTCTTGCCTTTGCATATAAAGACATGTCCTTCAATTCCAAAGCAGAGGAAGGACTTACCTTCCTTGGTTTGCAAGCTATGATAGACCCTCCTCGTGCAGAGGTAAAAGATGCTATAGTAAAGGTCAGAACTGCAGGAATCCGTGTCATTATGATGACTGGGGACAGCAAAGGAACTGCGATTGCAGTCGCTGAGGAGCTAAACCTGCCGTCCTCCGGTGCTCTTGAAGGAAAAGAGTTAGAGAATATGAGTGACGAGCTTCTTATTGAAAAACTCAAGACAATAAGTATTTTTGCCCGTGTTGACCCTCTTCATAAATTTAGAATACTCAATCTTCTGAAATCAGAAGGTCATCTTGTTGCGATGACGGGAGACGGCGTAAACGATTCTCCTGCTTTGAAAGAGTCTGATGTCGGAATTGCCATGGGAATCCGGGGAACTGATGTTTCAAAAGAAGCAAGTGATATGATACTTCTTGACGACAATTTTGCAACTATTGGACATGCCATAGAGGAAGGAAGACGAATCTATGACAACATACGAAAGTTTGTAAACTTCCTTTTGTCTTCAAATGTCGGAGAAGTTACTGTCGTTTTCCTAGCTTCAATGCTTGGTCTGGGGCTTCCGCTCACGGCAGTCATGCTTTTATGGATAAACCTTCTAACTGACGGGCTTCCTGCTCTTGCGCTTGGTGTTGACAAGGCGACAAAAGGAATTATGTTAAAACCTCCGCGTGACAGGTCCAAGTCTATTGTAGATGCAAAACTTCTGACTCGTGTGGTTTCCAGCGGTCTAGTTCTCGGTCTTACTATCCTGACTCTTTATTACATTAACTTACCTGATGTTACACGAGCAAGGACTATTGCATTCACAGCTATTGTAGCCTATGAGTTTGCCAGGCTGGAAATTCTGCGAAATGTCTTTGGTCACAGGCTATTCAGCAATCGCTGGCTAGTCGCAGCCGTTCTCACTTCACTTGCACTGCAGCTAACTATAATATACACTCCTTTGGCACAATTCTTCGGAATAATTCCCTTGGACCTTGCCGCGTGGCTTCAGATAGGTGTAGGACTTCTTGTTGTGATGCCACTGACCTACCTGGTTATGCACTTGACCAAATAGTTTTTATATTTAACAGTCTTAACACAGTCTATGGTAAGTGAGCTTACAAAAATGAAGTGCAAGCCTTGCGAAGGTGGGGTTCCTCCTTTGAAGGGCGAGGATTTGCAAAAGAATCTTGAGCAAGTAGAGGGCTGGGAAATTATAGAAGAGCATCATCTTGTCAAAGAGTGGAAATTCCCTGATTTCAAGACAGCGCTTGAGTTTGTAAATAATATAGGTGAAATTGCAGAAGAGCAGGGGCATCATCCGAATATAGATTTTACCTGGGGAAAAGTCAAGATAAGCTTCTGGACGCATTCTATTGGCGGTCTCAGCGTGAATGATTTTATAATGGCTGCCAAAATCGACGACTTGGAAATTTAGATTTTATTTAATAATACACAAGCAACCATACAGTATCTTGTTCAGGGTCAGTCCAGTCAAGCCGGTGTTTTGTATGTGCTGGAATATTAATATGATCTCCTTCCTTAAGGCTTATTTTCTCACCATCTTCATAGGCAAGTCTTGCACTCCCCTTAATTAACAATACCCACTCGTTTTTATCCTGGTCATACCACTCACCTTTAGGAGATTTGTGCCCCTTTGAGATAATTCTCTTAATGATAAGATTCTCAGTATTGATAATTTTATCAATAAATTCTTCACTGAGCTCAAGATTCTCTGGAACACCCTCAAAAATATTTTTCTTCATATATATTATTCCATAAGATTAAGTGTTATATAATAACAAAGTAAAAAGTGCGGGGAGAGGGATTCGAACCCGCGAAGGCACTAAGCCACAGGAGCTTAAATCCTGCCCATTTGGCCGCTCTGGAATCCCCGCAATAGATGATTAATAAATCAGCAGAGTTAAAAATCTGCCTATAATGAAGCTAATAAAGTGTAAAGTTTTAGAACTTCAATAAATAGCGCTGGAAATATAACTATGAATGCAATCTTTTTGGATGCACCGTAGTTGTATTTTACGCCCCAGAAGACCAGATAAATCCACCAGAACCATGTTATTCTTACAAAGAAAGGCAGTATATTAAGGAAAAGAGGTGCCCAGGCAATTCCTACTACTTTCATAGTTCTATAGAAGACATCCCAGTTCGTTATGTCCTTTCCTGTGTATACTGAAGCCATAAAATGTATTACAAGCGCCCAGACTATCCACAAGCTCAGATACCAGAAAGGAAGAACTACGAAGCTCAGATAGAACTTCGCTACCTCCATGAGGCCAATCAAAGTTGAATCAGTTATTATTATACTCCAGATTGCGCCTCCGAGCGAGGTCAGTATGGCAGCTCCCACTACTACAAAGGCCGGAACCCAGAGTCCCATAGTGTTACTGTCTTCTTTGAGTATGTGCCTTATTGCTGCCTTCGGATAAAGAAGGATGTCATGCAAGTGCTTGGAAAAATGTTCTCCCAAATCAATCTTCTTTCTTGCCATATTTCTATAGGGGGGAGAAGTGCTTATATCTGTTACGATTCATTAAAAGATTCTAAACGGGGCTGTGGTCTAGCTTGGTATGATGCGTGGCTGGGGGTCACGTGGTCGGGAGTTCAAATCTCTCCAGCCCCATACAAGAATAGCCGAGCAGGGCGAGGCTTTTTGGTCCAGCTTTTTGCCCTGGAAAAAGGTGGGTTATAAATCTCTCCAGCCCCATTAACTTATTAAAGAACAAGACTTTAGGAAACTCATGGCAGAAGATCAGACAGCTGGCATAACAGTCAAGAAGGACGATGACTTTGGTGAGTGGTACAACCAACTTGTTCTGAAGGCAGAGCTGGCAGATTTCACAGCAATCAAGGGCTTTATGGCAATAAGGCCAAATGGTTATAGTATCTGGGAAAAAATTCAAGCCTATCTTGATGCCCGTTTTAAGGAAACAGGTCACCGAAATTCATATTTCCCTGCTCTTATTCCTGAAAAATTTTTAACTAAAGAGGCTCAGCACATCGAAGGCTTTGCCCCAGAAGCCTTCTGGGTAACACAGGAGG
>Ga0310122_10001682_pt1 | contig 14170 bp, 8 predicted proteins | sample CB6_Bottom_1051__FD_203503 | JGI IMG/M metagenome (GOLD analysis project Ga0310122, IMG submission 203503) | Marine microbial communities from Western Arctic Ocean, Canada - CB6_Bottom_1051 | ecosystem: Environmental > Aquatic > Marine > Oceanic | place: Canada: Western Arctic Ocean | collected...
CGTGCGCTCTCGGTGCTGCCCGGCATCACGGTGCATCGCGATGCGCGGCTGGACGGGTTGAGCACGATGGAAACCCGGCGCGTCCTGCGCGAGGAAGGGTTTAAAATGATGCCCCAATACCTGTGGGTCGGGCGCGGGTTTGGGCAGTCCGGCTTTGGCGACCACTCGCTGCAATGGGATCCCACGGCGATCACGTATCACATCAACCAGGGGCGTTTTTACAACGGATTCATTGGGTTAATGGTCAACACCGGCCTAATCGGTACCTGCTTTATGCTGCTGTTTCTCCTCGCCGGATCGGTGGTCGCCATCAAGATTATTTTTCATCTCCGCGAACACGGCGTGGACGACGACTTCTCCCGCGTGAGTTGCATCGTCTCCTGCCTTTGGATGGCCAACGTCGTCGCTTTCCTCGCCCTGCACGGCGACAGCGAGTACGCGATGAAAACGTTCTCCCTCCAGGCCGGCCTGCTGATCACCTGCCAATATATGTTGCGGGACCGGTTGCGCGCGGAGCCACCGGAGCAGCCCGAGCAGGAATGAGAATTCTCCATCTGGTCGGCCAACGCGAGGATGCGGGCGGCATCCTCTCGGTGATCCGCTGCCTGCACCAATCCGGCCCGGCGGCTGGCATCCAGCACTCGGTTTGGGTTCATCGCGATTACGCCGAAACCCGCTCGCCGCAACTCGACTACCGGCGCACCGGCTTTATCGCCAGCGACTCGCCGAGCCATCTCGCCATTTTTCTCACCAGCGTGCTGGCGTTTTTCAGCCTGCGCAAACTGCTCCGGAACGAGTCGTTCGACGTTATCCACGCGCACACTCGCGGCGGACTAATCGTCGCGCTGATCGCCGGTTTGTTTCTTGGCCGGCATGTGCTGTTCACGAACCACAGCTACGCCAACCGCACTTGGCTTTACCGCTGGGCGGCGCGGCGCAAATGGATGACCACTGTGGTGCTCAACCCCAACATGGCCGCGCACTACGACCTCGCCATCGAGCCGCCTAAGTGCAGCATCATTTTTTCCGGTTGCGCCGATCGTTTTTTCGAGGAACCGCTCAAGACGAACGCTTGGCCAAGCGCCGATCCCTTGGCCAAGCTCAAGCTCGTCGGCATGGGCACACTCGTCCGCTGGAAAGGCTGGCACCACCCCGTCGCCGCCTTGGCCAAGCTGCCCGCCGAACTCAAGGCCCGCGTCGAGTTTCACCTCTGGGGGCCGGAGCAGAGCGACGCCGACTCGCAAGCCTTCGCCGCCGAGTTGCGAGAGCTGATCGAGACTCACAACCTTCACGAAACCGTGTTCCTCCACGGCTCAACCCGCAAAGTTGTTGAGTCGCTGCAATCGGGCCATTTTGTTGTCGTCGCCTCGGAAAACGAGCCGTGCAGCGTGTCGCTGATGGAAGCCCTCGCGCTGGGCCTGCCCGCCCTCGCGGCGCGCAGCGGCGGCAATGTCGATATCGTGCAGGACGGCACGACTGGCCTGCTTTACGACACCGGCAGCATCGACGATTTGCGTGACAAAATCGCCGTCATTCTCAACGGCGAATTCACCCCCGCTACAGCGTCCGAAATCCGCTACAGCGTCCGAGGCTGGGCCGCCAGCGAGATGACCGCCAAGTACAACCAACTGTATGCGCAGTTGGCCAAGCACAACGGGGACGCAACATGAAACTGCTCGTCTTCGCACACGTCCCGCCGCCGTTCCACGGCCAAAGTTTCATGGTGCAGCAACTGCTCGACGAGCTGCGCGACGACGAAACAATCGAGGTCTTCCACGTCGACAGCCGCCTCTCGAAAGACATCGACGACATCGCCTCCGCAAGCCCGCGCAAGCTCCTCCTCATTTTCCGCTACTGCCTAAAGGCCGTTTGGCTGCGGCTGCGCCACGGCGCAGACCATTTTTATTACATCCCCGCGCCCGGTCTTCGCAACGCCGTTTACCGCGACTGGATTGTGATGCTGCTGTGCCGCCCGTTTTTTCGGCGAACCATTTTTCATTATCAGGCGTCCGGCGTCGGCAGCTGGCTCGAGACGGAGGCACGCGCTTGGGAGCGCTGGGTGTCTTGCCGGTTGCTCGGCCGCCCCGAGCTGAGCATCGTGCTCGGCGACCATTATCACGAAGACGCCGCCAAGCTCTCGCCGCGCCGCATCGTCACCGTGCCAAACTGCGCGCCCGACCCCTGCCCCGACTACGCCGCCACGCTGCAACCGGCGCAGCAGACCCGCGCCCAAGCGCTTGGCCAAGCGGGAACGTTCCGCGTGCTGTACCTCAGCCTCTGTTACCGCGACAAGGGACTATTCGACGCCATCGACGCCGTCGCCGATGTCAACGCCCGTCTGCGAGCCAACGGCTTGACCAAGCGCGTGCAGCTTGACGTCGCCGGCAAATTTTATCTCGCCGAAGAGGAGGTCGAATTCAACGAACGGTTTGGCCAAGCGGAACTGAACGACGCGCAAGGCCCGCTCGTCGTTTATCACGGCTTCGCCGACGAGCCAAAAAAGCGCAAGCTCTTCGCCCAAGCCGACGCCTTCGTGCTGGCGTCGTACTACGAATTCGAGGCGCACCCGGTCAGCCTCGTCGAGGCGATGGCACACGGCCTGCCGATCATCGCCACGCGGTGGCGCATTTTGCCGGAGTTGTTTCCGGAGGATTACGAAGGGCTTGTGGACATCCGGTCACCCGGCCAAATCGCCGACCGGCTTGAAGGCTTTCTCGGTCGCACGGACGAGGCCGGGCTGCGCGACCGGTTTTTGCGACACTTTACGCGGCGGGCGTTCGGTGAAAAAATCCGTGCCGCCCTGTTGGCGCTTGAAAACGAGTGAACACCGACGCACAACCCGATCCCGCCCGCGTCTCCGCCTTTCGCGGCGTCGAGCATTACGACGATCCCGCCGCCGTTCACGCGCTCGTCGGCAAGGCGCTGGACGCGCTTGGCCTGCCGGACGATTTCGTGCGCCCGCACGACCGCGTCGTCCTCAAGCCGAACTGGGTCAAGGAACACGACGAGCGCCACCCCGGCCCCGGCCAGTGGGAACACGTCGTCACGCATCCCGCCGTCATCGAGGCGGTCATCCGCTGGGTCGGCACGCGGCTCGCCGGCAGCGGCTCGATCACCATTTGCGACGCGCCGCAAACCGACTCGTCATTTGCCAAGCTCAACGAATACTGCGGGCTAGACAAAATGGTCGATCGCTGCCGGCGCGACTTCCCCGGCACAAAAATCCAGCTGCTCGATTTGCGACCGGAGGAATGGCACGCCGTCGATGGCGTCACCGTTTCAAAAACACAACTCACCGGCGACCCGGCGGGCGACACGTTTGTCGGGCTGAACGACGCCAGCGAGTTCGTCGGCTTCCACGGAAACGGCCGGTTGTTCGGCGCGTCGTTCAACATGGCCGAGACGAACGAGCGACACTCCGGCGAGCGACACGAGTACATGCTCTGCCGCACGCCGATGGACGCCGACGTGCTGATCAATTTGCCCAAGCTCAAGTCCCACAAAAAAGTCGGGCTGACTTGCGCGCTCAAGAATCTCGTCGGCATCAACGCCAACAAAAACTGGCTGCCGCACCACACCGAGGGCACGCCCGATCTGGGCGGCGACCAGTTCCCCGCCTCGACCGCGAAGGCCAAGCTCGAGCATTCGTGGATGGGCAAGGCCAAGCGCATCGTCAACGGCCGCCCGCTGCTCTCGCGCCTGTTTGTGCCGTTGAAAAAACTGGGGCGTCTATTTTTCGGTGACACGCAAAAAGTCGTCCGCTCCGGCAACTGGCACGGCAACGACACCTGCTGGCGGATGGTGCTCGACCTCAACAAATGCCTGTTCGATTTTGACGGCGCAGGGCAGCCGCGCCAAAAACCACTGCGCTATTTGGCCGTGGTCGATGGCATCATCGGCGGCGAAGGCAACGGCCCGATGTCGCCCGACGCCAAGCCGTGCGGCACGATTCTCGCCGGCACCCATCCGGCTGCCGTGGACATGGCCGCCGCCACTCTGATGGGGTTCGACTGGCAAAAGCTACGGTTGCTGAAGAACAGTTTCGAGATTCGGAAGCGCAACTTCATCCCATTTCGGCCAAGCGACATAAGCCTTGTCTCGAACAAGCCGGAGTGGGACGGGCCGCTTGGCCAAGCGGGCGACCGATTCGCGTTCAAGCCGCACTTTGGCTGGGTCGGCGCGATCGAGCGTGAGCCGCAAAACCAAGCCAAGCGATGAGTCTCGAGGACAAGCTTTACCCGTTGCTCTCGCTGTACGACCGGCTGCCGCAGGGCGCGCGCAATTTTATCGGCACATCGTACCGGATGCTCCCGCGCCGAATCCGCTACGGCAAAGCATACGGCGAGTTTCGTGAGTTGGCCGACGATGCGCCAAGCTGGAGCGAGTCGGATATCCGCGAGTACCAGTTGCGCGAACTGCGCCGCACACTCGTCAACGCCGCGAGCTACTGTCCGTTTTACAGCCGCTCCTTTGCGAAGGCCGGTTTCCGGCCGGACGCAATGATGTCGCTCGACGATTTCGCCGGATGCCCGTCGCTAGCCAAGCAGGACATTCAGCAGCATTTTGATGACCTGACCTCGACCGAGATTGCCGACTCGCAAAAATTGTACATCACCACCGGCGGCTCGACCGGCGTGCCGGTGGGGTTTCATTTGCAGAAGGGTGTCAGCCGGCCAAAGGAGCAGGCGTTCCTCGAGGCCAACTGGCGGCGCGCCGGGTATTTTGACAAGGCCCGACTCGCGCTGATCCGGGGCCATGTGACCGACTCGCGGGCCAAGGGCAACATCATCGCGTACGACGCCACGCGCGACTGGCTGATGCTTTCGTCGTACCACCTCACTGACGAGCGCATCCCAGAATACCTCAAGGCGCTGGAAAATTTTCAGCCGGATTTTTTGAACATCTACCCGGCGGCGGCACTGCAACTTGCCGAGTATTTGCACCGGCACGACCAGCGTTGGCGCACGCCACTCCAAGGCGTGCTGTGCGGCTCGGAGCAATTGACGCTGTCGCAAAAACGGCTCCTCGAGGGCGTGTTCCAGTGTCGCGTGCTGCGCTGGTACGGCCACGCCGAGCGCGTCGTGCTCGCCGCCGAGGGAACGTACTCGGAGCTGTTTTATTTTTGGCCACACTACGGGTTTGTTGAATTCGGCGAGCCGGATGCCGACGGCTTGCAGGAAGTCATCGGCACGACGTTTCACAACATGGCCATGCCGCTGGTGCGCTACCAAACCGGCGACTTTGTGCGCCTGGCCAAGCCGGATGCGCGGCGGGAGTACGCCTGGCCGGCTGTCGAGGAGATCGCCGGGCGCCGGCAGGAGTTTCTCGTCACCGGCACGGGGCGGCGCATCTCGCTGACCGCCTTCAACATGCACGACGCGATCTTCGACGGACTGTACGCCGTGCAGTTTTTCCAGTCGGAACAGGGCGTGGCGGAGTTTCGCTACATCCCGTCGCCGGAGTTTCATTCATCGCGCCTGCCGCAGATCGAAAGCGACATTTTGCGCAAGCTGGGCGACGACTTCCGGCTGGTGCTGCGCGAGGTCGAGGAGGTCGAAAAGACGCCGCGAGGCAAGCATACTTGGCTCATCAGCCGACTCTGATTCCCGCTTGGCCAAGCGGGCCGTGATGGCGTATGGTCGCCGGGCGATGCTACAAACCAAAGCTGCACGAAGAATTCTCCATGGCCTGGTGATCGGGGTGTTGTTGTTGAACCTGGCGATCGGGGCCAAGGTTTATTCCGAGTCCGACGCCAACTCGACCGCCAACGATCCCCACGCCAATCTCGACCTTTTCGTCAACGTGCTCGAGCGCATCCGGCGCGACTACGTCGATGGCGGCGAGTTGACCTACGAGGACCTCGTCCACGGTGCGTTGCGGGGCATGATCGGCATGCTCGATTCGCACAGCGAGTTCATGCCGCCCGTCCGCTACTCGCATCTTATGGACGACACCGAGGGCCGGTTCGGCGGTGTCGGTGTGCACATCAACATTCAGGACGGCTACCTCACCGTGCTGGCGCCGATGGAGGACACGCCGGCCTACGAGGCGGGCATCATGTCGGGTGATCGCATCATAAAAATCGAAGGCAAAAACGCCCGCAACATTTCCATGCCGGAGGCCGTGCACAAGCTACGCGGCAAACCGGGTTCGAAAGTCGAAATCACTTTTTTCCGGCCGTCCACCCGTGAGGACATTGAGGTCACCCTCAAGCGGGCACTCATCAAAGTGGCCACCGTCAAAGACATCAACAACCAGCGCAAGTTCACCGTCGATGAAAACAAAATCGGCTACGTGCGCCTGACGCAGTTCGGCGAGTCGACCTCACGCGACCTCGAGGAGGCGCTCCGCAAACTAGAACTCGAAGACATGAAAGGCCTTGTGCTCGATCTGCGCCACAACCCCGGTGGGCTGCTCGACCAGGCGGTCGGGGTCTGTGAGAAATTCCTGGCCAGGGGCGAGCCGATCGTCACCACCGAGGGACGCCGCGAACGCGAGAATTCCGAGCACAAGTCGTCCGGCCGCAACGCCCGTCCCGATCTGCCTCTGGTCGTGTTGGTGAACCGGTTCAGCGCCAGCGCCTCGGAGATCGTCGCCGGCTGCCTCAAGGACAACGACCGCGCCAAGGTCGTCGGCGAAAAAACCTTTGGCAAAGGCTCGGTGCAAAAGATTCTGCCGATCAACGGCCAGCACGGCGCCGCGCTTCGACTGACCACCGCGAAGTATTACACCCCGAGCCATGAGGTCATCCACGGCAACGGTATCGAGCCGCATCACAAAGTGAAAATGAGCCGCGAGGATGAGGAATTGCTCTTTCTCCAGCGCACGCCGGGCGGCCTCAAGATGGTTCCGGAGGGTCGCCGCGAGGCCGTCGAAAACTTCGTCGACCCGCAATTGGCCAAGGCGATGGAACTGCTCATTGGCAAAAAGCAGATTCAAGCCAAGGCCGAGCCAAAAGAGGAAAAACCGGCCGAAAAACCGGCCGAAAAACCCAAGGAAAAGACCAAACCGGAGAAAGAAGCCAAGCCGGAGCCCGAGGAAAAACCGGCTGAAAAGCCAGAGTGATTTCGCCGCTTGGCCAAGCGAGACTGTTTCCTCCCATGCTGTTGTTGGCCATTGAGACGTCGTGTGACGAAACCAGCGTCGCCGTGCTGCGCGGTGGCTGCGTTCTGGCCAATGCCGTTTCCTCCCAAGTCAAACTTCACGAGGAATATGGCGGCGTCGTGCCCGAACTCGCCTCGCGCGAACATCTGCGCAACCTCATGCCGGTTGCCCGCGAGGCGCTTGGCCAAGCGGACGTCGCGACCGACGAACTCGACGCGATCGCGGCGACTCGCGGGCCGGGATTGCCGGGGGCGCTGCTGGTCGGCTTGCGGGCGGCGCAGGGCCTGGCGTTCGCCTTGGCCAAGCCGTTCGTCGGCATCCACCATCACGAGGCGCACCTCTACTCGCCGTGGATCGGCGGCGATCCGTTGTCGTTGTCGCTCGACGAATTTGAGCCAAACGTGTCGCTGATCGTCAGCGGTGGCCACACGATGCTCGTCCACGTCGCCGCGCCGCTGGAGCATCGTGTGCTTGGCGGCACGGTGGACGACGCTGCCGGCGAGTGCTTCGATAAGGCGGCCAAGCTGATCGGCCTGCCGTACCCCGGCGGCCCGGAGCTGGATCGCCTTGCCGTCGAGGGCGATGGCGGCGCTCACAACTTCCCCCGGCCGATGATGCGCGACGACTCGCACGACTTCAGTTTCAGCGGACTCAAAACGTCCGTGCGTTATTTCATCCGTGACAATCCTGGCGTGCTCGAGGACGGCCAGCGGTTGCGCGACCTGTGCGCCGGCGTGCAGGCGGCGATCGTCGAGGTGCTTGTAACCAAAACCATCCGCGCGGCGAAAAAGCTCGGCGCGAAATGCGTCACCGCCTCGGGTGGCGTGACGTGCAACAGCGGCCTGCGTGCAGCCTTGGCCGCGGCTTGCGACCGGGCCGGTTTTTCGTTGCGCCTGGCCAACCCGACGCTCTGCACCGACAACGCGGCGATGGTCGGCATGGTTGCCCACATGCACTTGGCCAAGGGCGGTGGCACGACTTCGCTCGATGCCGAGATCGCCCCCGACTGGAAATTGGCAGATGTTTGAAATTAATCAGTCGACAGGTTTTTTTGATACTGGTAGCTTTCTTAGCGCTGTGAAGAAATACACCGGTATTCCACGATTTGGACTTAAGCCGGCTGGTTTGGGTTGGGCTGTTTTGTTGCTGGTTTGCGCTTGGCCAAGCGGGGTGCTGGGGCAATCGGGGGAGGGGCCGGCCGGTACCGGTGAGTTGGCCAAGCCCAAGATTTCGGTCTACGACCGCGACGCGTTGTCGATTTTGATCGACGCGCCGGCCGGGGTGAAACTGGAGGTGCAAGGCTCGGCCAACTTGGTTGACTGGAAGCGCTTGGCCGAATTGACAGCCGGCGACAAGCCGCTGATCTGGAATCCGCCGAGTACACTCAAGGGAGGGAACCATTTTTTCCGCGTGACGCCGATGGGTGGCCCGGATGAGGCACACGACGGAGGGGACGGGGGAGACGGGGACGGGGGCGAAAATCCCGGTGACCCCGATGTTGAAAAACCCGATCCCAATAGTCCGTTCGGCCCGGGCGGTCCCGATGGCAACGGTCCGATGGTTGGATTCACAGAGATCGATCATGACAGTGAGTTGGCCAAGGCGTTGGCGGAAGAATTGTTGGCGGGGATCGAGGGGCAGAAGCTTGAGTTGATCGAAGTCGAGGAGGCGGCGGAGTTGTCCTTCGAGGAAGAGGGCACAATTTACTTCATCGCAGTGCTGGCCAAGGACGCCGAGGGGAACGAGTTTGTTGTCTCGGGTGAATTCATGGTCGGCGACGACGGGGAACGAAAACTGGATCTCATCGAGGTGGAGGAATCCATCGACCCGGCGAGCGACTTGGCCAAGCGGTTGGCCAAGCTCGTGATGGGAGGGTTACACGAAAAAGGTCTGGAGCTAAGTGAGATTTTCGCCGTGAACAAACTGACAGAAGCCATCGGCGAGTTTTATTTTGTGCATCTCCAGGCGCTGAACGGCGAAGGAGACAAAGTGGAGGTGTTCGGCGAAGTGGAGGCGGACGAACAGGGTGAGCTGAAGCTGGTTCACGCGGATACGTTCGACGATGGTGACCCGTTTGATCCGTTCGGCCCGGACAATCCCGATGACGGCATCGATGTGATCGAACACATTGATCCCGAGAGCGACCTTGGCAAAGCGCTGATCGAGGCTGCGCTGGCGCATGTCGGCGAGGAAGGGTTCGAGTCGGTGGAAGTGGTGTCCGTCGACCGATTCAACGACGATGAGCGTGAGATGTTCGGGGTGATCCTGTTGACCGAGAGCAACGGGATTGTATCGACGGTATTTCTGGGTCTGGAGAAGGACGCCGACGGGAATTTCAAGATTCACGAAGTGGAGGACGATCCGTTTGACCCCAATGATCCCGACGGCGGCATGGGTGATATTGAGCCGATCGACCCGGAGAGCGAGTTGGGCAAGGCGTTGATCAAGGCGGCAGTTGCCCAACTCGAGGATGCCGGCCTCAAGCTGTCTAAGGTTTTGGCCATGGATCGGGTGATGTTTGATGATCGCAAGATTATCGAGTTGGTGCTCCTCGCCAAAGACGCCGAGGGGCACAAGTTGATGGTGTTCGCCGAGTTGGTGGAAACTGCAGACGGAGGCTTCGATCTTCTCGACGTTGATATCACCCCCGACGACCCGTTCGATCCCAACGATCCCGATGGCGGAATGCGCGAAGTTGAGCCTATCGATCCGGAGAGCGAGTTGGGCAAGGCGCTGATCAAGGCGGCGACCGATCGACTTGCGGCGGCAGAGCTAAAGGTGATTGAGATTCTGGTCATGGATCGAGTGACGACCGACGACCGTGAATTCATCGAATTAATCCTCGTTGCCAAGGACGCCGAGGGGCACGAGTTGACGGTGTTCGTCGAGGTGATGAAAACTGATGACGGCGGCTTCGATATTCTCGATATTGATGTTGAGCCGATTAGCCCCGGAATTGGTGGCGAGACCGAGGAGTTGGATCCCAAGAGTGACCTGGCGCAGAAACTGGCCACGCTCGCGCTGGAGCACGCCGATGCCGAGGGAGTGAAATTGGATCGGGTCACCGGTGCGCTGCGGATGAGTTTCGGACCGGATGAAATAGTTTACCTCATCGATTTTCTGGTGAAAAACAGCGACGGCGACGTGCAAAAAGCGTTCGCCGAAATCATGGAGACCGAGAATGGCGAATACGAAGTGGGGCATGTGGCCATCGGCGATGACGGCAATTGGCCGCACCCGGAGCCTTGGCCGGAGCCGCACGGGATCATTGTCCCGCCCGAGGGGAGCCAAAGTCATTTCATCGATCCGCAGGGAGACTTGGCCAGCGCACTGGTGACAATTGTTCACCTGACCATCGGCGACCACGTCAAGACGCCGTGGGAGATCGAGCACGTCGAGGAAGCCGTCAGCTGGCACGTACCGGGTGAGGGCATGCAGTTTGTCCTCTTGGCCAAGGGCGTCGATGCCAACGGCAAGTCGGGCCACCTGCTCGCCGTGCTCAAGCGCAAGGACGGCTCGCTGACGATTGAGTTGGCCGACGTCCGCACCGGCATCAACACGGACGAGCCGATCGAGTTCCCGCTCCCGCCAAAGAAGGGTGACTGAACACCGGCTTTTTCTCTCGTTGGTGCTGACGTGCTTGGCACTTGGCCAAGCGGGGGCATCGGAGTTGAGCGTGTGGCTTGGCCAAGCGCCCGGCCAAGCGACGGTCGAGGCCAGCGGCATTGGCCAAGGGCGGGTCGGGGCGCTTATGTTTTCCGGCGACGTGGCCAACTGGTTTCCGGTGGCGGCCACGGCGGAGACGGCGCTGGGTTTCACCGGGCGGACGGGCGGCGAGCAGCGGTTTTTTCAACTGCTCGAAACCATAGCACCCAAGCTCAGTGCGTCGGCCAACTGGAAAACTGAACTCAGCCTGCCAAGCGACAAATTCCTCGTCGAGTTCAAGGCAGCCGACGGGGGCGCGTGGGTGCCGCCCGGCACGAAGAAGCCCAAGGAGACGCAGTGGGTGAAGTTCACCGTGCTGATGGATGACTTGGCGACGGTTTATTTTCAGGACGGCAACCGGCTGAAGTTTCACTACGACTTTGGCACGCGGCACGTGCCGGAGTTCGACGACATGACGCACATGGCGTTCGATGGCGCGACGCTTTATCACGGCGGTCGCCGTGCGGTGATGGGCGCGGTTTTGTTCTCGGAGAAAAACAGCGAGTACGCCATCCAACTCGTCGGGCAGGACAGGTTCCCCGCGCCGATGGTTCGTTTTCTTTGGCGCTTGGTCGATGGCGTGATCGACAAGCCGGAGACGTTGCGAGGACTGTACATGCCGACCTTCGAGCAGGCGGACGCCAGCGGCGCGGTGGCCGATGCCCTCGCCCAAAACGACGTGCCGGTTGTCTCGGCGCAGCGCTGGGAAACCGGCTCGGACGCGATTTATTCCTACGGCTGGGCGATGGGGCGGTTGGTGTTTGTCGAGGGCGGCAACATCACCGAGGCGTTCCGCGCCGGCGAGTTGACGAGTGCTGATATTTTGCTGACTGACCACGTGCCGGCGGAGGTGCCGCGAATCGCCGGGATCGTCGCGCTGAACCCCTCGACGCCCAACTCGCATGTGGCGATCCTCGCGAAAAATTTTGGCGTGCCGTTTTACTACGAGGGCAACGAGGCGACTCGTGCCGAGTTACGTGAGCTCGCCGGGCGCGAAGTCATGATTCGCACATCGGAGGGCTGGGGCATAAACAGTTCCGGTGCCACGGCGACGCTGACGGCGCTCGAGGCGGAGTTGCCGGAGGATTTCCGCGCGGCCGTCGCCAAGCTCAAGGCACCGCCCAAGCTCAAGTTCGCGGCCAAGACCAAGGCCGGCGTCTACACGTTGGCGATGAAATCAGTCAAGCCAAGCGACACGAAACTCGTCGGCGGCAAGGCGGCCAAGTTCAGTCTGTTGCGAAAGTTGATCCCGAACAATTCGCCCGACCCGGCCATCGCGATCACGTTCGACTTGTGGGACGAGTTCATGGTCCAGCACTTGGCTAACGGCAGGTCGTTGCGCGGGGAGATCGACGCGCGCCTGGCCAAGGCGCACGAGTCCGGGCTGCCCGCCCACTTGGCCGACGCGCTGAAGGGAATCCGCAAGCTGATCCGCAGCGGCGCGTTCGTCGAGAGCCAGCGGCAGGCGCTCATCGCCGCGCTGTCGCCGTTCGATAAAACCAAAAAAATCCGGTTTCGCAGCTCGACGGACATGGAGGACAGTCGGCACTTCACCGGCGCTGGGCTGTACGACAGTTACAGCGGTTGCCTGCTCGACGACCTCGACGACGACACCGCCGGCCCGTGCGCCTGCGACGACACAAAGCAAAAAGAGCGCGGCGTGTTTCGGGCGATCCGGCGCGTATACGCCGGTTTTTACAACGACAACGCCTACCTTGAGCGGCGGCACTTCAGCGTGGACGAGGGTGAAGTCGGCATGGCGATCCTCGTGCATCACTCCTACCCGGACGAAATCGAGCTGGCCAACGGCGTGGCGGTGAGCGACTACAATTCGTACTCCGCCGGTTCCTTCAATATGTGGACGGCGCTCTCGACACAGGTAGGTGCGACCAGCGTGGCCAATCCAGATTCCGCCGCAGTACCGGAGGAGGTGAACATCTCCTTCTACAAGTCGTCATCCGGATCGACCGGGAGAACGCTGAATTTTAACAAAAGATCAAGCCTGCTGCAGGTCGGTCGCGACCATGTGATGGATTGGAAGGTCGATTACGAGATGTTGCACAAGTTGTTCGAGAAAATCGCGCCGGGGTTCTCCCGTTACGCTGTTGATCGCATGAAATACACGCTCGATTTTGAGTACAAGAAGGTGGACGCAGACCGGATCGTGGTGAAGCAGGTTCGCGAATTGCCGCAGCCGCAGGAGTTAACAAATCCAACGCCAATACTTGCTGGCGGACAGGCAACTTTGCGTTTGTTTCAGGGTGAGACGGGGGGGGGCGGGGTGTTCGCCTATCACCGGCTGAAATCCATCTGGAACATCGACGCCGCCAGCCGTGTGTTGGAGGCCACCGGCCAAAAGAGTTCACTCATAAATGCGGCCGGTTGGACACGGGTGGTCGATGGGGAGTCGCTGGTGGTGGAGGATGGCATCGCTGGCTGGCCCAAGCATCGTTTCAGCACTGGAAAGCGCGGCAACGAAACTGTGCTGGTGGATCAATGGCAGGAAAGTCGCGACGGAAAAACCACAACGTACAAGATGTCAGTCGTCATCCCGCGTTGGCTGCCTGACCGGAATTCGCCGGCCGTGTTTGTTGGTGAGCTTCCGGTTTATCTGGAGGCAAACTATTCGAAACCCTTGAAAAATCTGTCCATCGACTGGCAAACGGGCAAGCCAACCTACAAGTCGGTCAAGACCGAGGAGATCCAGTTGTCAGCCTTTGATCCGAACGAGACAATCAGCCCCGACGATTTACCCCAGGATCGTCTGTTAGAGGGAAAGGATGGAAAAAAAATTGAGATAGAATTCTTTTGGCCACCCCACCCCACTGGGCCGACCGCTGGTTACACTGCTCCGCTCAAGGCTTGGAAGCAGACCACCATCACCGGCCTGATCGGCGAGCCGCTCGTACTCAAGGGTTGGTTCTCACAAACCTACGCGCCGGGCCACCACAATTTTTGGGAGGAGTTCATCTTCGAGCCGTCGATGGAGGAAGGCATCTCCGCCGAGTTGCTGGCCGAGTTGGAGGAAGCCGACGTGAAGCAGATTTACATTTTTAAAAACATGGGCCGCACCGCCAACGCCATGATCATCGGCTTCAACGGCAAGGCTCGAGCGTTTTAACAGCGCGTATGCTCTCCGCCTTTCCCTCTCCCCGGGAGAGGGTTGGGGTGAGGGGGTGAACCGTCATGAGAACGGTTGCTGTTCGGCTGACTTGTGTTCCCTATCTTGTCGCGGTTTTTCTGCCCGAACACTGAAATCCGGGTGGGCTTGAAACGTCGTACGTTTTCTCCCTCTCCCCTGCCCTCTCCCGCTGGGAGAGGGAGCTTGGCCAAGCGCTTGGTTTAGGCGTCGGCGGTTTTT
>Ga0310122_10001686_pt1 | contig 14159 bp, 19 predicted proteins | sample CB6_Bottom_1051__FD_203503 | JGI IMG/M metagenome (GOLD analysis project Ga0310122, IMG submission 203503) | Marine microbial communities from Western Arctic Ocean, Canada - CB6_Bottom_1051 | ecosystem: Environmental > Aquatic > Marine > Oceanic | place: Canada: Western Arctic Ocean | collected...
ATCCATCTTAATAATTGCCTTTTTTTCATCCCATCCCAATGCAACATACCAATCTCCTGCATCATCATGGTATTTTGTCTCAAGTGTCTTGATATTGTCAGGTTTTATGTCATATTTTTTTGCAATTCCTGATACTGCAAGTGCAATTGCATCTTTTTCTTTTTCTAGTCTTCTCTTCATTAACCCGATTCCAGGACTCATAATTTCTGTATATTTTGTGATCTAATATAGGTAATTGTAAAAATCACCCATAAATTTCAATTATCCAAATTTGCAATATTTCAAATAGTACTTTTTTGAAAAAATAATAATGAAACTTGTTTCAAATGTGATAAATTCTATTCCTATACAAAATACAACTCTAGTTTCTATACTTTCTATTCTTGCAGTTTTTGGACCATTCATTTCAGTTTCAGGAGGATTCTGGGATGCAGTTAATCATTTGGTAAGTGAACCTGAATTTTTTTGGAGTATTCAACACATGGTTGTATATTTTGGAGTTTTTTTGGTTGCATCTGCTGGTGTTTTGGGTATGATTCTTTTAATAAAAAAATCTGTACATAAAACTCTAAAGACTGGAATTCTACTTGTAGTATCTGGTGCTGTAATTCAACTAGTTGCAGGTTTTGTAGATTCAATTTCTCATGATGTGTATGGTATTGATGGATTGATTTCATGGACACATCAACCACTTGAACTAGGTTTAATTTTAGCAGCACTTGGTGGATTTCTAGTACTAAAAAATAGAGAACACACAAAACTCAAAATTTTAATTCCATTTTCAATAATTTCTTTTCTTTTCTTTACTACTTGGCTTGTATTTAATCTCGGTTTAATTTTTGGACATACAGTACAATGTATCTATATTCATGTTATATTTTCATCAGGATGCTCAATTTTGTAATTTCTTAATTTGATAAATGATGAAATGACAATAATGATTCCTCCTCCAAAACACATGAGTCCTGAATAAATCATTTCCTCTACTCTTGTATCCCCTAATTCTATTTGTATGTCAATTGGATGTTCTAGTGTATTGACAACATTTATTGTATATTTTCCCCCTTGATTAAAATCAAAATAACTCACAGACATTTTTGTTTCAATATTTTTTTCTGAAATAATATTTTTATCATCATCTAAAACTTGAACAAATATTTCATATTTTAGAAATTCAGGCATGAGAATTTTATAATACCCAATCCCACTTCCATCAAAATTTAATTGAATTTTCTGAGAATGTTGTGATTCTAAAGTATATTCTTCTGAAATTTTATCACTTTCTATAAATATCGCTGATGTCCAAATAACCCCTATTACACTTAGTATAATTCCAATTTTTAATAGTGATATTTTCATCTCAATAATTTTATCAATTTTTTTGTTTAATAAAATAATCTAAAGGGCTCGGAGGGCTTCGATCCCTCGACCTAGCGGTTCGAAGCCGCTCGCACTATCCAGACTGTGCAACGAGTCCAAACAAGTAAGATTTTAACAGGCCTAAATATCTGTCTAGATACTTTGAAAGTATCAAAAAAAGTTGCAGGTGTTGAATATGCAATTAGAGATATTGTAGTAGCTGCAAGAAAAGTACAACAAAAAGGAATGAAAGTAGATTATCTTAACATTGGTGATCCTGTTCAGTTTGGTTTTCAACCACCTGATCATGTACGACAAGCTTTGATTGATGCAATTAACAAAGGAGAGAATTATTATTCCTCATCTGAAGGTCTTTTAGAATTAAGGCAAGAGATTGCAAAAAAAGAAAATGTTAAAGGATTTTCAATTACATCTGAAGAAATTATAGTTACAAATGGAGTTTCAGAGGGACTAGACATGGTAATCGCCTCAATTGTAGAAGATGGAGATGAAGTACTTTTACCAGGCCCATATTATCCACCTTATGCATCCTATGTTCGATTACATGGTGGTATTCCTGTAGAATTTGCAGTAGATTTGAACAACTCAACACCTGATATTGATGATATAAAATCCAAAATCACTTCAAAGACTGTTGCCATTTGTTTGATTAGTCCTAATAATCCAACAGGTGTTGTATTTAATGAAAAATCACTCAAAGAACTAGTAGATATTGCAAATCAGCACAATCTCTACATTATTTGTGATGAAATTTATGATCAAATTGTTTTTGATGAAAAATTTGTAGGAATTGGTAAAATTGCAGGTGATTCCCCCGTAATTATTCTTAATGGTTTTTCCAAAGTTCATCTAATGTCTGGTTGGAGAATTGGATACATTGCATTTAATCAATCATCAAAGCTTGATGCACTAAGAGAAAATCTACCAAAACTTGCTAGAGTGCGAATAGCAACTAGTCTTCCAGTACAACATGCAGCACTTGCATCACTACGTGGACCTCAAGATTATATTGGTAATTTTGTTTCTGAAATAAAAAAACATAGAGACTTTGTAGTAAAACGTCTAAATGAAATGCCTGGTATATCTTGTCCTAATCCAAAGGGAGCATTTTATGCATTTCCAAAAATTGAAGACAAAAAATTTGGAACAGATAAAGAATTTGTTACAAAATTATTAGAATCTAAAGGTGTACTTACTGTTCATGGTTCAGGATTTGGAGAAAAATATGGTAGTGGACATTTCAGACTAGTTTATCTTCCAAACATGAAAGTTTTAGATTCAGCAATGAACAAAATTGAGGAATTTGTTTCTCAATAACTCCACACAGAATATTTTTCAGGAATAATTTCTATTATACAGTCAGTATCCTCTAGTAATTCTTGTGCTGATTTATTTTTTAATGTTTTAAAATATCGTAAAATAATTTTTTTAGCAATTGTTTTTACTTTGGATTTTTCTAAAATTAATCTAGCCTCTCCTTGTCCCATTACACCATAAATATTTGGAGCATTAATTCCAACATCTACACAAAAAGAGACCTTGTTATTTTTCATAATATTTTTTGCTTTTTGCGTTTTGGTATTTGTCCCAATTTGGATTTTTTTTCCTACATATCTATACCATACAGGAGCAATATGTGGAGTATTATCATTCCCAATAGTTGCTAACCGCAGTACTTTTTGTGATTTTAAAAAATCATCTTTTTTGGTCATGTTTTCTAAATCCTAATGCTATCATAAAAATACCAAAGCCTAACATTGCCATTGAAACTTTTTCATTAGTAATTTCTGCATTAAATAAAAACTCCTCAACAAAGTCTATTCCCCAAATTGATAATTGTCTTACAAGGACTATTCCAGCCATTACACAAAACATTACACCCATAGCTGAGAACCAATTTCTACCTCGTCTATAATATTCAGAACTCATGATGAGAAAAATACTCTTAAATGATTTTAATTCCAGGATTCTTTATCTTGTTTCTAATCATTGCATTAAGTAGCAATGGTGTAGACATTTCTGCAAGATAAGATAATTCTATTGGTCCCAAGTAAATTGCTCTTAGACCTTTAATTTCATTAATTAATTCATTTACCACTCCAACTGAATCCTTGTCATCACCACACACAAAGATATCATAGTCTAATTCTAGAGTTGGATTGACTAGTTTTTTCTCAGAAATCACATGAAATGCTGAAACAAGTTTTGATTTGTCTTTCATATGTTCTAAAACAAGTTTGTATGAAAATGGTTTATTTTCTTTAATTGAAACACATTCAAATCCAACATCTGTTTTAGTCATTGGAACAATTGGAGATACAACAACACAACTGTCTTTAATTTCAGATAATATTCCTGAGCATACTGTATCAATATTTTCATACGGAATTGATAAAATTAAAACATCACTTTCTTTTGCAACTGAAACATTATCACTTCCAGAAATACTTCCTTTAATTTCGCCAAATACTTCTTTTGCAAGATTTGTGTACTCTTTTGCAGATTCTGCGGCTCTTGCAGCATCCCTTGAACCAATAATTACATTATGATTTTGTGACCATCTAAGAGCAAAACCTTTACCCATCCCACCAGTTCCGCCAATAATTCCAACTTTCATGATTAATCCCCAGACAATGTTATTATTATCTTTATTTGAATTTGAGACCAAGTTGGGACAAATAATTTTTCTCAGACATGGTCAGGCAAAAAATAATACTGAGAGAATTCTTGCAGGTCGAACAGAAGGTGTGCCATTAACTGATACAGGAATTAAACAAGCAGAACTCACTGCTCAATTACTTGAACACATGAATATTTCTGCAATTTATTCTAGTCCAATTCAGAGAGCAAAACATACTGCAGAAATTGTAGGAAAACACAATTCACTTGATGTTATAATTGATGAGCGTTTAATTGAACTTGATATGGGAAAGTTTACTGGAATGCCGTATGACGAAATTTTTAACAGTCATGGAAATGTCTTTATGAAATTTTACAACGGTGAATTAGAAATTGCTCATAATGGAGTAGAGACTTTTACTCAAGTCAAAAAAAGAATACTTAGTCTAGTTGATGATATAATTGAGAAACATCCTGATGAAAATATAGTTCTTGTAACTCATATGGACCCAATCAAAGCTATGCTTTCAACAATTGTTGATTTGTCTCCTGTGAATCTCTTTGAATTAATCATTGCAAATGCATCACTTAACATCTTTGGAGAACACAAGAAAAAATTCTCAGTATTAGGACTTAATGTAATGCATACTTCTCGATTCGATCAAGATTAATGTCTAAAAATCTTGAAAACCCTTAAATAGAAATTATAGGTCATTTCACTCATTCGTTATGAATGGAATCATTGTATTATTTTTAGCATTGGCAGTTTTAGTAATAGTTCCAGCTGTAGACTTGGCATTTGCAGCAGGTGATGAGCCTGCTGAATACGTTGATCGTAGAGTAATCATTTGGAATTTATTTTTTAGATTGATGACTGTAGCATTTGTTGTCGGTGCAGTAGTGTCAGGTACTATTATTTGGCAAGTATGGCGATTTAGAGAATCTCATCCAAAAGCAAAACCAACTCCTTACGAAGGAACGGATTGGTAAAATTGAGTGGACATTCTAACTGGCCTGAATGGATTTATGTCGCAGTAGTAATTGCGTTAATGTGTTGGGTTGGTGCTGAAGCCTGGAATGCAGAAAGACTTGTAGAACATGTTCCTGAAGGTGCAGAAATTATCATAGTTACCGGACAACAATGGTTCTGGACTTTTGAACATGAAGATGGAACTAAAGAAATTGGTGAACTACATGTTGAGGTAGGAAAAGCATACAAGTTCGAAATTCATTCAAAAGATGTTAATCATTCTTTTAACATTCACGATTATGTTGTATTAATGGATGCAATACCAGGTCGAATTAACACTGTATGGTTTGCACCAACTGATGTGGGAACTCATGATATTCAATGCAGAGAATATTGTGGATTAATTCACTATAACATGAGAGGAACATTATATGTAGAGGAACCATCAACTTGATAACGCTTTTATCACAACTTTTCTCGGAGGAAATTAACTAATGGTTGTAGAATTAGCAAAGCCACGTCCAATTTGGCAAATAATGTTTTCAACACATCACACTGATGTAGGTCTACTCTATCTAATTATGTCACTTGCATTTTTGTTCATGGGTGGTGCACTAGCACTAATAATTAGAGCAGAATTGTTCTTACCAGGTGCACAAATTATTGGTGATGCAATGACCTTTAACAGAATCTTTACAGTTCATGGTACAACGTTAATCTTTTTGTTTATCTTACCATTTGCATCAGCTGTTGGTAACTACTATGTTCCAATCATGGTCCGATACAAAGACATGGCATATCCAAAACTCAACGCAATTGCATTTTGGATGATTCCTCCAGGTGGCGCACTTGTCTGGTTAGGCTTTGCAGACTTTACATGGTATGCAACCCCTCCCTATTCAATTATCAGTGCTCCAGGACCTGCTGCTGACATGTGGATATTTGGATTAAAGATTTTAGGTATATCTTCAGTACTTGGCGCACTCAACTTTGTAGTTACTATTCTCAAATGTAAACATCCTGACATGTCAATTGGGCAAGTTCCATTATTGGCTTGGTCATTTTTAACATCATCTTTAATTATTCTAGTTGCAATTCCAACATTTGCAGCGGCGCTCTTAATGCTGTTAACTGATAGACTAGGTGTTAGTGGATTTTTCAATCCTGCGATGGGTGGAGATCCAATTGCATATCAACACTTGTTCTGGTTTACTTTTCATCCTGAAGTGTATGTTTTGGTAATTCCTGCAATTGGTATGATGTATGAAATCATTCCAAGATTCTCAAGAAAACCAATTTACAGCTATAACTCTGGAATTTTTGCGTTTGTATTGTTAGCTATAGTTGGATTTTCATCTTGGGCACATCACATGTATGCATCAGGAATGTCATTTACTGAGAAAACAGTATTCATGGTAGGAACACTTGCAGCAGTTCCAGCATCAGCCATGCACGTTTACAATTTTATTGCAACAATGTGGAATGGTAGAATTAAATTCTCAACTCCAATGATGTGGGCAGTTGGTGGAATTGCATTGTTCTTCTCTGCTGGTGCAGGTGGAGTTGCAAATGCTGCAATGCCTTTAGACTTTTCAACACATGATTCGTATTGGGTAGTTGGTCACTTCCATCTCTTTGTGATGGGAACTATTGCATTTGGTTCAATTGGATTCCTATACTACATGTTCCCATATGTTACAGGAAGAATGTACAATGAAACAATGGGTAAAGTTCATTTTGTAATGTCATTTATTGGAACTGTTCTAGTATTCTTTACTCAACATGTACTTGGCTTGTATGGAATGCCAAGAAGAGTTTTCGATTATCCTCCAATTCCAGAATGGATTGTAATGAACCAAATTGCATCAGTAGGCGCAATGATTATTGGTGTCAGTATGGTACTATTCTTGATAAATATGATTTACAGTTCAGGTAAAGGAAAACTTGCAGATACAGACGACCCATTTGGTGTGGGTGGAAAGTATTATTACCCATTCGAGGCAAAGAACCCTCATCACTAGGAGAAAAAAATGGGCTACGGATCAGAACAACCAACAGGTGAAGCATCACATGGAGTATACAGAACTACTCCAGCTAGAACTGGAAAAATGTTAGTAATTATGTTTGGAATAATAATTGTCGGTGGAGCTATATTCTTTTCAATGTGGGATTATTGGATTTCACAACCTCCTCCAGTTGTTGCAATGATGGCAGGAGATGATGGTCATGCAGGACCTGCAGTATTTACTGGTGATACCCTTTCACAAGATCTTTCATTTATTGAATCATCTGACTTTAGGACTTTGGCGTTTAACGCGTTACCTGGCGAAAGTGGGAATAACCCTTCAATTCAAATGAATGTTGGAGACAAAGTTGTCTTTAATGTTGATAACGCAGGAAGATCATTTCATTCCTTTGGTGTTACTGCAAATGATGAAGGATTTTCTGGAGTAGTTCCTGGAAGTGATATTGGAACTGCATCAAATCCGTTAAAACCTGGTGAGGGTGGCACTTCAGAATTCATTGCAGGTGAGGAAGGAATATTTTACTATATTTGTACAGTTCCAGGCCACAGAGAGCAAGGAATGGTTGGCCAAATCATTGTAGGTGATGTTTCTGCTCCAGTTATGGAACCAAAAGTTGTTGAAGTTATGGAACCAAAAGTTGTTGAAGAAGTTATGGAACTAGAATCTACTCCTGTAGAGTTTAGCGGAATAATTTCTATCCCAATGGGTTCTGGGGCACCTGGATGTGATGACACAAATGAATGCTATATCCCATTTAATACATCAGTTTCAGTAGGTGAAGAAATTACATGGTCAAACGATGATACTGCACCTCATACTGTAACAAGTGGACCGCCAGGAAGTCCTGATGCAATCTTTGATAGTGGTATGTTAATGGCAGGAGATACATTTTCTGTAACTCTTGATGATTCTGGAGAATATCCATACTATTGTATGGTTCATCCTTGGATGACTGGTATTATTTCAATAAACTAGAAATCGAGAAATATTGGCTTTACAATATCTTGCATTAGCAACAATGATAGTTTTGTATTCTCTAATGTTTATTGGAGGATATGTTTCAGCTGCCGGACTTGGTTTAACCTGTCCTGATTGGCCTTTATGTCCTGGTGGAATTTTACCGTCAGAAGAATATCTAATTGAATGGACTCATCGACTAGTTGCAGCAACTACTGGTGCTTTAGTTATTGCAACAATGGTTGTAAGTTTGATAAATAAAAATTCAGATTTAAAAATCAAAATTACTAGTTCACTTGCAACAATACTTGTGATTACTCAAATCGTACTTGGTGCAATGGTAATTGATTTGCAATTGCATGCAGTTCTAGTTGCAATTCATTTGGGAATTGGAATATTATTGTTTTCAATGGTATTGTTGACTACTTTGTTTGCATTTAGAATATCCAAAATCCCAAAAAACCCTAATCTTTAGATTTTTTAAACATGTTTGGCAAATAAATATACAAAACAACACCTGCTAGACATAGTGCTCCTACAATAATTGCTCCAAAGAAGATATATCCAAATGGATTTTGTGTTCCCATGTTAAATGTATAAGTGTGAACCTCTTGATTTTCTGCTATATCATACAAGTCAACTAATACAATATGATTTCCTGGAGTTCTCCATACATAATCAAAATCCCAATGAGAGCCTTCTATTGTAATTGGAGGTATTGTGTCAACTTGTTGTTCGTTGAAAAAAATTCTAATCCCAATTGTAAATCTATCAACTTCTTCATAATCAAATCCCTCAGTTACTCTAATTTTAAATTGAGATGGTTCACCAACTTCTGGAAATTCTGGGGCTGTTGCTACTTGAACTCTGAATCCTGATTCAAATTTTTCAGCAGAATTAAACATTGAATGCGCATATGCATCACTAAAGAAGACAGATGAAAGAATCAAAACAGAAAATATCAAAATTGATCGCTTTTGATTCATTTCAGATAATCTAAAAATCCGATAAATATATTGTACATCAATTTTTTTGGAAAATCTTCAAAACCTTTAAATTCTTATTGGCAAAAATTGATTTATTGACCCTTGTTTCAAAATCAATCGACATTAAGGCACCCGTTGATAATGTTTTTACCTATTTTGCAAGACCAGAGCATGTTTCTGATCAAATCAAAAATGATACAGTAGGTATGACAGTCGTTCCTATGGATATCAAAGAAGGAATGGGTGTTGGAACTACCTTTAGAATTATTGGTGACTTTAGCGGAAAACGTTTAGAGTGGGATTGTGAAACTACAGAATTTATTAAACATGAAAGAATATCTGCTAAACAAATTAAAGGACCATTTAAGCGATGGCTAATTACTAATGAGTTCAAATCATTAGGTGATAATCTCACCAAAGTAACTATGACAGTAGATTATGCAATGCCATTTGGTCCATTAGGCGCAATTTTGGATAAAGCAAAATTTGCAAAATCTGCTGAAAAAGGAATGGAGACTGCACTTTACAACGTTAGAGGTTTACTTGAAGGAAATGGTTCAATTCCTGTATACATCACACTTGATGCATACCAAAAACTTCTCGCCGAAAAGAAAAAAATGAATGATGTTCCAGTTTCAACAGTACTTACTGCAATCATTGAAAAATACAATGAAATCGAAGCAAAAACACAAAACTAAATTTACCTTATTTTCTAATCTTAAGATTAATAACAACTCTGGGCATATTATTTTTGGTGGGTCTATGGCGCAGCCAGGTAGCGCACCGGACTCTTAATCCGGTTGTCAAGGGTCCGAATCCCTTTAGACCCGCTATTTCAAAATAATTTAATTAGATTTAGTCTATAATTAATAATCAAATATTTTCTACGGTTCATTCTATTTACTCATTATCTGAAGAAAGTATTTCTGCTGAGAATATAATGATTGGAATTATTTCAATGTTGGGTGTTTTTGCTGCAATTATTTTTACAATTAATAGAAACATGAAGAAATTTACTCAAATGCGAACTCAAGAACTAGTTAGACAAAGAGATATTTTGGAACATCTAGTTGAAGAAAAAACTAATGCTTTACTAAAAGCTGAAAGATTATCTGCAATAGGAGAACTATCTGGACGTCTCGCACATGATCTAAGAAATCTTTTGTCTGTAATGAAAATGTCAACTGATCTAATAAAAAAAATTCAAAGGACTCTAAAGTTTCAGATGATGTTACTCAAAAAAGATTAGACTTGATTAGAAAAAGTATTGATAGAATATCACATCAAGTTAATGATGTACTTGATTATGTTAGAACTTCTCCATTACAATTCATGAAATGTTCTGTTAGAGATACTATTTTTAGCTTGATTGATAGAATTTCTATTCCTGATGACATTCAAATAATAATTGACAAATTTGATGTGAATATTGTCTGTGATTCAGAAAAGATGGAAGCCATTTTCATTAACATTTTGATGAATTCCATTCAAGCAATGCCTGATGGGGGCACTCTTACTGTAAAATTACGCTCAAATGATGATTTTATTGAAATTGATTTTATAGATACTGGTAATGGAATTTCTGAGGAATCCATTGAAAAAATATTTGAACCTCTATTTACAACAAAGTAAAAAGGAACTGGTTTAGGTTTAGCAAGTTGTAAAAATATTGTTGAACAACATAATGGAAAAATATCTGTAAAAAATAATCCTACTACATTTTCTATTCAATTACCTAAAGCACCTCACAGTTTTTCTGAAATTGAAGATGATTATTAAAATTCTATTTATCTAATTTCCTAAGTAATGTGAATCTACTTTCATCTGGATCAATATCTACATGCATATTCACATTACTGACAATTTTTACATTATAGTTAATCCATCTTTTGTACACATTACGAAATTTTTGATTCTCATCAATTTGTTTTTCATTTTCTTCAAATTTCTCACAATTCATTATATATTTTTTAGACACTCTATACATTTCTGAAATTCCTTTATCTAATGTTTCATCATCCAAGTAATTCAAAAGTTGATGTGTAAAAACAAAATCTATTGAGGAATTTTCAAATGGTAATTTTGTTATATCTCCATTCTTAAAATTTGCAATAGATATTTTCTCTTTTGCAATATTTAATGCAGTTTCATTAAGATCAACTCCGTAAATTTGAAATGTATCTGGAAATAATTTTAAATCAATTCCTGTACCACAACCAATTTCTAACACACTGGTACAGCGCAAAGATGTAGCTAAATCTCTTGTGAATTTTGAAAATTCTTCATTATATCTTGATTCATTATCCTTTGCATACTCATCCCAAAATTCTTTTTTATAATTCATGGAATTTTTAAACATCAGCTCTATTTGATATTAATTGTTTAGTGTTGACATTTACACGGAATGAGCTTTGTATCAAAAGTACAATCATGTGGTCCATCTGATTTTCCTTGAGTTGGAATTTCTTTCATACAGTCACTATGGCGACCTTTTCTACAAAACCAGCATATTTCCTGCGTGTCTCCTGTAGCACATGAATCCATAATTTTTGAACTTATTTGTGGGTAAAAAACTTTAGAAAATCAGATAAATGTTAACCAAGGCAAAAACCTTTCATCTTTACCCATTACCACATCTGTAAATGATTTTTGTAATGCTTTAGTGATCGTGCCCATTTTACCATTACCGATCTTTATTTTGTCAACTTGTATGACTGATTTTACCTCAGCAGCTGTTCCTGTCATGAAAATTTCATCAGATGAATAGAGATCATCTCTTTCAAGATCTCTTTCAATGACAAATCCCCCATTTTCTTCAATAATTTGTATTACTGCATCTCTTGTTATCCCTTCTAATCCTCCTGCCGAAAGTGGTGGTGTCTGAATTATGTCATCTTTTATGATGAAAATGTTTTCTGCACTTCCTTCTGCAATTTTTCCATTTGAATTTAACATTATTGCTTCATCATAACCATTATCCAAAGCTTCCATTCTTGCAAGTGCGGCATTTGCATAATTTGATGCAGCTTTTGCCTGCATGGGTTGAAATCTTGAATCAATTTTAATCCAACTTGATACCTTGCATTTTGCACCAGAGAATTTTCCTGCTTTTGATTCGCCCATTTTCCATTCCCAACATGCAATTGAAACATCTACTTTGTTTTGTGTTGGAGTAAGACCCATTTCTCCATAGCCATAATATGCTATAGGTCTAATGTATGATTCTTTTAACCCACTAGTCTTGACAGTCTTTAAAATTGCATTTGAAATCTCTTTTTTTGAAAATTGCATTTTCATTGAATATAGTTTTGCAGATTTGAAGAATCTATCTACATGTTCTGGTAATCTAAATACGGCAGAACCATTTGGTGTATTGTAACATCTGATTCCCTCAAAAATTGATGTTGAATAATGTAATGCATGAGTTAGAACATGTACTTTGGCATCTTTGAATGGTACTAACTTCCCATTCATCCATATTTTACCTACTTCTTTCATAGGTGTGGGAAAAAACCCTACTAATTTAAAGAATTATTTTTAATCATTTTTTTAAGATTGTTTGAAAACTACATATCTGATAAATTGTTGATTTTTTTATGGAGTGGACTCTGGGTTTTGCAGGAATTATTTTACTTGTAATAGGTTTAGTTGGTCAGGCATTTGAAATGCGAAAAATACGTTTAATGACCTACAAAGATGGTGAATTAGCCTCACCAAATCTCTTCATGGATAAAAGGAACTTCAAATGGTATGCTGTGATAGGCGTTGGAATCTTATTGTGGTATATGGCTGAACGTGTTTGATCAATTCTATATAGATAATCTCTATATACTAGAAATTCTAATAATTATTATCGCGTGTTTTGGGTAACGCCGGACTAAATCTAGATAATGGTCCAAGAATAAACCCTTGATGGCGGTACAGGTGTAAAAACCCGTAACGCCACACCTTTCATTAAATAAAATTAATTTTTGAAACTTCTAGGTGTATGGCATTAATTGCTTTCTTGATATTATTCCCTGAATCTTCTACCACAATAATTATTCGTGAAGTTTCTTCTTGTGCATCCATATTTAGAATATTTAGTCCTGATTCCCCAATTTTTGCACTAGTTCTTGAAGCAACTTGTTGAACTCTCCACATCTCATCACCAATTAATGTGATAACCCCTCGATTGTATGTGATTGTGGCAAGAGAATCAAATCCTAACAAATATTTTTCATTTCTCTTTACATAATCCCCATCAAGAAATAAAATTCTTGAAAATTCTATTCCATCTTTAGTAAATGGTGATAAAATAATAAATTCACTATATCGTTTGTCTTTTTCTAATGATGTTAATAATTTTTGAATACAGTCTGTCTCAATTCTAAAAATTGCACAATTTTCTTTTCCTGTAACCATTTTAATTGGATGTCCTGTTTGTTTATCTAATATTCTCTTTATTGTAGTAGTTTTTTCTGGATTTTTCATATTTGTAATTTTAATTGGCATATCTACCCCATTTTCTACAATTTCTTTTATTGCGATAGGATCTAATATTTTCATTCCAAACATTCCAGCTAATCTTGCTTCATTGTATGATAATTGATTCACATCTCTTAATCCCTCATCCACAATTTTTGGATCTGCTGAAACAACAGCACTATCTTTCTCAAAATCTATACTAGTTTCATATTTTTTATGAAATAATATTCCAAGATCGGCAGCAGTTCTATCAGAACCTCCACGCTCAAACGTTGTTGTAACATTGTCTACTGTTTTTCCAATAAACCCTCCAATAGTAACTACTTCATTTTTATCCACGAGTTCTGCAATTTTCTGCATTTCCTCCCTTGACTCTGATGAAAGAAAATTGGTAGATTCAATATTGTTATCTGTAATAATTGGCCAATCCTCAAATTTTACTGCATCAGTTATGATACTATTACTCCTTAGAATGTAATTCATTACATGAGAAATCAAAATCTCTCCAGAAAATGCTAATGCTCTTGAGCGTACTTCATTTGCAAATTCTTTATTCTCATATGCTTCATCGAGAGCATTTTGAGACAATATTAGATGTGAATTAATGACATTTTTACAATCTTCTTGATTTTCAGAATTTACCATTTCTAGAATTTTTTGATAAGATGATTTTACAATATCTAATGATGGTTTTATTCCATTTTCTGCATTTTTTCCTTGCTCTAAAATAATGTCAGTCAAAGAACGTTTTTT
>Ga0310122_10001687_pt1 | contig 14159 bp, 14 predicted proteins | sample CB6_Bottom_1051__FD_203503 | JGI IMG/M metagenome (GOLD analysis project Ga0310122, IMG submission 203503) | Marine microbial communities from Western Arctic Ocean, Canada - CB6_Bottom_1051 | ecosystem: Environmental > Aquatic > Marine > Oceanic | place: Canada: Western Arctic Ocean | collected...
ATCTGGGTCAGGGAAAGGAGCTCGACGACGTGCGTGAGCGGGCGATGTCGGTCGGTGCCGTCCGGTGCCACGTGCTCGATGTGCGCGCAGAGTTCGCCGAGCAGTACGTCCTGCCGTCGTTGCAGGCGGGCGCGCTCTACGAGGGCCAGTATCCGCTGGCGACGGCGCTCAGTCGGCCGCTGATCGCGAAGCGGTTGGTGGAGATCGCGAAGATGGAGTCGGCCGGTGCGATCGCTCACGGCTGCACCGGCAAGGGGAATGATCAGGTCCGGATCGACGTCTCGGCGCGCGCACTGAACCGCGCGATCCGCGTGGTGGGACCGGCCCGGGAATGGGGCATGTCGCGTCCCGCCGAGATCGCCTACGCGCGGGAGCGCGGTATTCCCGTTCCTGCCTCAGTCGAGAGCCCGTACAGCACCGACTCGAATCTCTGGGGGAGATCGATCGAGTGTGGTGTGCTCGAGGACCCGTGGACGGAGCCTCCCGAGGAGGTCTACACACTGACCAAGTCGCCGGCCGACACGCCCGACGCGCCGGCCCATGTCGAGCTGGACTTCGAGCACGGTGTCCCGACCGCGGTCAACGGTGTCGCGATGCCGCTGGTCGAGCTGATCGGGAGTCTCGAGACGATCGCTGGCGCCCACGGTGTGGGGCGGATTGACATGGTGGAGAACCGGCTCGTCGGCATCAAGTCCAGGGAGATCTACGAGGCCCCGGCGGCGGTCGTGCTGCACACGGCCCATCGCGAGCTCGAGACCCTGGTGATCCCGAGAGACCTCGAGCGGATCACGCGTGGGCTCTCGTCCGAGTACGCGGACCTCGTGTACAACGGTCTGTGGTTTACGCCGACCCGACGCGCGATCGATGCGCTGGTCGCCGACGTGCAGCAGCGGGTGACCGGCAGTGTCCGGCTCAAGCTGTTCAAGGGCAATTGCCAGGTCGTGGGGCGCAAGTCGCCGTACGCGCTCTATGAGACGGCGCTCGCCACCTACGACGAGGGGGACCAGTTTGACCACAGCGCCGCGGAGGGCTTCATCAAGATCTGGGGTTTGCCGGTCGAGCTGGCCGCCGCGAAGCAGCCCGGCACGGACCTGTAGCTTCTGACTCCTGACTTCCGACTCCTGACTCCTTGAGCGCTTTCCCTTATGCCCCATCTGTGGTCCGGCCGGTTCGACGCACCGCCCGACGACGAGGTCTTCGAATTCCAGGCCTCGTTCCGGTTTGATCGGCGGCTGTTTGAGGACGACGTGGTCGGCAGTTTGGCGTGGGCCGAGGCGCTGGCCGGGGCCGGGGTGTTGTCCCGTGGCGAGGCGAGCGTGATCCGAACGGCGCTCGAGGAGATCCGGGACCGGGGTCGCGCCGACCCAGGTTTTGTTGAAGGGCCGGACGAGGATATTCACGCGTTTGTGGAGCGACAGCTGATCGAACGCGTCGGGGACGCGGGCAAGCGGCTGCACACCGGCCGCTCACGCAACGAGCAGGTCTCGCTCGATCTGCGTCTCTATCTGCGTCGTCGCACCGCAGGGTTGCAGCGCGAGCTCGTGGCGTTGGTCGACGCCCTGGCCGGCCGCGCCGAAGCCGCCGGGCCGGCGGTGATGCCGTCCTACACGCACCTCCGGCGCGCGCAGCCGATCCTCGTGGCGCACTACTTCCTGGCGCACGCCGTCGCGATACGACGGGACCACCGTCGTCTGGAGACCGCCCGCGAGGAGGCCGACGCATTGCCTCTTGGGTCCGGCGCGGTTGCCGGTGCCAGCTATGCCATCGACACGGCCGCGCTGGCCGAGCGTCTGGGGTTTTCCCGGGTGGTGGCCAACAGTCTCGACGCGACAGCGGACCGCGATTTCGTCTCGGCGTTTCTCCATGCCTGTGCGGGGACGATGGTGCACCTGAGTCGGCTGGCGGAAGATCTCGTGATCTTCACCAGCGAGGAGTTCGGGTTCTTTGGCTTGGCCGATGCGGTCACCACCGGCAGCAGCCTGATGCCGCAGAAGAAGAACCCCGACCCGCTCGAGCTCGTGCGCGGCAAGGCCGGTCGCGTCATCGGTCACCTGACCGGGTGGCTGACCACGATGAAAGGGCTGCCGAGCGGGTACAACAAAGATCTGCAGGAGGACAAGGAGGCGGTGTTCGACACCGAGACCACCGTGCGGAACTCGACCCGAGCCACAACCCTCGTCGTGCAGTCTCTTGCCCTCGACCCCACGCGCATGGAGTCCGCCGCGTCCGGGCTGGCCTTGGCCACCGACGTCGCGGATCTGCTGGTCGCCCGCGGCGTGCCGTTCCGGGAGGCCCACGAGGTGGTCGGACGCATGGTGCGGGATCTGCTGGCGACGAACCGTGACTTTGCAGCGTTGTCACTGGATGACTGGCGGCGGTATCACGACCGGTTGGATGCCGATGCCGCCGGACGGATCACGGCGCGTGGATCGGTGGCGGCGCGACGAACCCCCCAATCGACAGCGCCCGATGCGGTGGCGTCGGCGCTCCTCGAGGTGCGCCGGTGGGTGGACGAGCGGACAGTCGTCGGCGAAGCTGCGCCTAAAACCGACGGGTGAAACCGGTGCGCAGCCTTGCCAGCGCGAGCTTTTCTCACAGCCCCGCGACACGGGGGCTAGACATCTCCGCGTATCGAGAACACCGGCTTTAAACGTTACGATGTGCCCTTCTGAGATGTCTAGCGTGGACCCGAGACACAGTCTTGACGACCAACCGCTTGCAGATCGGGGCAGGAGTAGTAGAATAGTCCCACTGCGTTTCGCAGCCGTCCGGCGAGCCCCACACGGAGGGTGTACCGTCGCCGGGCAGTGCGTGTCACCGTCCTGCTGCGCGACGTGAGCCTTCTTCCTGAAGCGACGAAACAGGTGCTTCGCGCTTTCGTAACTCGTCTGTGTTTGGAATGCGTGACGGCTTGCTTGGGCCACGGCGTTGCCGCTCCCGGTCCGTCTCGCTCAACCTACCGCTGAGCGGTCCCGCCGCAGCGAACCAACCGGCTTGAGAGGGATTCATGGAGCAGCGTCAGCATGGCCTGGGTGAAGTCCTCGATGACTATTGCCCACGCGAACGCCGTGTCACCAATCACGCCGTGGTCGCCCTCGTCGGCGACGAGATCAAACTGACTCGGTGCACGACCTGCGACACCGAGCATCCATACAAGGCTGCCCGGGTGCCGCCGCGACGCCAGACACGACTGGTGGCCGCGTTGTCGGGTGGCAGTGTTGCGAGCGCCGCGCCGGCGCTGCAGGGGCCGGCGAACGTCGAGCCCGCGGCGCCGCTCGACCCGCCCCCGGCGGTCACGTCCGCCGAACCGTCGCTGGTTGATTCGGTCAGACGACCGCTGATTCGCGCAACGCTCGAACGACCGGAGGGCATGCCGGCACCGATCCGACCGGCGCCCGTATTCACAATTCGGGAAACCGCCAATCGCGACGGCGGGCCGCGGCGAGCCCGGCGGCCTGGCGGCAAACCCCAGGGGCAGCCGAACGGCAACCGCGCCGACGGCACTGACGCACAGTTCGGTCGTGTCGGACAGGGAAAGAACGGGTCACGTCCCCCACGACTGCGTTCGGCCAACCGTGCGTCGAACCCGGGTCGCTCGGATCAGTCCGGGAAGGGCCGGCCGCGCAACCGCGGCAAGGGCCGTGCCCGGTAGTGCCCCCGCACAGCCCATCTAGCGACGCTACGCCTCAAACCGCTCAAACGGAGCATCGCTTCGACTGCTTTTCTTACAGCCCCGCTACGCGGGGGCTAGACTCCTGGAAGGAGGACGTCGTGGCAACAGTGAAAGAAACACGATCAAAACTGGACTCGATTGTCACGATAAACTTCGTTCAAGGAGTCTAGCGACGCGGCTCAACCGAGCGCGGGATCAGAACCGAGCACATCAATGAGCGATCTCTCTAGACCCCATGGTGTGATCGTGGGGGTGGCGAACAAGCGCTCGCTGGCCTGGGCGATCGCCCAGGCGATGGATGCGGTGGGCGCGCAGCTCACGTTGTCATATGCGACCGAGCGGTTCGAGGGCAACGTCCGCAAGCTTGGCGCCACGTTGCGCCAACCACCGTTGATCGTGGCCTGCGATGTGACCAGCGATGGGCAGGTGCGCGACCTGTTCGCGACCGTCGAGCGCGAGCGCGGCGGGCTGGACTTTCTCGTGCACGCGGTGGGATTCGCGTCGCGCGCGGCGCTCGCCGAGCCGTTTCTCGAGACGTCACGAGAAGATTTCCTGCAATCGCTCGACATCAGCGCCTACTCGCTCATCGCGCTGGCACGCGCGGCGGCGCCCCTGATGGCGCGAGGGGGCGGCGGCAGCATTCTCACCTTGACCTACCTGGGCAGCCAGCGCGTGTTCCCGAACTACAACGTGATGGGGGTGGCCAAGGCTGCGCTCGAGGCGGTCGTCCGGTATCTGGCGAGTGATCTCGGGTCACGCAACATCCGGGTCAACGCGGTCTCGGCGGGACCGATCAAGACGCTGTCTGCTGCCGGAATCCCAGGATTCAGCCAGATTCTACACCACTATCGCGATCGGTCGCCGCTCGGTCGAACCGTCGACGCCGAGGAGGTTGCCGAGACGGCCAGGTTTCTCCTGGGTCCGGCCGGGCGCGGGGTCACCGGCGAGGTGTTGATGGTCGACGGCGGGTTCCACAGCACCGGCATGTAAGCGCGGGTCCTGATGACACGGGCCACCAAGATGCGGCGCACGCGCGGGGTGCTGCTGCGGGTGGCGCTGAGCCGCACGCCGGCGCTGGTCGTCGGTCTCGTGCTGCTGGCACCGGCGACCGTGATCGCTGTTGGCGACTACGGGTGGGAGAGTTGGCTGACCGATGGGCTGGGGCTGATCGGTGGGGCCACGGGCGCCGCGCTGGTCCTGAGCGGCCTCGCCGGCCGGCGAGCCGACTGGATCGATCCGGACGACCGCTGAGTCACATCTAAGAAAGTCAGAAGTTAGAAGAAAACAGGTGGGCGGTTCTGGACGCCGGCAATGTCGACAGGTTCCATTCTGCGTTCTGCCTTCTGATTGGAGAGTCCACTCTCCAGGCGTCCTACCGCTTGCTGGGTGGTGCCGCGGCAGTCGGCTTGGGCTGGCGGGGTTTCATCTGGTAGTCAACGATCTTGCGATAGAGGGTGCCGCGGCTGATCTCGAGAATCTTGGCCGCCTGCTTCTTGTTCCAGGCGACCTCCTCCAGTACGAGCTGGATGTGCACCCGCTCCGCGCAGCGACGAGAGCTGCGCTCGAGCCATGTCGACCGGCTCCAGCGGATGCAGAAACTGCACGTCCTCGGCGCGGATCCCGTCGCCTGGCGCCGATACCGCGGCACGCGAGATGGTGCTCTCGAGTTCGCGAATGTTACCCGGCCAGTGGTACGAGCCCAGCAGGTCGAGCGCTCCCTGGTCGATCACCTTGCTGTCCACCGCGAGCCCGTTCGCGTCACAGTAGCGGACGAGCAGCCGATGCGCGAGGAGCGGGATGTCCGAGGCCCGTTCGCGCAACGACGGCAGCCGGATCGAGAAGGCGTTAACCCGGTAGTACAGGTCCTCGCGGAATCGCCCGTCCCGCACCCACTGGTCGAGGGGCCGGTTGGTGGCCGAGATCAACCGGAAGTTCACCTCGATGGTCTGGCGTCCACCCAGCCACTCCACCCGCTTGTCCTCGAGGACCCGAAGCAGCTTGGCCTGTGCCACCAGCGAGAGGTCGCCGATCTCGTCGAGAAAGAGCGTCCCGTTGTGCGCCAGCTCGATCCGGCCCGGCTTCCGATCGTGCGCGCCAGTGAACGCCCCCTTTTCGTAGCCGAAGAGCTCCGACTCGAACAGGCTGTCGGGCAACGCGGCGCAATTGATCGCCTGGAACCGCCCGGACCCGCGCCGGCTGAGCTCGTGGATCATCCGCGCCACGACCTCCTTCCCGGAGCCGGTCGGTCCGAGCATTAGGACCGCGATGTCCGACTTGGCGGCGGTCCGGATCCACTCGAAGACGACCAGCACCTTTTCGTCGTTGCCGATCATCTCGCGGAAGCGCCGCACGGCCGGCGACCGGTCCTCGCTGCTGACGGCCCCCGGTCGCGCCAGGAAGTCCTCGAGCAAGCGACCGGCGTTGCCGTCGCCGGGGCCAGGTCGCCTCGTAGCGTAACCCCGTTCCTGGCGCCCGTCTGGCCACCTGGAACGCGATCAGCTCCCGCAAACAGTTCTCGACATCCTGCTGCAGCCGGCCGAAGCGTTGCATCAACACCTCGACGCCAAACGCCTCGTCGGTTCTGGAGTGCAGGAAGCGGAGCAGGCCGGAACGCAGGGGTGACTGGACGAGCCATCTGAAACGAGCCGGGAGGTCGGCCTCCTCGCGGCGACGGGTTGGTGGGGTGGTCGCGCTCAAATCGTCTCCTGACACATGATTGTGCGGTCGGGGCGTCGATCGAGGGACTCACGCGTCCCACGTGCCTTCTCTGCATCATCCGATCCTGTCAAGGGACCGTGCTACACTTTCGCCACACGTGCGTCGGTCGGCTTGGCAGCGCCAACGGCCGGCGCGGTTGCCGTGCTCGTGGAGGCGCCGCGTGCCCCATCGCACACCTGGCCCGTCAGGACCATCGTCCACTACTCGACATCTGAGCGGCGACCCGATCCGGTATTACCGGCCGCGCGGCAGTGCCGACGTGCGGCGACTGGTCGACGAAGGTTTCCAGGCGTTCAACGCCGGTCGTCTGTCCGAGGCATGTCATGTCTTCGTGGACAAGATGCTGGACCCGGCGAACGACACCACGATCGGGCTCACCGTGGCCGGCGCCCTGACACCGGCCGGGCTCGGGGGCTGTGTGATCGAGCTGATGGAGCGAGGGCTGATCGATTTCGTCATCAGCACCGGCGCCAACCTCTACCACGACCTGCACTACGCTCTGAACTTCACGTTGCACCGTGGCTCGCCGTTTCTCGACGACGTCGAGTTGCACGAGGACGGTGTGATCCGGATCTACGACATCCTGTTTCCGGCCCAGGTGCTGCTCGAGACCGACGCCTACGTGCGCGGGTTTCTCGCCCGGCAGGCGTTTGCCGGACCGGTGTCCTCGGCCACGCTCCACTATGCGCTCGGCCAGGACCTGATGACCCGCTACCCCGGGTGCGAGCGACACTCGGTCGTGGCGAGCGCGGCGGCCACGGGCGTGCCGATCTACACATCCTCGCCCGGTGACAGCTCGATCGGGATGAACCTCGCGGCCCACGCACTGCTGCACGGCGGCGGGTGCACCATCGACCCGAACCGCGACGTGAACGAGGTGGCGGCGATCATCCTGGACGGCACCCGGAACGGGTGCCTGATTCTGGGCGGAGGCTCGCCCAAGAATTTTTATCTGCAGGGGCAGCCGACACTGTGGGAGATCTACGGTATTCCGAAGGGCGGGTGCGAGTACTTCGTTCAGATCACGACCGACCAGGTCGTGTGGGGTGGGCTCTCGGGTGCCACACCGTCCGAGGCGGTCAGCTGGGGCAAGATCAACCCCGGGATGCTGCCGGACACCGTGGTTGCCTACTGCGACTCGACGATTGCCTTTCCGATCCTCTGTGAGTATGTCGTCGGGTCCGAGCACGGGCGGCGCACACAACGACAGCTGGTGCACCGCCGTGAGACGTTGATGGCCGAACTGGAGCGGCAGGCGCGATCACGTCCGGACGGGGCCGCCGGCGCGGTCCCGAAGTGACCTATCGGGCACCCGTTGCCCCTCAACCCCCTCCTGCCTCCTGCCGGCCTCCTGTCCCCGTCGCGTTGCGTACTCCGCCGGGTCGACGACGCCTGCGGCGTCGAATGCCCGAAGCCGCTCACGGCATTTGCTGCATTGCCCGCAGTGCCGCTCGCCGGCCGGGCCCATGCAGGACAGCGTCAGCTCGAACGGCACCCCGAGCTCGACTCCCAGCCTGATCACCTCGGCCTTCGTGAAGCGCCCGAGCGGCGAGACGATCCGAATCTCGTGGTCCAGGCCGAGTGACAGCGCCCGTGCCATCGCATCAAAGAACGCCGGGGTGGCGTCCGGAAACGGGTTGCCGGCCAGAGGCCCCAACGCAATCACGCTGATCTGCCGCTGAGCGCAGAGCAGACCGACCTTGGCGAGCAGCGTGACATTGCGTCCCACCAGATAGACGTCGCTGTCCGGCGTGTCGAACGCGGGCGGCGTGCCCCGCACGGCCCAGTGGGCCGGGGCGTACAGATCACGCACGGGCGCGTCGAGGCGCGTCAGCGGCTCGACACGGCCCACGAACGATGGCGCGGCCAGCAACCGAGACAGGACGGTCTGTTCCCGCGGCTCCCACGCCAGTCCTGCGCGAACATACACGGGGTAGACCCGGGCGTCGCGGGTCTGATGGGCGAGGAGCACCGCGCTGTCCAGACCGCCCGAGCAGAGCACGGCCACCGGCCGTTCTTGACCGTCTTTCCCTGGTTTCACTACCATCCGATCAGATGTTCTCTGTCACCAAGCGCATCGAGTTCTGCTATGGCCACCGTCTGCTCGACTACGACGGGGTCTGCAAGCATCCGCATGGCCACAACGCCGTCGTCGAGATTGAAGTGCGCACCGCGGCGCTCGACGACCGCGACATGGTGTGTGATTTCAGCGACATCAAGCGCGTCGTGAAGGGCTGGGTGGACCGCGAGCTGGACCACAAGATGATCCTCCGTCGCGACGACCCGCTGGTCGAGCCGCTGCAGGCGCTGGGTGAGCCGGTCTTTCTCGTCGATTCCAACCCGACGGTGGAGTGTCTCGCGCAACTCATCCACCACCAGGCGAAGGCGTCCGGTTTGCCTGTTGTGCGGGTGACGGTCTGGGAAACCCCCTCATCGTACGCGACCTATGGGCCCGGTCAAGAATAACTTCACATTCTTGGCCTGGCCCCATGGCGACCCGTCGCCGGACGTCGTTCCCACGCCGTCCGCATCGGCGGCTATCGGCACCGACTGACGACGTCGGTCAGGGACTAAGTGGCCCGTGTCATAAATACGGCCGCATTCGGCCACCGATGCAACCCGTCCCGCGGCGTTGCTCGTCGGTCGAATACTGCGGGTATGCGCCCGCCTCGCGCCTTGCGAGGCGGGCGCCTCGACGCCCTCGGTGCTTGGCCGTATTTATGACACGGACCACGAAGCTGAAGCCGGCGACGCGAGCCAGCCGCTCCTACCTCCTGCCTCCTGGATTCACCCCTCGGGCCATCTCGACCAGAAGCTTCGACGCCGCATTCGTGCCGATCGTGATCCGGCGGTCGTCACCGGTCCGGAGCTGCACGCTGTCGGCGGCCGAGTCTCGCAGCTCGACCTCGATCGACTGGCCGGGTTTGAGATGTTGTTCTTCGAGGAACCGGAGAAAGTTGGCGTCCTGGTCGGCGACCCGGATCACCGTCACCGGGGTCCCCAGCCGACAGGTCAACAGTGAGTGGTACTGGTGCGCCTTCACGTCGCCGTCGGCCGTGGGAATCGGGTCGCCGTGCGGGTCCACCGAGGGGTGTCCGAGCATCGCGTCCATCCGTTCGATCAGCCGGTCCGAGACGACATGCTCCAGCTGCTCCGCGTCTTCGTGGACCTCGGCCCAGCTCATGCCCATGACTTCGACCAGGAACTGCTCGACCAACCGGTGCCGCCGCAGCACCAGCGCGGCGAGCTTTGTCCCGGCCGGCGACAGGCGGACACCGAGATAGGGCTCGTACTGCACCAGACCGGACTCGGCGAGCGCCTTGATCATCGTGGTTGCCGTCCCCGGGGCCACCCGGACCGCAGTTGCCAGCTGCCCCATCGGCACCAGTGCCTTCTCGCCGAGGGTCGCCTCGGCCTGATAGAGCGCCTTCAGATAGTTCTCGACGGTACTGGAGGGGAGCATCGGCTGTCGAATCCCTGATTGACTTTCCCAAACTACCGCCTTATATTTTGAGTTGTCAAAACGAAACTGTCAATGACTCAAATTCGAAATCAAGTAGGTTCCCAAAACCGACGATGGTCACGTCGCGCGTGGCTCCGTCTGGCGGGGCTCGGTTCGCTGACCGGCTCCGTTGCCCTGGCTTCGCAAGGCTCGGCGGCCGGCGAGTCGGATCCGGTGTCCGCGTCCGCGCCGGACCACCTCGGCAACGCCATGGGGCCGGTGGGTCGGGTGTCCACCGAGTTCTTCGACCCGACCCGATTCCTGCGCACCTGGAATTTCTCGGATCTGGGGGCCGACGAACGGGCGCAGTTTTATCGCGAGACGCCGCAGTCGGACGGCACGACCCTCCGCGAATTCGAGCTGTTCGCGGTCGACCGGGAGATCGAGATCGCGCCCGGCGTGTTCTTTCCGGCCTGGACTTACAACGGGCAGGTACCGGGCCCGACGATCCGGGCCACGGCGGGCGACCATCTGAGAATCACCTTCGTCAACCAGGGGTCGCACCCGCACACCCTGCATTTTCACGGCTGGCATCCGCCCGGGATGGACGGCTCGCTCCCGGCGCATCAGGTGATGCCGGGGGAGAGTTATCTGTACGAGTTCGACGCCGAGCCGTTCGGTCTGCATCTCTATCACTGTCACGCCAACCCGCTGAAACGGCATATCCACAAGGGGCTCTACGGCGCCTTCATTATCGACCCGCCGTCGGACGTGTCGCGACCGCCGGCCGACGAGCTGGTCATGGTGCTGAACGGGTTCGACACCAACTTTGACGCCGACAACGAGATCTATGCCGCCAACACTGTCGCCAGCTTCTACATGCAGGAGCCGATTTGCGTGCAGGTCGGTCAGCTCGTACGGATGTATGTGGTCAACCTGACGGAGTTCGATCTGATCAACAGCCTGCACCTGCACGGAATGTTCTTCGACGTCATTCGAACCGGCACCTCGCTGACCCCGTCCGAGTCGACCGACACCATCATGTTGTGTCAGGGCGAGCGGGCGATTCTCGAGACCACCTTTCGCTATCCCGGCGACTTCATGTTCCACGGCCATCAGAGCGAGTTCGCCGAGCTGGGGTGGATGGGGCTGTTCAGAGCCGAGGGGAACCGTGACACCTAGCGACGAGCCCCGTCGCGACCGTGGTGGGACTGGTCGGGTTCGGGGCGTCACGCTCTGGGCGCTGGCGGCGCTCCCGCTCGTGTTGCTCGGCGGGCTGCTCGGAGTCCTGTTCTGGTACGGTCCCCTCGACGCGGTGCGGGGCGAGGGGTATCCCCCGGTCGAGAAGCTGGCGTTTCAACGGGTCGAGCTCGGTCCAGAGGGCATCGTGGCGACCGTACTCAACGACGGGCCGGACCCGGTGACGATCGCCCAGCTCCAGGTGGACGAAGCGTACTGGTCGTTCACCGCGGAGCCCGGCACCACGCTGACGCATCTGGGTCGGACGACGCTGACGATCCCCTACCCGTGGGTCGAGGGAGACGCGCACGTGCTGCGGCTCGTGACCTCGACCGGTGTCACGTTCGACCATGAGGTCGCGGTGGCGATCGAGACCCCGACTCCGGATGCCAGGTTCTTCGGCGTCTTCACACTGATTGGTCTCTATGTGGGTGTCATTCCGGTGGCGATCGGTCTGTTGTGGCTGCCGCTCGTCGTGCGCACCGGGCGGACCGGCCTCGATTTTCTGCTCGCGCTGACGATCGGGCTGCTGTTGTTCCTGTTGATCGAGGCGGGGCACGACGGCCTCGAGGCCGCCGCACTCGCGCCGAGCTCGTTCCAGGGTGTGGCACTGTTCGTGTTCGCCGCGCTGGCAGCCTTCGTCGGGCTCGAGATGGTTGGTGGCTGGTTGCGTGCGCGGCGGAGCGACACCGGGGCGTCGGCGGGGCGCGGTTGGATCCTGGCGCAGATGGTGGCGACCGGTATCGGTCTGCACAACCTGGGCGAGGGGCTGGCGATCGGGGCGGCCTTCGCGCTCGGGGAGGCGAGGCTCGGGACGGTGCTGATCGTCGGGTTCATGCTGCACAACACGACCGAGGGACTGGCGATTGTGGCACCGCTGGCGAAGGAACCGATGCGTGTGAGCCGGCTCCTGCGTCTGGGCGTCTTGGGTGGCGCGCCGACAATCGTCGGCGCCTGGGTGGGTGGACTCGTCTATTCGCCGATCTGGTCGGTGCTGTTCCTGGCCCTGGGCGCGGGGGCCATCGCGCAGGTGGTGGTGCAGCTGACCCGGCAGGTGGTGGGCGAGGAGTCGGTCGCCGGATATATGACCACGCCGCCGGTGGCGGGCGGGCTGTTCGCTGGTGTCACCGTGATGTACGTGACGGGGCTCATCGTGGGTTGACGCTCCAAGGAGACAGGAAACAGGAGGCAGGAGACGGGAGAAGCCGGCGTGTCCGCCGACGCCTCGGCGGAGGCGGAAGGGGTTCGCCGCGTTCTTCTGCAGCTTGCGTGAGAGCTAGAGGTCGAGAATATGTCGGCAACACACAATCGAGAGCAACCGGACACCAGACAGACCCTGCGGTGGCGTGGCGCCCGCGGCGCGGTGACCCGGATCCGGCTAGCGGGTTTGGCGGTCGTCTGTCTGACCATCCTGCTGCCGCTAACTGCCAGCACCCGGCCGGCGGTCCGGGAGATCACGCTCGTGACGCGGGACATGGCGTTCTATTTCGAGGGTGGCACGGTGCCCAATCCGACGATCCGGCTCGACGCCGGCGAAGAGGTGCGGTTCATCCTGCGGAACCTCGACCCCGGTATTGCGCACAATCTCGCCATCGAGGGGTGGGAGCTCGCGACGGCGTATCTCGATGCCAACGCCTCGGCGACCTTGCATGTCCGGGTCCCGGAGCAGCCGGGCAGACAGGTCTACGTCTGTGTACCGCACCGTGAGATGATGCGCGGGGTCATCGAGGTGGTCGCGGGTGACTGACTTCTGGAGTAGATGGATCTCGACACGACCAGGTGGTCCGGGGAAGGCGTGTTCACGCAAACCCTGATCGACGCGTTCCAGTGTCTGGATCAGGTGGCCCGCCTGCGTGTCGAGGATGTCCCGTCGTCCCGATCGGATGTCGAGTACAACTTCATCAGCAATGAGCTGTTCGTCGGGTTCCGTACGCGGGACCGCGCCGTGCGGGCCAAGTGGCTGGGGCTGCTGGGGGTGACCCGGACCGTCACCGAGACCGTGATGACCGTGACCGACCTCGAGCAGGTACTCTCCGACCTCGAGGCGGTCGGACCGCCCGACTACGCCGACGAGGGGATGCTCCAGTATCTCCGGACCGAACGCATCGTGCCCCCGTATCAGACCCGCGGATACAAGCTGGTGGAGCTCGTCCGGATTTACGAGGCCGACGTTGCCACGCAGCGGACAGGGGACGATGGCTGAGGTAGCGGAGGTGCGTCAACGGGTGCTGACGATGGTCGAGCGAGCCCGACAGGACGCCGCCGCGCGCCGCGCTCGGGCAAGTGTCGACGAGGTGCAGGCGCGACGGTTCATCCAGGAGACCGCCACGCCGGTCGTGCGACAAGTACTCTCGGTGCTGAAAGTCGAGCGGCTGTCGTTCCAGCTCTCGACACCGGCGGGGTCGGTGCGGCTGATGTCCGAGACGCACCACGAGGACTTCATCGACCTAGCCGTAGACGCGACCCAGGACCCGGTCACCATCATGACCGTGGTCAGCCACCTACGCGGGAAGAGCGTGTCGACCACCGAGCGGCCGCTGGCCGACGGCGTCGAGCTCGGCCAGCTGACCGAGGAGCACGTGCTCGCGTTCCTGCTCGCGGTGCTCCCCGTGTTCGTGGCACGGTAAGGGTCCGGTCAAGAATAGGTTCACATTTTTGGGCGTCGAGGCGCCCGGCTGGCAAGGCGCGAGGCGGGAGCATACGGGCAGTATTCGACCGACGAGGAACGCCGCCAGACGGGATGGATCGGCGGCCAAAAATGGGAAGTTATTCTTGGCCTGGCCCTAGCAGCCCGTGGCAGAAGAGGCTATTTGTAAGTCGAGGATCAAGTGTTCGTGTTGGCGTATGACCGGGCGGCCACCCGACGTATTCGGTGGATCTGGGGGCTCCAGAGCCCCAGAGGGCATCACCCGCCGCCAGAACTCGCGGAGGAGGCCGATCAAGGCGTCGAACACCGTCGCGGCTCGGCCTTGGAGGCTCCGTGGTGTCCCCACGCCCGTCAGCTGCCGCATCAGGAGCCCAAGATTGAAGCCACACACGTGCAGGAGCAGACGCTTCAGGATGTTCGGATGCCCGCGCAGATGAACC
>Ga0310122_10001689_pt1 | contig 14151 bp, 12 predicted proteins | sample CB6_Bottom_1051__FD_203503 | JGI IMG/M metagenome (GOLD analysis project Ga0310122, IMG submission 203503) | Marine microbial communities from Western Arctic Ocean, Canada - CB6_Bottom_1051 | ecosystem: Environmental > Aquatic > Marine > Oceanic | place: Canada: Western Arctic Ocean | collected...
GAGTCGTAGAGACGGAAAGGCCGCAGTTAGCTTTTTCAAGCGATTGCTCCGGGTGTGCGGTAGCGAACCCAGACGGATCATCACAGATAAGCTGCGGAGCTACGGAGTCGCTCATCGCGCCGTCGTCCCTGATGCGACTCACGACACCAGTCAGTACGCGAACAATCGAGCGGAGCTCACGCATCAGCCAACCCGGGTCAGAGAGCGTGGCATGAGGAGATTCAAATCCGCTCATCAGGCGCAACGGTTTCTAAACACCCATGCGGCTGAATACAACTTGTTCAACTTGGGTCGGCATCTGATATCGGCCAATCATTATCGATATTCCCGACAACAAGCTCTTGCGTCTTGGAGAAACGCAGCGGCTCTGTAAGGCGACGATCAGCGGAATTTCTGTCGGACGTAGAAGTTAACTTGTCAGTACCCGTCGTTCTGATGAGCTAAGCCCCGCAGCAAACCGCTTGACAGGCTTCTGACCAGAAGTCAGAGTGATCATCAGCCTTCTGTTGCTTAACAATAATTCCTATAACGGGGAGTACCCAGTATGCGAACTACATTAGCCTTCGTCGCACTTGTAGCGATATCCGTTCCTGCGATCGTCTCAGCCCAATTTGGGCCGGACGCCGCGAGCGCGGAGCCATTCAAACTCGGTACCTTTGAGGTCGATGGCGTTCAAGGGATCGGCATCGTTCTTCGAGACCAGTTGATCGTCGAACTCGACGCGGCGAACGAAGAGCTGCAGCGAGATCCCAGGTATCCGAACGTTACGATGCCGGACGATATGATGGCGCTCATCGGGCAATACGAATATGGCCTGAAATTTCGTCTCTACGAGATTGTCACCGATCTCGTCAACAACGCGAGTCTCGAAGGTAGCGCACGACCCGGGTTCGTACACGATCTGGACGACGTCCGCACGTTGGCACCGCTGATGCCCGGCAAGATGCTGAATGCAGCGGTTAACTTCTACAGCCATGTCGCAGAAGCGAATACACCGGAAGAGCAGCGGGCGGCGGCGGAACGTCGACGCGCCAGTCGAGGGATTCCCTACCTGTTCATCAAGCCCACCGAGGGCGCGGTGATCGGTCAGGGTGATGCGGTAGTCATTCCGTACGGTCGGGATCGTATCGACTGGGAAGTGGAGCTCGCTATCGTGATCGGTCGCACCGCCAAATACATTTCAGCCGCCGATGCCGAGAATTATATCTTCGGCTATATGGTCAGCATCGATATCTCCGATCGCGGCGGCCGACCACCAGACTCGCGACCGGGCTCCGATTGGCTGGTAGGCAAGGGCCATGACACCTTCGCGCCGCTCGGCCCGTGGATCGTGCCGAAGGAGTTCTATGGCGACCCGATGGTACGGCTGAGTCAGCGCCTTGAGGTCGATGGCGACGTCATGCAGGAAGCAGGACCGGGTGACATGATCCACTCGATCTATGAGCTTCTCGAGTATGGCTCTTCAATCGTGACGTTGTTCCCGGGCGATGTGGTCAACAACGGCACGTCGGGTGGCACGGGTGCCGGAACCGCGGTCCGTGGCGTGCAGCAGTTCCTGCAACCGGGACAGACGATTGTTGCCAGCATTGAAGGGATAGGCACCCTGACGTTGCCCGTCGTGGACGAGCAGGCGCCGCCGGAACGCACCGGATCCTATCTACCGGCAGTCAGTAGCTACCAACGGTAGTCTGTCTACTATTTTGTACCAGCCGGTGAGCCTAAGCGGCCGCCGGCCGGTACGCTTTTCAGTAGCCGACGTCGGGTAGAATTCAGCAACCATCTCGAATTGCGACATGGGGGCGGAAGATGATGAGACACCTCACGAGTCACGCGGCGGCACTCGGTCTTTTGCTGTTGCCGACGCTGGTGTTCTCCCATCATTCGGTCGCGTATTTCTCGGACGAGATTCGAGAGCTGGAAGGTGTGCTTACCGAGATTGAGTGGCGAAATCCGCATATCGGGTTGGTGGTGGAGGTCGCCACCTCGGCGGGCGACACCGAGGCGTGGCGTCTGGAGGCGAATTCGATCTACAACCTGCTACGTAGCGGCATCACGGAGGATCTCTTTCAAATCGGCGACCGCCTACAGGTCACCGGTCGAATGTCGGTGCGTCAGGAGCGGGTCTTATTGACCAATGATGTGTTACTCCCGAGCGGTGAATTCGTCGTCCTGTGGAACAACGGTCAGTATCGTGATTCCCGCGGGGCCGGCTCGCCGGACACGGTGGCTGAGAACAAAGGGATATTTCGTGTGTGGAGCGTGCCTCGGCCGAATGGTCGCTCGCTGCACTTTCCGTTTACCGATTCCGCGATTGCCGCGAGAGAGTCCTGGAATATGCTGGACAATTTCGCGCTCCGCTGTGAGCAGGAAGGCATGCCTCGAATCATGATCAATCCGCATCCGTTCGAATTTACAGACCATGGCGATGAGATCGCGCTACGCACGGAACTGTACGATATCGTCCGGACGATTCACATGGACGGCGCAGCGCCTGGCCCGGACCAAGCATCGTCTCATCTGGGATTCTCTGTGGGAGCGTGGGAAGGTGACGACCTGGTCGTTACAACGACGCATATCGACTGGCCCTATTTCGACAATATTGGCACTCCTCAAAGTGAGGAGGTGCAGATTGTCGAGCGGTACTCGTTGAGTGAGGACCAGAGCCGGTTGAACTACTTCATTACTGTCACGGATCCGAGTGCCTTCCGCGAGCCGGCGACGATTGACGGTCAGTGGTTGGCGCTCGGCGAGGCACTGCCCGTCTACGACTGTCAGCCCTACGGTATTTAGCCGATCAAGAATCGCGACGAGCCCGTCGCTCCCACAACAGTTTCGGTGCTGTTTTTGTAGGCCGCCTGGCCGCGATACGCCGGTCATGGCTGGCAATAGTTGACAGTGGCTCTCTTCCGCACTAGCTTCGGAAGAGGACTCCGGCAAGAGACTGGCCATTCGTCGGCGCGCCGGAGCGATAATAACGATAGCGGGGGTGACCTATGAAACGCGCCTATTTTCTACTCGCCTTTACATTGGCGGTACCGTCCTATCTGGTTGCCCAGGGCGATCCGCCCTTCAAGCTCGGTAGGTTCGCAGACGGCGATCACAGATACGTCGGGCTCGTACTCGATGACAGCGTTGTCGTAGATATCGCGCGGGCGAATAATGCGTTGGCCGGTGAGAAGCCTGCCATACCGGCGACCATGCGCGGACTCATCGGGCGCTATGATGAACTCAGGCCTCGACTCGGTGAGATTGCCGCTGCAGCCGCCGAGACCGGGACTCAGGCCGCTTATGCCAAGGATGTGAGCGACGTGACGATTCTGCCGCCGATTGTGCCCAACATCATCTACAACGCCGCGTCTAATTACTCCCTGCACGCTGCCGAGATGGCGCGGCGGGCTGCACGAGCGGTTGGAGGCGAGGTAGCGCCGTTACCTCCCGCACCGGACCCGATTCCGGGAATCTGGGAGCGCAGCGAGGACGATATTCGCCAGAATCCGTATATTTTTCTGAAGTCGGCAAGCACAGTGATCGCGACCGGCGAAGCGATTCGTATTCCCCCGCAACGTACCAGTCTCGATTGGGAGTGTGAGCTCTCAGCGGTTATAGGCCGAGCGGCTAGCCGGGTCTCCCCGGAAGATGCGTCTGATTATATATTTGGCTACACGCTCGAGAACGATGTTTCGGACCGCGGTGGCCGAGGGGATGGCCGCATGGGCTCCGACTGGTTCCTGCAGAAAAACCACGACACATTCGCTCCCTTTGGGCCGTTTATCGTACCGAAGGAGTTTGTTCCGGATCCACACGCACTCAAGCAGACGCTGACGTTGAGCGGCACGGTGATGCAGGACTCAAACACCGGCAACATGACGCACAACACCTTCGACATGTTGAGTTATATCTCGCACATTCTGACACTCAGGCCCGGTGATGCGCTGGCGATGGGCAGCCCCTCGGGTGTCGGCACGGCGCGAGAGATTCCGATCTACATGCAGGCCGGCGACACCGCCGTGTGCATGATTGAAAGCATCGGGACGCTGACGAATCCCGTTGTTGGACCGGAAGGCTGAAGTGACTTGAGCGGGCTACCCGCTCGCTTGCTGTTATGGAGTTCCTTTTGCGTCTGCTCGTTCGCGCAGGCGCAGGACCGAATGCCGCCGCTGGCAGCCGAGGATCTGACCGCGGCGCAGGCGGCTTCGGTCGCTGAACTCAAGCGGGTTCGCGGTTACGGCCCACGCGGGCCGTGGGTTCCACTCCTGCGCAGCCCGGAACTGATGACTCGGGCGAGGGCGATGGGTGATTACCTGCGCTTCAATAGCTCTCTGCCGCCGCGTCTGAGCGAATTCGTGATTCTCATGGCGGCGCGGGAGTGGACACAACAGTACGAGTGGCATGCGCATCGTGCCATCGCGATCGACGCCGGGTTGCGACCGGAAATCGTCCAGGCAATTGCGGAAGGCCGACATCCGGCCGGCATGGCGGAAGATGAAGCCGTGCTGTACGAGTTCTGCCGGGAGCTGAACGGCAACAAATCAGTCAGCGACGAGATTTATGCTGGCATGATTACTCAGTTCGGCGAGAGGGGCCTCATCGATGCGGTTGGTATCATGGGCTATTACACATTGCTGGCGATGGTCATGAATACGGCGCGCACGCCTGTGCCGGACGGCGCTGAGCTTGAACTCTCATCGATACCGTAATCGTGGCGAGGGGTTACCGCCGGTTGCTCTCCCGCTCCGCGACTTTTCAGTAGTTGCTTTCTTGAATGGTGCACTCGTAAGGCTGTAGAGTTTCGCCCGGCAGCCAGATCCAGTCTCGCGTCAGTACCACCGGTTCCGTAAAAGTATCCGGGTCAGTCGCCCTGATCGAGTAATTCAGACGCAGGCCGTTGCTGCTGAGCGTAAAACGCTCGATAAATGCGACGGCGTCAGTCTGCGGAACCCCGGTCTGATCGAACCATGGCCACGTAACATGCGTTGTCGCTACGACGAGCGTTTCACCGTCCCAGCGGCCGACAGAATGACCCAAAGGGCTCGGCGACGGCTCAGGGAAAGCGTCGGTCATGTGCACCGTACGAATCATGTCCAGTTCTTCGAGGCGAATAAGAATCCGATCGCCTTCGTCTACGATTTCCATCGGAAAAAACTGATCCATGATGGCCAGCATGCCGTTCTCGCAACGAATGTACGGGTTATCCGCGACGCGGTCCCAATTGGCGTGCGCCGCCTCTGCCTGCGGCGTCAGTGGGTAGGCGTCTTTCCACATCGTGCGATCCGGGCCGATTAACGAAACGTCGGTCGACCACACGCGAAAAATGCTCTCCGCGGACTCGGGCAGGCCTACTTTCTTGGTCTCCTGATATTCGGCAAAGGTGAGGCCGACGGTATCATCCGTAAATCGCGCTTCGGCGATCTGAAAGTCGAACACCTCCTGACCGTTCGCCGCCAGGATGTTTGTCGTGAATACCGCGCGTGGATTGACTCTCGCCGGAAAACCGGCAACGCGGATGATGTCGCCGACGCTAAACAGGTCGCGTGTAATTCCCTGGCGTGATAGAAAGCTTGGAGCTAGATACTCCAGGTCCCAGACGACGTCCGCGCCTGACTCATCGGTCGAGCGTACGGTCATCAACACATGCGGGTTTCGCCAGATCAACTCGGTCAGCTCTCCCGTGAACTCGACTGTCTGCGTCCGATCGAAGTGAACGTTCGGTGAGTGGTGCGCAGCTGCGATCGACGTAAGAGCAAGGTAACCGACAATGCCGGTGATACTGATTACTGTCTTGACACTATCCATGTTGTAACTCGCTTAGGCCAAGGCCGTTAGTTTAATGTAATCGTGGAGGTCTTTCACGACGACGCGTGATAACGCGACTGGATGATCTGCGCGAGTATCGAGACGGCTATTTCGGCGGGCGATCGTCCACCCAGCGGCAGGCCGATCGGTCCCGCGATGCGGGTCAGTGTCGACTCGTCGAACCCGAGCGTAGCGAGACGCTCGAGCCTCTTGGCATGATTTTTCCTGCTGCCGAGTGCGCCGATATAGAACGCATCCGAATGCAGTGCGGCTGTCAGAGCCGGCTCATCGATCTTCGCGTCGTGGCTCAGCGTCACCACGGCCGTGCGCGGTGTCAGTGGCAGATCGCCCATGACTTCCTGCGGCCACCGGTTGATAATTTCAATGCCGGGAAAACGACCGGGCGTCGCGAACGCCGGTCGCGGGTCGATCAGTTGCACGTCGTAACCTGCGACCCGGGTCATCGGAATGAGTGCCTGTGCGATGTGGACGGCACCGACAACGAGCAGGCGAGGAGGGGGTGATAACGTCTGTACGAGATATCGTTTTCCCGCCGCCTCAACCGTTCGCGCGCCGTCGCGCCTGAACGCTGCCTGCGCTTCCTGCCGGACTTCCGCGGGGACTTCGTCCGCTCCGCCGGCGTCACCATCGCTCTCGATCAGAAACTGGTCGGGCCCCGACAAGCTGCGCACGAGCACCGCCGGCCGGCTCGATTCCTGGGCTGCGACGAGTCGTGCGAGTAGATCTCGCTTCATTCGACGAGTTCCACGAAGATCTCGATCTGCCCGCCGCAGGCGAGCCCGACTTCCCAGGCCTCATCGTCGGTGACCCCGAACTCGAGTAGGCGTGACTGCCCGTTCTCGATTACTTTTTTCGCCGCATGGATGACGGCGCCCTCTACACAGCCGCCGGAGACGGAGCCTTCGAATGCACCATCCGCAGCGATTACGAGATTGCTTCCGGCTGGGCGCGGCGAAGAGCCCCAGGTCTGTACGACCGTCGCCAGCGCGACCGACCTGCCTGCGTCATGCCAGGTCAACGCGGTAGTCAGGACGTCCTGAGGATCGAGTGGCTTTTGATCTGACGGGATCATCGTCGTATCCTGAAATGATTATCAGTCGTTAACGTAGCAGATCCCATGCCTCAACGGCACGCCGGACTGGTATCTTTGATGCTTGAAGGAGCCGGGTTCGGCAGCCAGAGGAGAATGTAATGATCACAATGAAATATACGGCGTTAGTCACGATCGCTGCGGTTATCTACACATTCTTGTTGAGCGCCCGCGTAGGTGGCGCTCGCGCTAAGTTGGGAGTCGACGCGCCGGCCATGTCCGGGCAACCGGATTTCGATAAAACCTTTCGTATTCATATGAATACGGTCGAGCAGCTCGTGTTGTTCGTCCCGGTGCTGTGGCTGGCGGCGGCTGTTGTCGGGGATCTGTGGGCTGCCGAGATCGGTGCAGTCTGGATCGTCGGTCGGGTGATCTACACAGTGGGTTACAGCAAAGAGGCGGCGAAACGCGGCCCTGGATTTCTGGTCACCATACTGCCGACAGCGGTTCTGACGGTTATCGCGCTGTGGGGCGTCATACAGGCCTTCATGGCCTAGAACCAATAGCCCTCGAGCGGCTACCGCGACAGTTTCTAGAAGCAGTTGATCAGTTACAAGGAGTGAGGAGAGTACGATGGAATTTGATCCGAAATTAACGCGAAGAGAGATCGTGAAATGGGGTTTGCTGTCCACGGGCGCGACCTTGAGTGCGCCGGTGCTCGCTCAGAATCTCGGGCCTGGTAATCGCTTTGTCGGTGACGTGGGTGGCCACGATGCCGAGAAGCTATATACCGGACATCCCGTCGTCGGAGGCGGGCAGATGGAGATCCGTCTGAATCAGTCGATTTATACGGATGACCCGCACGAACTCGAAGTCGCTCAGCGTCTGGAGCCCTTCAATCCTCTGTCCTGGTACAACGAGTGGCGCCGTGTCGCGGATATAAACGAAGAGATAGCCCAAGGTTATTCGGAGCAGGGTTTGATGGCTTCGGCCAATCAATTCTATCTGCGAGCATTTCGGTTTCATCGCGCCTCCATTGTTTATCAGGAAGATACGGATGACACCATGATGCCCGGCTACATGAAGATGCGGGAGATGTTTGACAAGGCATGGGACGCGGATCCGCCGCCGATCGAGCGAATCACGGTCAACGTCGACGGCAACCAGCTTAACGGATACTTCCGGAAGCCCGGCGGCCCCGAGGGGACGCGTTATCCGACCGTTATCGCGTATCTGGGTGCTGATTCCATGGCAGAAAGTACCGTTCTGGGGAGCGGCTCATACACCTCACGAGGCATGGCGGTACTAGTTGTCGATCTCCCCGGGCAAGGTGCGGCGAAGAGGCTCCAGCATTTGTACATGCCGCCGGATACGGAACGGCTCGTGTCGGATCTGATCGATTATCTCGAGACGCGACCTGACGTCGACGCTGACCGCATCGGTCTTCGTGGAATCAGCATGGGCGGCTATTCGGCGCCGCGAGCAGCCAGCGGAGACAGCCGGATCAAGGCCGTCTGGACATCCGCCGGATCCCACGACGTGCTCCGCGATCTGTTCGAATACTATCCCCCGATACAGGACCGGGTACGATGGATCATCGGCGCGGAAGATCTTGCCGATGCCAGGCGAAAACTCGTCGACTACACAATGGACGGCGTCGCACAGAAGATCGAGTGCCCAATGTTAATCGGGTACGGGCCGACCGATCGCATTATGAATCCGCAGGGCGCGTTGCGCCTCTATGAGGCGGCAGTCAACTCTGATCGGCAGATGTGGTCTGATGCGGGTCATCCTCACCACGACGAGAAGTCAGGCGGGCCTCAAGACCTGCGGTTGCCGACCGCTCAGGATTGGGCGGCCAAGACGCTCGGCGCTATTGCCTGACGCGAGCAACGGCTTGCTCGGGTCAGGACCCGATGGTGATGTCAGACGTGCCTTACGAGCCTTACGACTGTGTCGAGCTCAGCGGCGAGAACAATATCCGCCCGGAGTAGCGCTAAAAGGCACCTTTTACTTTCTGTAGGCATGCTGACATTTTTCAATAGTCTTGCGCAGCGGCTCTATCGTCTCCGCGTTGTTCTATGGATCGTCGGCGCGACATCTACCGCGCTGTTCGGCGCCGCATTGTTCTCGTCGGGCGGTACGATCGATGCCGCCTATGCACTTGTGTCGCTGACGTTGCTGCTCTGGGCACTATGGTTACTCGCCGTCGCATACAGCTTCGTTGAGCCCGCGCCGGTGGTCGATTCCGGCGCTCGATTCTGGGCGAGAGCGAAGGTAAAGCTCCGGCGAGCGATGTTCTGGATCCTGGCCGTCGCCATGACCCTATTGTTCGTCCTGGCGCTCGTCATGACGACTCGCGCGATTGGCATCGTGCTGGAGCGCTAAGGATAGAGGCTCGGTAAGCGCTTGGCGCGATAGATATGCAGCCCGTATTCGGGTTCCTCCTCGAGAATCGCTTCGAAGACGATCTCCGCGGGATCCGTATGGGTCAGTTCGAAGATTCGTGCCCAGCGTTTACGGTCGGGCGCATCCGAAGGAAGTCCGTCCGGCCCGGTCTCCCTGGCGCCGTCCGTCACGAGGATGTTGCCGGTGATGGGCAGCCAGTCGACATCACTGAGATAGCTAGAGTAAAAAGCGTCCTCGCCGGGGCCGCCGTAACTCCACGGCTGCGAGACCTCCATCGCCTCATCGTCCACCGCGTACTCGACCGCACGGCTGTAGCGATCCTCAACGGCCGGCTGTTCCTGAAACGCGCTGGCACGCGGCAGGCCATTGTCGAACAACATGATGCTGCCGGTACCCGAAAACGACGAGCCGTGTTGATGGTATTGCCACTCGATCTCACCGGTGGGTTGCAGCCGTTTCGAACTCCACGGTTCGTTCCAGTTGTCGGCGGTGCCTAGGAGCCAAATGAGATCGCTGGTTGCGAGATCGATTTTTACCAGAGCGTCCTGATGCCGTAACGACATGATGACGCTGTCGTCGGCAGGGTTGTACTCGAGTGCGTTGCTATGAGACCAATCGCGCAGCGGTGCGTCAGTCAGATCGCCATAGAGCGAGTTGTAGAAGCCACCGAACATCGAGTTATAGCCAATACGATGGGGATCGAGAATATCGAGAAGCTTGAATTGTCTGATGACGGTCCCATCGCGGGCGAACTCGACGACGACGTCGCCGACGACCGCAGCCCGCTCAGGCGCTGCGTCCGGGTCGGTGTCGCTGGAAGGGAAATCGTCCATCACGCGAAGTTCCGAACTCAGACCCAGAAAATTGCCGGACGGCAGTTCGATCACTTCGTGATGGAAGCTGTCGATAGCCACCGGTGTACTACCCGTCATGACTTCTTTCGGTGTACCCGTCGCGTGCCACCGCTGTACGACATTGCCGAGCAGATCGATTTCGGTCAGTCGCCACATCTCTCCGGCTGGACTGTTTGTATAGAGGATATTGCCGTTGCTTAGTTGTCGAATGTCGTCGATCGCATCGTCGTCGTTTCGGTAAGACCAGACGATGTCGCCGCGATCGTCCATGATGACGATCAGTCCAAGCTTCTTTTCTCTACCGTCATCGCCCCACCATTTGACGTTGAACAGGTTGACGCCCGGCTCCATTCGCTCCGGGTCGCGAGTCGTGACGCGAATCGTCGGGAGCTCAAGCGGTACGGGAGGGGTCTCGTAGGTGATCGGATCGGCGTTGCTTTGATTGCCAGCGGCGTCCTCGGTGATCGCTGTTACCGCATGAGAGAGGCCGAAACGCATACCGAGAACCATCGCCGAATGCTCGGTCTTCAACTCGTCGTCTGGTGCGACATCCCAGACTCTCTCGCCATCGTCGATTCGTACCGTCAGGCGAGTCGGTTCATCGGTACTTAATGTCAGCATGGCCGCCAAGGGAGACCGAGGATTGGCGTTGGCGAGTGTCGCGTTCGAGATCACCGGTGGTGTGTTGTCTCCGCCATCATTCCTGTCATCGGTAGTGGTGGGTGGCGGCGACTCGCAGCCCGTAAGCAGGCCCGTTGTGGCAACGATTAAGCCAACAGTCGATATGATCGAGCGGCGAATGTTCGTGAATCTCCTGATGAGAAAACCGGAGTGGCGGCCGTTGATTCGAGTTTCTATCTTTAACGACCGCGGCCGGCAGAGCCAGTATAGCCCCTGAGATCGGGCTTCGGGCGATCCAGAGACTCAGGCGTATCGATTAGAGCGATCCGGGCTGCATGACTCAGCCGACGCACCACAGTATGCTGGCGCAGCGTCTTGGCTCGGAGAAACTATGCGATTCCTTACCTTCTTGTTGACGCTGCTGTTGTTGAATGCCGTCGTGGCCCAGGAGCCCATCCGTGGTTTCTCCGAGGAAGCCGCGACTGTCCAACGTGCGCTCGAGGCCGGCTACGATTCAGCGCTGAGCGCGGAGGAAATGGACGGGTGGATGCAGCGCCTGTCGGCGAGACCGCATCACGCGGGCTCCGTTGCGACCGAAGAGCACGCTGAGTTTCTGTCCGAACTGATGGAATCGTGGGGCTACGACGTCACGGTTGAGGAGTACGACATTCTCTTGCCGACGCCGAAAATCAGGGAGCTCGAGCTCACGGCGCCCACGACTTTCACAGCGACGTTGACCGAGATGCCGGTCGATGGAGATCCCAGCACGTTGCAATACGACGATCTGCTAGCACCGTATAACGCTTTCTCGATCGATGGCGAAGTAGAAGGCGAACTCGTATTCGTCAATTACGGTGTACCGGCGGACTACGACATGCTTGAGCGTTACGGCATCGATGTCGCTGGCAAGATCGTTATCGTCAAATACGGCCAGTCCTGGCGTGGTATCAAGCCGAAGCTGGCGGCTGAGAACGGCGCAATCGGCACGATCATCTATTCGGATCCCGCCGATGACGGCTATGCCGCCGGCGACGTGTATCCGGACGGCGCGTTCAAGAACGAGACCGCTGTGCAGCGTGGTTCCGTTATGGACATGCCGCTGTATCCCGGTGACATTCTGACGCCGGGTGTTGGCGCCACAGGTAATGTCGATCGTCTCGAGATCCAGGATGCTCCGACACTTACGAAGATTCCGGTGCTGCCGATCTCCTATCGCGATGCACTGCCGTTGCTGTCCGCGATCGGTGGCACTGTCGTACCCGAGGAATGGCGCGGCGCATTACCGATTACCTACCACCTCGGGCCGGGCCCGGCACGCGCTCGGCTGAAACTGGAATTCAACTGGGACCGAATTACGATCTATGACGTGATCGCGCGCCTGGAAGGCAGCGACTATCCGGACGAGTGGGTCATTCGCGGCAATCACTACGATGCGTGGAATCATGGCGCCGCGGACCCGATCTCGGGATTGGTCGCGATGCTGGCGGAAGCGAAGTCGGTGGCCGCGCTGGCGAATGCGGGGCAGAGACCGGCGCGAACGATCGTGTACGCCGCGTGGGATTCGGAAGAGCAGGGCCTGATTGGTTCCACCGAGTGGGTCGAGCACCACGCGGCCGAGCTGGATCGGCACGCGGTGGCCTACATCAACACGGACGGCAACGCGCGCGGGTTTATCAACATCGCTGGAAGCCACACGTTGGAGCGGTTCTTCAATCAAATCGCGCGGGACGTTGTCGACCCGCAGACGGGCGTGTCCCTGGCGGATCGGCGCCGGGCACGAATGCTGGTTTCCGGTGACGAGACGCAGCGGCAGGAAGTTGCCGAGCGAGACGATCTCCGAATCGCAGCGCTCGGCTCCGGCTCCGACTACTCGCCGTTTCTACAACACCTGGGTATCGCATCGGTCCATCTGAGCTTTTCCGGCGAGGGGCCGGGCGGCAGTTATCACACGCTGTACGACACCTATGAACACTACACGAGCTTTCGGGATCCGGGGCTCGTCTACAGCGACGCGCTCGCCCGGGTTGCGGGGCGCGCGACGTTGAGACTCGCCAACGCGCGCATCCTGCCGTTCGAGTTCACCGGGTTCACGGACACGATTGAACTGTATCTATCCGAGCTCGAAGAGCTTGCCGATGAGATGCGAACAGAAACGGCGCGTGTGAATGCACTGATCGATGATGGCATCTATGACATCGCACTGGATCCGACGAAACCGCTCGGACCTCCCAAAGCTGAGTCACCGGTACCGTATTTCAACTTTGCGCCGCTAAGTAATTCTCTGCAGCTGTTGCAGAACGCGGCTGCGTCTTTCGAACACGCGCTGGCGAATGGTGACGTTCGTGAGAATGAACTCGCGGAACTTAATGCGTTTCTATATTCCAGTGAGCGCCTGTTGACCAGGGAGGCAGGGCTAGAAGGTCGTCCGTGGTACAGGCATCATATCTACGCGCCTGGGTTCTATACGGGCTACGGCGTTAAGACGATTCCCGGCGTTCGTGAGTCGATCGAACAGCGGAGCTTCGACGCCGTGGACTCGCAGATCGAGCTGGCGGCGAGCGTGCTGGGTGATATGGCTGAGCGTATCGAGATGGCGGCAGGTTACCTTGACCCGTGAGGCCGGACCTATTGGGCCCTGAATTTACTCTTGGTGTGAGGCGGCGACAGCAGGAGAGATCTTCATGAGAACAATGCGTTGGGGATTAGCGACTCGGCTACTCGTCCGAGACTGGCGCGCGGGTGAGACGACGATCCTGGTCGTTGCGCTCGTGATTGCGGTCGCCGCGATGAGCGCTGTAGGCCTGTTTACGAATCGTGTCAGGCAGGCGGTCACTCAGCAGGCCGGTGAGATATTGGCATCGGACCTGCGTCTGGAGTCCGACTATCCGATCACCCCCGAGTACGAGCGACTGGCAACCGAGCAGGACATCCAGACGGCTCACGTAGTCAATTTTCGCAGCGTTGTTCTGGCGGGGGAAGCGAGTTCACTGGCTGATGTACGTGGCGTAACAGAAGGTTATCCGTTGCGTGGAGAAGTCCGAATCGCGGATGAGCTCGCAGGCGCGCCACGCGTCGCTGACGGCGTTCCTCAGCCCGGAGAAGTGTGGGCGGAACCGAGTCTGCTTGCTCGATTGGGGGCTCGGGTCGGAGACGACCTCGAGATCGGCAACCTGAGCCTGCGCGTGACCCAGACACTCGAGTTCCGGCCGGACGAGGGCTGGCGCTTCATGGAGATCGCGCCGACGGTCCTGCTCAATCTCAGCGATCTTGAGAACTCGGGTCTGATCCTGCCCGGAAGCATTGTCGAGTACGAAATCCTGTTCGCCGGCAGCCAGAGCCGCGTGGCGGCGTTCCGCGGCGAAATCGAACCGATGATCGGCCTCGATCAGGAACTGGATGATATTCGCGACGGCCGGCCCGAAG
>Ga0310122_10001691_pt1 | contig 14150 bp, 11 predicted proteins | sample CB6_Bottom_1051__FD_203503 | JGI IMG/M metagenome (GOLD analysis project Ga0310122, IMG submission 203503) | Marine microbial communities from Western Arctic Ocean, Canada - CB6_Bottom_1051 | ecosystem: Environmental > Aquatic > Marine > Oceanic | place: Canada: Western Arctic Ocean | collected...
GAAATAGAGAATGAGTCATTAGGAATTTTAGGCTAAAATGTTGAAAATATATCTGAAGGCTGAGCATGTTCGCACGTTTTAGAAGAAAAAGAATCAATCCTGTGTTAAGGGACTTGCTGCAAGAGACACATTTGTCTGTCAATGACTTCATCTACCCACTTTTTGCAAAGTCAGGTTCAGGCATTAAAGAAGAAGTAGGGTCTATGCCTGGGGTCTTTCAAATGAGCATCGATGAAATAGTTAAAGAGTGTGATGTGCTTAAAAAACTTGGCATTAAGTCTATCATCCTTTTTGGTATTCCTGACACCAAAGACTCTGTAGGCTCTGACGCAATGTGTGAACATGGCATCATTGCGAAAACCATACGTGAAGTGAAAGCTGCACACCCAGACATGTTTGTCACAACAGACCTTTGTTTTTGTGAATACACAGACCATGGTCACTGTGGCGTCATAGACCCCGTACTTGAAACCGTCGACAATGACATTACTTTGGCAAACTTAGCCAAACAAGCTGTAGTACATGCCAAAGCAGGCGTGGACATGATAGCGCCTTCAGGTATGATGGATGGAATGATACAAGCCATCAGAGCTGGCTTAGATACAGCAGGATTTGTAAACTTACCCATTATGTCTTACTCTACAAAGTTCTCTTCAGCCTACTACGGACCGTTTAGAGATGTAGCAGAATCTTCTCCCTCTTTTGGTGACAGAAGAAGCTACCAAATGAACCCAGCGAACAGAAATGAAGCCATCTTAGAAAGTATAGAAGATGAAAAAGAGGGAGCAGACATACTCATGGTTAAACCTGCCCTTGCTTACTTAGACATTGTACGTGATGTAAAAAACAACACTTCACTCCCTCTGGCTGTGTACAATGTCTCTGGAGAGTACTCCATGCTTAAAATGGCAGCTAAAGCTGGTGTCATCGACTATGATAAAGTGATGATGGAAACGCTCATGGCATTTAAACGTGCAGGGGCAGATATTATCATCACTTACCATGCCAAAGAAGCGGCGATTTTACTACAGAAATAAGTGTATGAAAATTAGCAACAAACCTGCAACTTTTTTTGCCTTACTAATCATTGTATTTATAGCTTACATACTCTATTGGAGTGCCTCTAAACCTTTTGCCGTAGTCATACAAGCAGGTCATGAAGGAAGAACTTCAGGCAATACGGGTGCTCAGACAAAGCAGTACAAAGAAGAGCTATGGAACATTCTTGTGGCTGATGAAGTGTCCAAACAGCTTAGACTTTGGGACATTGAAGTCAAACGTGTCCCTGCAAAAGTACCTTTTATGCGTGCCAAGATAGCTGTCTCCATACACTTTGATTCTGCAAAAACACTTTGTAAAACAGGCGCGTCTATTGGCTACCCAAATGATGACTCTAAAGCATTTGCAGACCGATGGAAAAACCTTTATAGTGCGTATTTTCCTTTTCTTTGGCATCAAGACAATTTTACCAAAGGGCTTAAAAATTATTATGCCTATAAATGGATACGTGCAGAGAAATTCCTTGTTTTAGAACTAGGAGAACTTAGCTGTGACACACAAAGTAAGTGGCTTAAACCTCGCCTCAAAGAGATTGCCCATCTTGTGGCTTACAGCATTGCCAAAGAGTTAGGTAAAGCGGTGGAAAAACCAAAAATATAGGCATTTCAAGCAATTTATGGTAAAATATTCTCTTTTAAATTTTACTATTTATGTTTAAGGCATAGATAAGAGGATAGTCCCATGAGACACTTTTTAACACTCGCAGATTTCACCAAAGAAGAACTCTTAGAGATGACCACACTTGCACAGAAGATAAAAGCACAAACCAAGGCACGTAAGTTTGTTCCGTATATGGAAAAACAAACGCTTGGTATGATCTTTGAAAAGTCTTCTACACGTACACGTGTGAGTTTTGAGACAGGTATTTATCAGCTAGGTGGCATTGGGCTGTTTTTGTCCTCTAATGACATTCAGTTAGGACGTGGTGAACCTATGAAAGACACGGCTAGAGTCATTAGTCGTATGGTGGACATGGTCATGATTCGTACCTTTGAACACACAAAGCTGGAAGAGTTTGCCAAATACTCCAAAGTGCCTGTGATTAATGGTCTTACAGACTCTTACCACCCTGTACAACTCATGACAGACTACCTCACCATGATAGAGTTTGGAAAAGAGAAAAACCCCGTAGTTGCTTATGTGGGTGATGGGAACAACATGACACACTCATGGCTTATGCTCTGCGCTAAACTAGGTTTTGAGCTTAGAGTGGCAACCCCAAAAGGCTATGAATGTGACCAAAACATTGTCACACAAGCTTTGGCTTTCGCAAAAGAGTCTGGCGCAAAAATTACCTTCATGAATGACCCAAAAGAAGCAGTGAAAGACTGTGATGTCATTACCACTGACACTTGGGTTTCCATGGGACAAGAAGATGAAAAAGAAGTTCGAATGAAAGCCTTTGATGGCTACATCGTAGATGAAACACTCATGGGTCTCGCCAAAGAAGATGCTATTTTCTTACACTGCCTACCAGCATACAGAGGGTACGAAGTGAGTGAAGAGACCTTTGAAAAACATGCAGATGTCATTTTCACAGAAGCTGAAAACCGACTCCATGCCCAAAAAGGCATCATGGTTTGGCTAGACTCCCATAGAGATAGTGAGTAATTACAGTTTGCATTGTTTACAATTCCTCGATGCATGACACTTAAAGTGAGTCAGCAGTTTAGACGCACTAGTCCATTTGAATCACTTGCGTTTTTTTCTTTTTTGCTTACTTTTTTCTCTTTTGTCGCAGTACAAAAAAGAAAAAAGTAAGAAAGAAGATGTTGACATTTAGAATAATAACGGATATATATAAACTATGAGCAAACAATTAGAAGAAATTTTTAACTTTACTGAGACCAGTGATGACTGTATTAAATGTGGTAAATGTATCCCCGTGTGTACCATTCACCAAATCAACCCCGATGAGACGACCTCCCCTCGGGGCTTCATAGAATTACTTGGAGCCTACCAACAAGGAAACTTAGAACTAGACAAAAATGCCAAAGACATTTTTGAATCTTGTTTCTTATGTACCAACTGTGTGGAAGTCTGTCCGAACTCTTTGGCTACCGATATGATCATTGAAGAAGTGCGTGCAGACATTGCTGACAAGTTTGGTATTGCCTGGTTTAAACGTGGATTTTTCTTCTTATTGCGTCACCGTTTCATCATGGATATGGTGATGAAAATGGGCTTCATGTTTAAAACCTGTGCCCTGCAACAAGATGACAAAGATAGAGGCTTACGCGCAAGATTTGCTTTGCCTATGATCAAAAAAGGTCGTCTACTTCCTTCTATGGCAAAAACCTCTTTTTTAAATACTTACCCAGAAGAAATACCTGCACCTGTACAAGAGAAAGAAAACAAACGTGTAGCCCTTTTTATAGGCTGTTTAGCTAACTATAACTACACGGGTATTGGTGATTCATTGGTGGAAATTTTAAAAGAGTTGAACATAGACATTTTTATACCAAAAAAACAACTCTGTTGTGGTGCACCTGCCTACTTTACAGGAGATGTAAACTCTGTAGAGTATATGACCAAAAAGAACATTGAGTACTTTGAAAGTTTTATGGATGACTGTGATGCCATGCTCATCCCTGAAGCCACCTGTTCAGCCATGATAAAACATGACTGGCAAGTCTTCTTTAAAAACCATGATATGCCAGAATGGGAAGAGCGTGCTAAAAACGTGGCAGAGAAAATCTATATGGCCACAGCTTGGCTTGATGACCATACCGAACTACAAGACCTTCTCAAAAAGAAAGGCAAGAAGTTTGATCAGTCTGTAACGTACCATGATCCTTGTCATGCGAAAAAAGTGCAAGGTATTTACGAACAACCCCGTAATTTACTGGCACCCAACTACCCAATGATAGAAATGTCAGATTCCGATAGATGTTGTGGATTTGGTGGGGTGACCATGCAAACTGAGAAATTTCACTTGGCTGAATTGGCAGGTAAGCCAAAAGCTGCGATGATTAAAGAGACGAAAGCACATTATGTCTCAGCAGAATGTTCTGCCTGTAGGGTACAACTCTCTGAAGCCTTGAACAATGCAGATGTAGAGACTATCTTTAAAAACCCTCTAGAGCTTATTGCAGATGCCCTCAGAGAAGAGGAAAAGTAAGAAGAGGAAAAGTAAAAGCCTTAGCCCTGCAATACTTATTTAGGCAAAAGCATAAAGACGTTTTTACCTTCATCATGATGGTAGCCTAAACTATACTCTATTTTCTCCAAAATAGCAGAAACAATGTACAAGCCCAAACCAAAGCCTGCACTTCGTTTTTCGCCTTGTGAAAATGGTTCTGTATAGTAGGTTAAAGGGTGCGCCAAAGCTTCCCCTTTTGAAATGACTTCTATGATTTTCCCAGAGTTTTGTACCTTCACACACTTGTCCGTACCATACTTGAGCCCATTGTCCATAAGGTTTTTGATGACCAGCGTCATAAGCTTTTTATCGGTGGTAAGTGCCATGTCTTCAATGTCTGTTTCAATACAAGCACTTTGGGTCATCAGTAACTCTTGACTCTCTTGTAAAATTTCAGAGAGCAAGACATATTCAAAGTTTGGTTCAAAACTTTGGGTACTTACTCTTTCGAGTTCTGCAAGTTCAGAAATGAGTGCATTCATACGGTCAAACGCGTTCACCAAAACCTTTTTAGTACTCTCATCGTCTAACATTTCAACCACAATACGGCCTTTGGTAAGAGGGGTTTTAAGCTCATGCATCAAGTTACGCATAAAGAGGTTTTTAGAGGTAACAAGCTCGTTGATATGTACAATGGCATCATCAAAACTTTTGGCAATTTTACCAATTTCATCATCATAAGAGTATGAAACTCGTACAGACAAGTCGCCTTGCGCAAATTTTTGTATCTGTCTATGCAGAGTTCTGAGTGGGTAAATCTTTTTTAAAACAGCCAAATAAATAAGTAAAAGAAGGGCAATCAAAAAAGCACCCAGAGCCATGGCGATTTCAAAATAATAATTTTCAGGTCTGTTGTCAATAAGCATAAGATGATGTGCCATACGCTGGATATAAATATAGTGTTGACCCGCTACATTAAACACCCTCACTTTTCCTAAAGAGGAACCACCGGTAAATACCGTTTTACCTTCTCTTTCTATGGTTCTTTTTAAGTCTGCTATCTTTTCAATGTTGATCTCTTTTACTTTTAAGTCATCATAGATGGCTTCTAACTCTTCTTGGCTTGTATTGTGTTTTAGTTTGGAAAGAAAGGTAATGGAAATGAGCTGATAACGTTTATACTCTTCAATCTTTTGTCTGTCTTTATCCCAAGAGAGAAAAAGTAAAAAGGTGGCTATGAGAATGGCAATGGCCACAGAAAAAAGAATGTGAATAAAAGTACTTACAGAGAGGTTTTTCATACGCGATCAGTTAAAAGATACCCTACCCCACGGATAGGCCTAATGTAAATATTGTCCGCATCTATTTTTGAAATTTTGTGACGTATACGCGAGATAATCACATCAATGTTTTTAATCGAAGAATCATCATCAATATGTTCTGACTCATACAAAAGCTGTTCACGTGAAACTGAACCATTTTTATGTTGTAGCAACATTAACAATACATCATACTCTGCTGCAGTCAAAGAGAGAGATTCGCCTTTAAAACGTATTTCTCTGGCTTTTGGATCTGCGACAAAGATTTCTTCCACTTCTGCTGCTTTCTCTTCCACTTGGTGTGTACGACGTAAAATGGTTTTAATACGTGTCACCAATTCTCTAGGGTCATAAGGTTTAGGCATATAATCATCTGCACCTCTTTCCATGCCTATGACTTTGTCAGTAATGTCATCTCTAGCTGAAGAGATAATAATAGGAATGTTAGATATTTCACGTATTTTAGGAATGACTTCTAAGCCATCCATCCCTGGCAGGGTTAAATCTAAAATAATCAAATCGAAGTCATGTTGGGTTAAGAGAGAAAGCCCAATATACGGGTCTTCTGCGCCTATGACTTCCATGTCAAACTTCGTAAGATAATTGGTTAAGATCAATGCTAATTCTGGATCGTCTTCTATAATGAGTATTTTAATAATGCTAAATCCTTTGATGTCCAAATTATGTTAGTAAATGTTTAACTAAAAGTTAATAATATCTGTTTATCTTATATCACTATAGTCTAAATAGACTTTAGTTATGGCTATAAGAAATGAAGTAATTGCCGGTCCTAAAATCATACCCCAAAAGCCATAGGTACTCATACCCGCCAAAATAGAAAAGAAAATAATAATAGAGTTAATTTTAATCGTACTCTTTAAAAAATCTTCTTTAATAACTTTAATGATCATCGGTTTAATGATGGTATCAGCAATGATAGAAATCACCACTACAGAATACGTGGCAATGAAAATAGCCGTTTGGGAATCTACTTTTGTCCAAATATACAAAGATACAGGTGCCCAAACAATAATCCCACCAATAATGGGAATGAGTGAAGCAAATCCGTAAATAACACCAAAAAGAAGTCCATTAAACCCAAAAGCATACATAATGATACCAAAGAGGAAGCCTTCAAAAATGGCTGTGACGATGATGGAGTAAAAAACCACTTCCATAGTGGATGAAACCTCTTGAATCATACGTGTGCCTTTGGTTGGAGAGACAGGCAAAAGGGCTAAGATAATGTCAAAAAAGCGGTTGCCATAATAGTTAATAAAAAAGTAAAACACCACCACAAAAAACATATTTTTGACAAAACTAAAACCTGCGCCACCGGCCAAGGTGAGGTAAAAGCTTGACTCTTCTATGTATAATGCAATTTTTTCATCGCTCAAATACTTAAAACTCATTTTTTCTAAAAAAGGCATGTTTTCAACTTGCCCTTGCACAAAGTGTATGGTGTCATAAATAGCTGATGAGTCTACTTGTGCAAGATAACCTATGCCAATGGTTGCCAAGTAGGCAATCGGCGCAAAAAGCATAAGGGTTAAGAGTAAGGTTGAAATCGCTGCTGAGATGTGTGCAGAGTGGGTGTATTCCACCAATTTTTTTGTCAAGTTAAAAGTAGCCATGGTCAGCAACATTGCGACAACCAAAGAGAGTAAAAAAGGTTTATACACTGTGTAAGCGCCAATGAGTCCTAAGACAAACAGTACTGTAATCATAATCCAACTTTTAGACATCAAGGAGACCATCCTTTTTAATCTTTCTCCTTGAAGTACAGCAAAGCTGCACTTCAATTCCTCTCACTAACGCTTCGTTTTTAAACTCAGGGAAGGTCTTTTTATTCAAAAATGCCATCCTTGCCAGCCAACTTAAAATGTTCGTAAGACTTTGGTGTGGCGATACGCCCACGCGCCGTACGTTCAATGTAGCCATTGGCTATGAGATAAGGCTCTAAGACATCTTCAATGGTCCCTTCATCTTCAGAGAGTGCTGCACCAATGGTACTGAGTCCCATAGGTTTGTTTTTAGCAGAAACCAAAAGTTCAAGCAGTTGAATGTCTTGCTCATCAAAACCAAGGTTGTTAACGCCTAGTTGGTCTAAGGCGTATTTTGCACGTTTCAGTGTGATTTCACTTTCATCTTCTACCTCAGCAAAATCTCTTACCCGTTTTAATAAACGTAAGGCAATACGAGGTGTACCACGGCTACGCTTTGCCATCTCAACTGCCGCTTGATCCTGGGCTACTTTTTCTAGTTTGTGTGAAGCTTGTTTCACAATGGTACATAACTCTTCAGGGCTGTAAAACTGCATACGAAAGTGCATACCAAAACGCTCACGTAAAGGGTTAGACAACATACCCGCTCTCGTGGTTGCGCCAATGAGTGTAAATCTTGGTAAGTCTATTTTTACCGTTTGTGCTGCAGGTCCAGAACCAATGATGATGTCTAAACGAAAGTCTTCCATGGCTGGGTAGAGTATCTCTTCAATGGCGGGAGACATACGGTGAATTTCATCTATAAAGAGAATGTCTCCCTCTTCTATGTTGGTTAAAAGTGCAGCTAAGTCCCCTGCTTTTTCTATCATAGGCGCAGCGGTGGTTTTAATGTTTGCATTCATTTCTGTGGCAATAATGTTTGCGATGGTGGTCTTACCTAAACCGGGAGGTCCAAAAAACAAGATGTGGTCTAAAGCCTCGTCTCGTTTTTTACTCGCTTCTATAAATACTTTGAGGTTTTTTTTAATTTTCTCTTGTCCAATGTACTCATCCCAAGAAGAGGGACGTAGAGTGACTTCATAAGTAATCTCTTCATCAAAACGTTCTATCTCAACCATTCTTTCCATTAATAGGTGTACTCCGAACTTGGAAATTCACGTGATTTTACTTCATCTCTATACTGTTCTAAACCTTGGCGTATCTCTGAAGCACCATCGAAGTATTGTTTCACAAATTTAGGTTTAAAGGCTTCAAAAAACCCAAACATATCTGACCAGACAAGTACTTGTCCATCGGTGCTGTTCCCTGCACCGATGCCAATGGTAGGAATGGAAACCGCCTCGGTAATGGCTTTGGCTGCTTCCTCTTTAACCCCTTCAACCACAATGGCAAAAGCCCCTGCTGCTTCTAATGCCTTTGCATCTTCTACCAAAGAAGCAATATCTTCAGCATCTTTTCCACGTATTTTGTAACCGCCATCAGATCTTAAAAACTGTGGCATAAGCCCGATGTGTCCTAGGACTGCAATAGAATTTTTCGTCAAGGCTTCTACAATATGCGCTCTCTCTTTCCCACCTTCTATCTTCACTGCCTGTGCCGCAGTCTCTTGATACGCTCTAGTGGCATTCTTAAGTGCCAACTCTTCCGTACTATACGTTCCAAAAGGCATGTCTAAAACAACCATAGCAAGTTTAGCACCATTACAAACCGCTTGGGTGTGATAAATCATTTGGTCCATTGTGGCAGAAAGTGTGTCCTCTTTTCCAAGAAAACTCATATTAAGGCTGTCACCGACAAGTATCATCTCCACTTCGCCATCAAAAAGCTGGGCAAACAGTGCGTCATACGCAGTGACCATGGTGATAGGCTCTAAGCCTTTCATCTTCGAGATGGTTGTTAAAGTTACTTTTTTGTCTATTTTAGGGGTATGAATACTCATGGTTTTTCTCTAATCCTGATTGTTAAATCTATATTTTTACTCATTTGCTATCTAATGAGACCACAATAAGCGCAAAGCCCTTATTATTTACGCCAACGCTATGTTTTCTTCAGCAGAAAGCTCAAGTGACTAGTCACTTTGTAAAAAAGCTACTATTTTTTACTTATTTTATCATATAATGTTGAAAATATATTATATAAGAAGAAATATTGAAAAATTTAGTCGCTTACATTACAACAGGTTTCCCCTCTTTAGACTTTACTGTAGATGCTGCTTTGGCTTTGGCTGAAGCCGGTGTAGATACCTTAGAACTTGGTATGCCCTTTTCTGACCCCGTTGCAGATGGTCCTGTCATAGAAGCAGCCAACCTCAAAGCTTTGCAAAATGGTTTTAAACTTGAACATCTTTTTGAAGCCTCTGCAAAGATTTCCCCACACATTGACACTTTATGGATGGGCTACTTTAACCCTTTCTACCATAGAGGCATGGAAAACTTTATTGCCAAAGCAAAAGAGGTGGGAGTGAATGGTTTTATCATTCCTGACCTTCCTTTAGAAGAAGCAAGACCGTATAAACCTATGGTTGAAGCAGCAGGACTAAGCCTCATAGACTTCATTGCGCCTACAGACACAGAAGCGCGTATTAAAGAAATTGTCACAGATGCAAAGAAATTCATCTACCTTGTGGCCTATGCGGGCATTACCGGTTCAGGCGAAGCAGAAGACTTACAACCCATCATTAAAAACATTAAAAAGTACTCAGATACCCCTGTCTATGTAGGTTTTGGTGTCGACCAAAACACTGCAAAAGAAAAAGCCCAAGGGGTAGATGGCGTCATCGTTGGCTCAGCTTTTGTCAAAGTTTTACTCGATGAAAGCTTGAGTGATACACAAAAAATTACTAAAATCGCAGCCATTGCCAAAGAGATAAAAGAGAAGATTAACGCATGACACACTTTATTTGGGATGTAAACCCTATACTTTTAGAACTTGGACCTTTGCAACTTCGTTGGTATGGTCTTCTTTTTGTAGGCTCTTTTTTTCTAGGACTTATGATTTTACAATGGATTTACAAACGTGAGGGGAAAAACCCAGAAGAGTTGGACAACTTTCTCGTCTATGTACTCATAGGAACTGTCATTGGTGCCAGACTCATGCACTGTTTTGCTTACGAGCCAGAGTATTACCTCTCCCATCCACTTGAAATACTCAAAGTTTGGAAAGGTGGATTAGCCTCTCACGGTGGACTCATTGGTGTGGTGCTTGCCATTTACTTCTTTGCCAAAAAATATGGCCAGTCTTTTTGGTGGTTACTTGCACGTATGACAATACCAGGAGCTTTAACTGCTGCTTTTGTCCGTTTTGGTAACTTCTTTAACTCTGAAATCCTTGGTCTGGCTTCAGACAAACCTTGGGCCATCATTTTTTCACGTGTAGACATGATACCTAGACACCCAGTACAACTGTATGAAGCATTGGCATACTTAGTGCTTTTAATCTTACTTGTCACTGTCTACCGTAGCGTCTCAAGTAGCTTTGCTACCAAGATACTCCCCGGCATCTTTTTTACCTATATGTTTACACTACGTTTTTTACTAGAGTACACAAAAACACGTCAAGCAGAGTACAATATTGATTTACCCTTTACCACAGGACAATTCCTAAGCATACCTTTTATAATACTTGGTATAGTATGGATATTATGGGCCATTATGAGTAAAAATAAGGTAAAAATATAAAATCCTAGTAGAGAAAAAGGGAAAGTATGACCAAAGTGATGATAAAACACTATGCACTGGGCATAGACATAGGTTCAACCACAGTCAAATATGTTGTCTGTGATGAAAACTTCGAAATTGTGGCCAAAGCCTACACCTCACATGACACCAAACAAGCAGCCACACTTTTAAACCTCTTAGAAACCCTCTCACAAACCCACACAGACATTTACAACAAGATTGACAAAACCTACATTACAGGCTCAGGTGCTTCGCGTATTGCACCCACCATTAATGCACGTTTTGTACAAGAGGTAAATGCGGTGGTTTTAGCTGTAGAGCACAAACATCCTGATGTCAGAGCAGTCATTGAACTGGGTGGTCAAGATGCTAAGATTATCCACTTTAAAGAGAGTGAAGATGGTAAAAGATCTGTACTCACTTCTATGAATGACAAATGTGCTTCAGGTACAGGTGCCACCATAGAAAAATGTACCATGAAAGTCGGCATGGAGAGTGAAGACATTCAACAACTACAATTCCAAACAGACAAACTACACCATGTGGCAGCCAAATGTGGGGTTTTTGCAGAAACAGACATTGTAAACCTTGTCAAAACTTCTGTGCCTGCTGATGAAATCATGAACTCTTTGGCTGACGCCATTGTCATGCAAAACCTTACTGTACTTACACGTGGGAACACCCTTATGCCCAATGTCTTGTTACTCGGAGGACCGAACACGTATTTGCCTTTTTTACAAGAGTGTTGGCGTATGCGTATCGCTGAAATATGGGATGAACGTGGCGTAGACTACGATAAGTCTAAAATGACAGAACTGGTGAATGTTCCTGAAAATGCCCAATATTATGCTGCTTTAGGTGCCGTCATTTTTGGTGAGGGAGAAGCCAATAATGACAAAGCGTTTGCAGGACTCATACCTCTAAAAACCATGGTAGACACAGGAGGAAAAACAGACAATGAAAACAATGATGCCCCTCTTGTCTCAAGTCCTGAAGAGTTAAAAGCCTTTAAAGATGCCTATGCCATCAAGACTTTTGTACCTCCTGTACTCACAGAAAAAACCACTTGTTTTTTAGGCATAGATGGGGGTTCAACCTCTTCTAAAGCCGTGCTTTGTGATGAAAAGGGAGAGATGCTTTTAAAAGTATACCAACTCTCTAAAGGAAACCCTATTGAAGACACCTTAGAACTACTACAAGAGATACAAGACCAAGACCCTCATCGCTTTTATGATGTGCAGGGTTTAGGCGTTACAGGGTACGCTGCAGATGTTTTAGGCGGTGCACTGAACGCGGATGCCAACATCATTGAAACCATTGCACACATGAAGTCTGCTCAAAAAGCCTTTGGTGATAGCATCAATGTCATTTGTGACATTGGGGGACAAGACATTAAAGTGCTTTTTATGGAAAATGGCATGATGAAAAATTTCCGTCTTTCTAACCAGTGTTCAGCAGGAAACGGCACCTTACTTCAGTCTATGGCAAAACAGTTTGGCGTACCGGTGGAAGGGTTTGCTGACATCGCATTTGCAGCAAAACAAGCCCCAATGTTTAACTATGGCTGTGCTGTATTTTTGGACACAGACAGAGTCAACTTTCAAAAAGAGGGCTACAGCAAAGAAGAGCTTTTTGCAGGTATTTCTAAAGTGCTACCAAAAAATATATGGCAGTATGTGGTACAAGCACCGAACTTAGCCGCTTTTGGAGACCACTTTGTACTGCAAGGTGGCACGCAGTACAACCAAGCCGCACTTAAAGCCCAAGTCGATTACATTAAAGACAAGGTACCTCATGCCAGAGTAGATGTGCACCCTCACCCAGGTGAAGCGGGTGCTTATGGTGCAGCCATTGAAGCCAAAGATGTGGTCAAAGCCAAAGGCTACGCAACATTCTCGGGTATGGAAGAAGCATTACAAATGACTTACACTTCACGTACAGACGAAGAGACACGTTGTACTTTTTGTAGTATCAACTGTTCACGTACCTTTATAGATACCAAAACTCCTTCTTCAAAAACAGTGCGTTACATTGCAGGTTTTTCTTGTGAAGAGGGTACGGTAGAGTCACATGAAGCACTTAAAATTCTTAAAGATTCTAGAAAAGATTTACAAAAAAACACGCCTAACCTTGTGAAAAAAGAGGCCACAGCACTTTTTGCCTCTTCTTTTACTTTAGACAAAGCCCCAACAAAAGAAAGTACGGTGACAGAGCAACAAGTTAAAGTCACTTTAGGGGGTTGGGGACCAACCTTACGTAAACAAGTCACAAGGGCTTTTCAAAACTCAGACAAACATGACAGAGCTCACAGACGTACGGTTAAAATAGCCATTCCAAAAGTACTTAACATTTACTCATTGGCACCTTTTTTACGTAGCTACCTAGAGGCCCTTGAAGTGGATGCCAAAAACATTACCTTCTCTGACTTTTCCAATGAAGATATGTACCTAGAAGGTGCAAAGTATGGTTCTGTAGACTCTTGTTACCCTGCAAAAGTAGCACAATCACATGTCTATGCCCTCTTGTATGAAAAAAAATTTGCTAGGAAAAACTTTGATTACATGTGGTTCCCCGCAGTCACTGAACTGCCTGGGTATGTCAAACATACCATGGGGCAAACTTCTTGTCCTATTATCTCTGGGACTCCTAAAGTGGTTTACTCTGCTTTTACCAAAGAGAAAAACCTCTTTAAAGAGAAAAATATTGACTATGTAGAAGATGCTTTAAATTTTGACAACAAAGATTTACTCAAAAAACAACTTTTTGCCACTTGGAGTAAAAAACTTCGTATCACAGAAGATGAAAATAATTGGGCCATCACCCAAGCATGGAAAGCACTAGATAAAAATGATGTCGACATCATGCTAGAGGGACGAGAAATCCTTGATGCGGCAGTCAAAAGTAATGAAGTGGTCATTTTGCTTTTAGGACGGCCTTACCACTCAGACCCAGGTATGAACCATGAAGTCTTAGATGAGTTTCAATCTTTAGGTTTTAAAAGCATCTCTATGCGTGCCATCCCTAAAGATGAAGCTTATCTTTCTCAATATTTTGGAGAAGATGTGAGACAAGAACGTGTCTCTTCAGCTTATGACATCCGTGATGTCTGGGCAGAAAACTACTCCACCAACTCTGCACAAAAAGTGTGGGCAGCCAAGTTTGCAGCCAGGCACCCCAATGTGGCAGTGCTTGACTTGAGTAGTTTTAAGTGTGGGCACGATGCACCAACGTATTCTATTATTGATAAAATCTTAGGTGCTTCACGTACCCCTCACCTCACTTTACATGA
>Ga0310122_10001692_pt1 | contig 14126 bp, 15 predicted proteins | sample CB6_Bottom_1051__FD_203503 | JGI IMG/M metagenome (GOLD analysis project Ga0310122, IMG submission 203503) | Marine microbial communities from Western Arctic Ocean, Canada - CB6_Bottom_1051 | ecosystem: Environmental > Aquatic > Marine > Oceanic | place: Canada: Western Arctic Ocean | collected...
CCAAATTCCTGTCATTGCGGTAAGGAGTATCCAGATAAATGCACGTTTCCCTGCTTTCCTATGTGTTATAGAGTAGCTACCCGGTAATGTGCCCACTTTACTGTGTTTGCGTGCAGTCACCAAAGTATATGTCCAGATACCAAAGCCAATCACGGCAACAGCGATGTGAAAGATGAGTACGTAAAACGCGTAGTTATGAGAAACAGAAGAGCCTTCAACAAAACCTTCATAGCCTCCACCAGCACGTACACCATACTCAAAATACCCAACCACAATGACTGCTACCACATAAATGATACTTTGCATGAGTGCATGGAGTCTATAGTTCTTCTTTTTTGCAAAAGAGATGGCAATGAGGACCAGTAGAGGCAAAAGTGCCACCATAATCATCACAAAATCCATAAAGAATGGTGCGCGTGTACCTAAAAAACCTGCTTCAAACATATAATCCATAGTATTTCCTTTTTTCTATTGCTGTAGAGTAACTAAATACTCTTAACAAATCACCACTGATTTTACTTCTGTAAACTCTTCTAAAGCCCATTTTGGACCTTCACGCCCTACCCCTGAAAGTTTGGAACCCCCATAAGGTTGTACATCAAAACGCAAGGTTGGAATGTCGTTGATGATGACACCGCCACACTCTGCATCTTCTATAAACGATTGGGTCATTCTTAAGTCATTGGTAAAAATAGAAAACTGTAGTCCATAAGGAGAGTCATTCATTTTTTCTATGGCTTTTTCATAGTTTGGAACAGCGACTAAAGAAACAATAGGTGCAAACACTTCTTCACAAATGATTTTCATTTCATCGGTCACATCTGCCATCACTGTAGGTGGGAAGATACCTTCTTCTTCTTTTCCACCAGCAATAATCTTTGCCCCTTCATTTTGCGCTGAAGCGATCCATGTTTTTGTTCTATTGAGTGATTCTTCATCAATGAGTGGGCCCATAAATGTCTCTTCCTCATAAGGAGATCCTACTTTTAACATGTTGGTCTCACTCGCCATGTACTCAGAAAATTCTTCATAGACTTTTTCATTGACATAAATACGCTGTAATGAAATACACACTTGTCCTGAGTTATAAAATGCACCAAAAGCACAACGTGCCGCTGCAAGCTTCAAGTCGGCACTTGTGTCAATGTATGTTGCTGCATTTCCACCGAGTTCTAAAGAGACTTTTTTAATGCCTGCTTGTTTGGTAATGATGTTCCCCACAGGTACAGAACCTGTAAATGAAATAACTCTTGGAATGTCTGAGCTTACTAGAGCAGAGCCTACCTCAGCATCTCCGTAAATCAATGAAATAGCATCTGTAATGGCATGTTTAGAATCTACAAAAAGTTTCACAAACATATAGGCAGTGGCTGGTGCTTCTGGTGTAGGTTTAAGTACCACGGCATTTCCTGCGCCAAGGGCTGGGGCAATTTTGTGAGCAACAAGGTTTAAGGGAAAGTTAAAAGGTGTAATACAAGCCACCACACCTACAGGTTCACGTGTATAATAAGCCAATGTTTTTTTACCTGAAGGCATAATGTCCGTTGGCAGTGTTTCCCCTGAAAGGTTTGCAAGTTCCATGACCGTAATCTTAATGGTTTCAATACAACGTTCTACTTCAATACGTGCAAATTTGATGGGTTTAGCCACTTCTTTAGCCAACATCAAAGCAAAGTTTTCTTTCTCTTCATTAAGACGTTTTGCCACATCTTCAAGCCACAAGATACGCTGAGACAGCAGTGATTTTTTAGCTGCTTTGGCGGCAAACCTTGCCATAATGAGTGCTTTTTCAACATCTTCTACAGAACACACAGGTGCAGTACTAACCACAGCACCATCATAAGGGCTTTTACGCTCTTGTACTTCTTCTCTACTCTCTTCGTTTGAGCCTAAAAAAACCTTGGCATGCACCACGGCACTTTTATCTTCGAATATTCCAAACATGTCTACCCTTAACTACTGTAAAATTTTATTGTTGATTATAGCTAATGTTCAGTTAGAAAGAGGGTGTCCATGCTTCTTCTTCACTATTGGTTTGCATAGGATTATCTTGTGAAGCGTTTGCATTGAGTGCTTCTTGCTCTGCCTCATACGCCATCATTTGTATACGCACTTCATGGATTTGTTCTGGGCTTACATTCTCTTCACTCGACCAAGAAACTTCAATATCGCCCCCATATTCTTCACCTATTATTTCAATTTTTTGGGCATATTCGTTAATGTCTAAACAGACAACTCTATGCTCAAGGTCTTCTTCTTTCATAGTGTCTTCAAGTTCAATGTACCAACGCCCTAAAGCATTTGACTTAATGATTGATTCTATGACTACCATTTATACACCTCCATGGAAATCTTTCTTTTTAAGATCTCCATTGTATTTGATGTCACGAATGTCAATGTTTTCATTGACTAAGACTTCTGGCACCATGTCTGCAGCTTCTAACTCTTTTATAGCATCATCTAACTCTTCTTGATAGGTTTGCATCATGTCTGCAGTGAGTACCCCTGGCGTAGTTTGGATGGCGACAAGTTTTTTAATCTCTTCTTCTACCCCCGTCCCCTCTACGGTGACAATCATTTTCCCTTTTTCTTTATCACCAAAATGGTATTCACACACGCCTGAAGCCTCTAAATCTTCTTTTAGTTTGTCATAATTCTCTGGTTTTACTTGTACTACTATACTTGATATATTCATTTTATTTTCCTTGTTATGGTATTTTCCACATATTCACTCTGCTGTCATCGCTGGCAGAAAAAAGTGTCTGTTCATCTTTAAAGATGAGTGTGTTGAGTCTACTTTTTTGTCCTTTGAGCAAAGCAATATGACGTTTACTCGCTGTCTCAAAGACCCAAATGTTGTTTGCTTCATCCATAGGAAAAGCAACCCTTTTGGCTGAAGGACTCAGTGTAGGGACAGCATAAAGACTGAAAGAAAGCAGTAAAAAGCCTAAAAGACTTTTTCTCATGCAGCAATCTTTAGAGCTAACTCTTCTGCAAAAGTCAAAACCAAATGTGCAATTTCTTCATCTTCTAACTTTGTCTGTATCCCGTATAAGTCAATATCTGAAAGGTAAAAGAGTTCTACTGAAGCGTGGGCTTCAAACATTTTAACCAAGTTCACCATGCCCTCTTCTCCTAAAATGTCTTGTATACGTTCTGTGACATAAATAAGATAGTTATAATCTTCTGGGTCAATGGCATCAAACTCATCGGAGTCTACATCATCAAAGTTTTTATCTACAACCACCAAGTAACGTAGTTCATCTACCTCTTCTTCTAAACCTTTGAAAATATTAGGATACATCGTTTCTAAATTTATACTAGACATGTGCTTGCTCCTTTAGGGCTATTGGGGTAAAGTCTATGGCTTGTGTAGGGCAGCGCCCCATACAAAAACCGCAGCCTGTACATTTATCCATGTCAATGACAGGATTAAACATGCCATTAAAAAGTATGGCATCATCAATACAAGGCTCTTTACAGGAAAAACAAATCACCCCGTTGTGTGCCACGCACCCTTGGGTTGAAATGCTAAATGTTGCATTGAGCTTTTGGGTATTATGGCTATGCGCCAAGTCTAAGACATTGGGCTCACAGGCTTCAACACAGTCCTCACAAAAGGTACAGCCAGAACTTGTAAAATTTAGTGCTGGCGTACCATCTTCAGCTATGAAAATAATCTTTTCGTCACAAGATGCTACACATGTCTTGCTGTCACATGTCACACACACCTTCTGAAAAAGAGATTCACTTCCAGCATAAGGAGGTCTTACCACTAGGGTCTGACGCTCCTCATTTTGTCTCATTTGTATCAGAGGTTTTCTAAAAATATTTAGAAAATCTCTACGTGCTTCGTTTTGCACTATTCCACCCCTTCATTCATATGTTCAAGAAGAGATGAACGTGCTTTTTCTGTGTCATCACCAAAGTCTGGTCTAAAGATATTGGCCACATCCGTTTTTGTTTTAGACTGAGGAGCATGACACTGCGTACAGTTAAAACGCCCTTTATAAATATCTTCTGTACGTTTTGGTTTAGAGAGTTTAATGTCTGTACTGTTATGGATGTCGTACCCCATTACTTCTCCGTCTTTTACCACATAACCATCTTGCATCGCCATTTCTGGTCTGTAGTTAGTGAAGTGTGTCAAAGGGATTGGTGTAGAGCCCACAGAAGGCGCTACTTCAGGCATATGACAGCCAAGACACTGGTTGTTTGCTTTAGTAATAGGCAGTAAACCTTCAACCGAGTGAGGAATCATTGGTGGTGCATCTCTATAGGCACGTTCAAAACGCGTAGAAGATCCGGGAGATGGTCTACTATAATCTGTTTTTGACCCCGTACCTTTCACTTCTTGATACAAGTCTGCTTTTCTAAGTCCCAAGGCTCGTTCAGAAACAGAAGAACGATTTCCTAAATCTTCTTGCTCAATACGCATTTCATCTGAACAATTTTCATTGAGATCTAACCGTGCTCCTCCAGACTTGGCAATGGCAGCAGCTGCAGCAAAATCGGTTGCTTTTTCTGTTTGTGAGCCTACACCCGCTTTAATCAGCAAAGCCATATTTTCCATGTCTTTGTCACTCAAGTTTTGTACTTGAGTGACCATCATCTGTTTCATGGTGTCGCCGTAAGTACCTGCTTTGTAGCCTTTAAGTGCGCTAATGATATCTGCTTTGCTCATATCTTTCACCACTTTTGACTTACCCATGGCTGCTTTTTCAAAATGTTGTCCATGACAGCCTGTACATCCTGTCACAGATACCCCATAAACATTTGTCGCGACCAACACAGATCCTAATGCCACTATTTTTAGTATTGTCTTCATTTCTTCCTCTTTAATGTTGTTTTGTAAAACTTCTTATTCCAAATTCCAATGCATTGTCAAGGTGATGCTTTGACGCTGTCTGTATAACCACTCCACAACAGTCCCCCTAAAGCAGCTAAACCCACACTTTGGATGCTGGTTGCCATAAAGTTTCTTCTATTTGCAGAGTGTGCCATTGTCTTAAACCTTATAGAGCTTTACAGCACATTTTTTAAAGTCTGTCTGTTTTGACATTGGACAAGTTGCATCTAAACATACTTTGTTAATAAATACTTTTTCGTCAAACCAAGGTACAAACACAAGCCCTTGAGGCACACGGTTACGTCCTCTTGTCTCCACTCTTGCTTTAACTTTTCCACGACGTGAATCGACCCAAATAAGCCCGCCTTGTTTAAAGCCTTTATCTTTTGCATCTTTAGGATGCATATAACACAAGGCTTCTGGCACAGCACGAAAAAGCTCCGGTACTCTCATGGTCATGGTACCTGAGTGCCAGTGTTCCAAGACTCTACCTGTACAGAGCCAAGTATCGTATGTTTCATCTGGCATTTCTGGAGGATCCATGTACGGTCGTGCATAAATCTTCGCTTTATTTTTGAGCGACTTTTTGTTTTTATCTTTAATACCTTTAAGGTCACCCTGAGCCAAAGACTTGGCCAAAGTTCCATAGAAAGCAAAGTCAGTAGCCCCTGTCTCTTTGGCAGCTTTAGCCGCATATGGGTCATACTTCACATTAAACCGCCACTGTGTCTCTTTACCGTCAACCACTGGCCATTTAAGGCCTCTTACTTTATGGTACACATCAAAAGGAGCCAAGTCATGTCCATGTCCACGTCCAAACGAAGCATACTCTTCAAAAAGGTACTCATGGATCATAAATCCATAGCCTTTCCATGGTTTTCCATCAGAACCCAAGACCTGTCTTGCATCTCCTCTAGAGTCTGTATCGTCATAGCCTTTTTGAGGGAACTCTTCTTTGAGTTTATAGGCTTTTGCTTTTTTGTTTGCAAACAAAATTTCATACATCGTTGTATCTTCGTTGTATCCCATTTTTTTGGCTGCTTTCATAAGGTCTGGAAGTTTTTTACCATTTCTAAGTGTAGACTCACCCCAAACATCTTTCACTGTAAAACGTTTAGAAAGTTCTATCCACTGCCAAGTATCGGACATGGCATCACCCACAGGAAGGACTTGTTGTCTCCAGTGCTGTGTACGACGCTCTGCATTTCCATACGCACCCCACTTCTCATACATCATCGCTGAAGGCAGTACCAAGTCAGAAACTTTGGCTGAAATACCTGGGTATCCATCTGAGGTGACAATGAAGTTATCCATTTCACGCGCAGCCTTAATCCAGTGTGATGCAGAACCTGAATCTTGATACGCATTACACACATTCACCCATGCAAATTTGATGATACCATCTTCAATATCTCTATGGATTTTCATGATGTGCTGGTTACCTACAGGGTTAATGGTACCTTCTGGTACCATCCAACCTTTTTCAGTAATTTTTCTGTGTTTCGGATTTTTTACCATCATATCTGCAGGGAGTCTATGACAGAATGTTCCTACTTCTCTGGCTGTTCCACAGGCGGAAGGTTGTCCTGTCAATGAAAAGGCACCGGAACCTGGTTTGGCTTGTTTGTTAAGCAGGAAGTGTACATTGTACGCGAGTGTGTTCACCCAGGTACCACGGGTATGTTGGTTCATTCCCATCGTCCAGAAAGAAACCACTTTTCTACCTTTTTCTATGTAGAGGTCTGCTAAGGCTTGGAGTTTTTTCTTAAAGACTTCCATGTCTTCATTTTTATCACCTTTGGTCACTTTGGCTGTGTATTCTAAAGTATAAGGCTCTAAAGACTTTTTATACTCATCAAATGAAATTTCCCAGTGTTTTAACGTTCCTGCGGTGTTTTCCATTTTGTCTCCGGCTTTATAGCCGTAAGGTTCTAGTGCTTTTCCCTCATTTTCTGAAAGTACTTTTACCATCTCTTTGGAAATCGTTTCCATTTCTAAAGCTGAGTATTTACCCGCTGAACCATCTTTGTTCACAGGAGTAAGAGACTTTTCACCCTCTCTTCTCATCCCATACCCAATATTGGCAGGTCCTGTTGCAAACACCATGTGTTTCTTCACAAATTCCCAATCAATGATTTTCTCTTTTTCATCACGCATGACAATTTCACGTGCAATGTAGTTCCATAATGCCAAGTCTGTGTTAGGGGTAAAGATAATTTCAATATCGGCAATATCAGATGTTCTGTGTCTATAGGTTGAAAGGTTGACAATTTTCACTTTGTCAGGGTTTGAGAGTTTTCTATCGGTGACACGTGACCACAAAATAGGGTGCATCTCTGCCATGTTAGAACCCCAAGAAACAACTGTGTCTGTAAGTTCAATGTCATCATAACATCCTGAAGGCTCATCAATACCAAAGGTTTGGTAAAAGCCCACCACCGCTGAAGCCATACAGTGTCTTGCATTCGGGTCAATGGCATTAGAACGGAATCCTGCTTTCATCATTTTCTGAGCAGCATAGCCTTCCATAATGGTGTATTGTCCTGAAGCAAAAATTCCCACGCCCTCAGGTCCAGAAGCTTTAAGTGCTTTACGGATGTTAAGTTCCATCTCATCAAAAGCACGTTCCCAACTTACAGGTTGAAACTTCCCTTTTTTGTCAAACTCACCTTTGTCATTCATACGAAGCAGTGGCGTTTTTAACCTGTCTGCCCCATACATAATCTTTGCATTAAAGTATCCCTTAATACAGTTAAGTCCTCTGTTTACAGGGGCCGCTGGGTCACCCTTCACCGCAACAATACGTCCCTCTTTCGTCGCAAGCATAATCCCACAACCTGTTCCACAAAAACGACACGCTGCTTTGTCCCAGCGCCAGGTAGACTCTGCTTCTGCTGCTTTGGCTTGTGCTTCTTGTGGTACGCTAATACCTACAGCACCTGCTGCTGCAACTGCTGCTGAATTTTTCAAAAAGTCTCGTCTATTTAATGACATCTTTCCTCCTAGGGATTTATATTTACACACCAAGTGTACTCTTTTGCATTGTCACATTTATTGAGGCAAATCAAGGATTTTCAACACATACAATTGAGATAACTTGTGAAAGTTTATCTGAATAATCTTAAATTATAAACACGCTGTGGAGGGGTATAAATAGGATAATAATACTCTTTTGATTGATATAAATAAGAGTGTTTCTCTCCTATTTATATAATCTGAGATTATTTGTGATGCAAACTGCTACAATGATAAAAAAAATTAATAGAGGCTCTTTTTACTCTCATATTAAATAAAGTTGTTCTGTTGACTTTATATTCAATTAAACTGATACACTTCTTTTCATCGTATTTGTTTCAACAATATTAAGAAGTGCTGCTTCATCAAGTATTGTTACTATATGTTCATCTGCAGTAATAATATTTTCTTTTTTAAGTTTACTTAGGGTTCGAGATAATGTTTCAGGTGTCATGTTTAACATGGCTGCGATTTCTGTATTTTTCAGACGTTCAAAAACGCTTGGGTTATTGTGAAGTAAGTCAGCGATTTTCGCTTCTGAGGAGTAGATGGTCTCTTTGTGGAGCAGTGTAGCAAGCATTTTCATTCTTTTTGCCAAAGCTACGACAAGGGCTTTAGAGAAATTACTGTCATTTAAACAGTCATGAAATTTTTCCAAAGGCAAAAGTCCTATAGCACCCTCAGTTAAAAATTCACAGCTTGCAGGAAAAGGCATTTTTTCAAAGGCCACAAAGAGAGCAATAGCTTCAGGCGCTTCAAAATTGTGCATATGAATTTGCTTACCTTTAGGGTTTGTTTTATACAGTCTTACTATACCATCAAGCAAAATATACAAATATTTACTCTCATCTCCCTCATAAAAAACAATGCTATCTTTTTCATATTTTCGTACTTGTACAGCAGCTTGTAGTTCTGAAATTTGGTTTTCATCTAAAGTAGAAAAAAGTGGGAGGTCGTTGAGTTTGTACATAATCGCTATTCCTTGCAGTAAATCAAGTATTATTATAGCAAAGCAAACTAAGATGCATCTAGGTTTAGACTTAGCTAGGACTTAAGATTTAGGGAAATACTTCTTAAAAAAATCTTCTACCAAAAGCTCAAAATGAACCATGCGTTCTTTTCCTTTTTGAAGGGTTTTACGTAAGTCTTTCATCTTTGCTAAAAAAGGTCCTACCTCATCAGGAATGATGTCTTCAAAATGTGTACGTATCTTTTTAGCAAAAGCAGGCGAAGCACCCCCTGTTGAAAAAGCTATGGTGAGGTCCTCTTTTTTCACATAGGCAGGGAAGATGAAATCACAATACTCTGTGTTATCCACAGAATTGACTAAAATTCTTGACGCCCTTGACTCTTCATATATCTCTTTATGCAAGACTTCTGTCTCTGTGGCAACCACCACAATGTCAAAACCTTCAATGTCACCTATGACATAGGCTCTTTGTTCAAAAGAGAGTTGATGTCTTTTGATTAAGGCTTGTATCTCTGGACTGAACTCAAGAGAAATAATCTCAATATTTTGAGTAAAATCAAGCAGTTTTTCAAGTTTTTCTTTGGCAATGTTTCCCCCACCCACCAATAAAACTTTGCTATGGTCCATTTTTAGGAATGCTGGGAAATATGCCACTACTTCAGCCTTTGTAAGGCTTCTCTTACACGCACCACTTCTCCCACAACAATGAGTGCAGGCGTCGGTAAATCTTTGGCTTCTTCATAAATGTTTTCTAAAGTAGAGACAATGACTTTTTCATCTTCAAGTGTGCCTCGACTAATGACAGCAATAGGATAGTCTTTAGGTTTTCCAATGGCCATGAGTTCTGTTGAAATCTTTTTTAACTGGTGTAGCCCCATAAGAAAAATAATGGTTTCATCTTGTTTAAACGAAGACCAGTCAAGTTGGGCATACCCTTTTTCAGGGGCTTCGTAGCCAGTGACCACACGAAAAGAAACAGCTTTACCCCTATGGGTAATGGGTATATTTGCCATTTCGGGTACGGCTATCGCTGAAGTAATCCCAGGAATAAACTCAAAGTCTATGCCTTTAGACGCTAAAAAAAGTGCCTCTTCTGCTCCACGTCCAAAGACCACAGAGTCCCCACCTTTAAGACGTACTACCACATCATGTTTTAAAGCTTTTTCGTAGAGTAAGGCATTGATGTCATCTTGGGGTAAGATGTGATCTTTGTTGGCTTTTCCTACATAAATGCATTCACAGTGTTCTTGGGCTTCTTTTAAAATGTCTTTATTGACCAATCTATCATAGACAATCACATCTGCTTCACGAACCAAACGTAAAGCTTTGAGCGTTAACAATTCTAAATCTCCAGGCCCAGCACCTGTCAAATATACTTTCCCCACGTGTATGTCCTAAACTTTTTATTTATTATAGCCAAAGAGTTAAAAATTAAAATACTTGATAGACATCAACACAAAAGGCTTTGTACTTGTGTTATGATTGTCATATAACAACAAAGGAAGAAACATGAAAAAATTACAACTATCACTTATTACAGGATTAATCTTAGGATTATCTCACACTGTTGCCTATGCAGAAACAAGCAGTGAAGGCAGTGAAGAGGGATTCAACATCTTCTCTAGCCTAAAAGTAAAAGGGGAACTACGTCCACGTTATGAATATGTTGAAGTTGATCCTAGTACGAAATCATCAGCCAATGCATTTACCAACCGTTTTGCCTTAGGTCTGGGAATGGACTTACTTGAGTCAGGTATGTTATCTGCCTATGCAGAGATGACCAATGTCATAGGAAACAGCCGTTACAACAGTTGGGCCAATGGCGAGTTAAACTATGAAGTGGTAGCAGACCCCGCGCAAACACGTGTGACACAAGCTTACCTAGATGCAAAAGCAGGTGAAACACTCTTTAGACTCGGTCGCCAAACTGTCAACTTAGATAACCAGCGCTTTGTAGGTTCCGTAGACTGGAGACAAATGCCTCAAACCTTTGATGCCATTGCAATAGTAGACACGACAAGCATAGAAAATCTCTCATTGTTGGGTGCCTATGTGACCAGAGTCAATACGATTTTTGATGATGGTGTTAAAGTAAACTCATTTGATACCTCTACCGCCCTTTTTAATGCAGGCTACACTTTCAATGACCATGTACATCTTACAGGCTATGCTTACCTCGTTGGCTCTATTCACGACACTTATGGTTTAGCACTTACTGGTTCACCAAAAGTAGGAGAAGTAACACTCAACTACCGTGCAGAGTATGCCATTCAAGGGGATGCAAGTTTAGAAGAGAATTCTGTTCCTGCAGACGCAGATGCTTCATACTATAGCCTTGCTTTGGGTGCAAATTACCATGGTTTTTTAGCAGGTGTGAACTATGAAGTACTTTCAGGTACAAATGGCTTCGATGGTGACACAGCATTTTCAACCCCTCTAGCAACACTGCACAAGTTTAACGGTTTTGCAGATGTCTTTTTGGTAACCCCTACCGAAGGTTTACGTGACGCTAACATTATGTTAGGGTACAAAGCAGATGGGTTTGGTGTGGCAAAAGTAATTTACCACAGTTTTGACTCAGATGTAGGAAGTACAGACTTAGGTTCAGAGTTAGACTTTTTATATAAAACAAAAGTACCGGGACTTGTAGATGTGAGTTTACTCTTAAAAGGTGCCATCTTCTCAAAAGGTGACATCACTGCGCCACGTTTAGCAAGTAAAGATGTGAGTAAATTCTGGGCCATGTTAGACTATAAGTTTTAGTCTAAGCCAAAAAGAATTCTCAAACAGGGGTCCTAAATACTATTAGGGTCTCTTCGTAAAATCATCATCATCAACGTCGTACAAAAAACACCCAAACTCATTCCTGCTAACGTATCACTCAACCAATGCACATTCAAATACAACCTTGTCGAGACTATCATAAATGGCCACAGTAGTACAGCCAATAAAAGAAGCCTACGATGGCTTACTTGTTGCATCTTTTCTGAGAAAATAAAATACAGAGCCAAAGCCATGGTCATAGACATCGTTGAGTGTCCCGAAGGAAAAGAGTAACCAAGTTCATCGATGATTTTGAGTTCTGGACGTGCACGTCCTATCCAAAACTTGATGCCCTCAAAGACTGCAGAAGCGAGAAAAAATGAAGTAAGGTAAAACTTCAAGTCAGCATAATACTTTTTCTTTAGCAAGTAGAGAGAAAAAAGCACGGTAAAGATGCCTGTACCTATCACACCGTTTAAGTTAGTGAGGAACAAGACCCAAGCAGTTGTATACTCTTTTTGAACGCTAGCCATGGCTTTACTAAGGTCTTCATCTAAACCAATAAAAGCACTCTGTGTTACTACTACGTAGATAAAAAAGAGAAAAGCCAGAAGGCTTAAAATATTGAAAAAAAGTAAGGTTTTAGTCTTGGGGGAAAACGTTTGCTCCATATGATTCCTTTGGGTATTTTACCACAAGAGACTCAAAAGTTCCGTCAACAACAATTAACAGCTTTTTAGCTAAAATAATTTACTAATTTTGATGTGCAAGTCCTGCACATTTTGGAGCACTATATGGATAAATCGAAATACATTTGGATGGATGGAACACTCACCCCTTGGGATGAAGCACAAGTTCACGTTCTTACACATACCCTACACTACGGAAATGGTGCCATTGAAGGTACCAAAGCCTATAAGACGGTAGATGGTCGTTGTGCTATTTTTAAACTACAAGAACACACAAAAAGACTTATAAACTCTTCAAAAATGACCTTGATAGACGTACCTTACACGGAAGAAGAACTCAACGCTGCACAAGTAAAACTCCTTCAAGAAAACGAACTTTTTGATGGTGCTTACATTAGACCATTGGTTTACCTTGGTTATGGTGTGATGGGACTTTACCATAAAGACTGTCCTGTTCAAGTTTCCATTTCTGCATGGAAATGGGGTGCGTACCTTGGTGAAGAGGGATTACGTAAAGGTATCCGTCTTAAGATTTCTTCAATGACAAGAACCCCAAACACTTCAGGTATGGGAAAAGCAAAAGCAGTAGCCAACTACTTAAACTCTCAAATGGCAAAGTTTGAAGCAGTAGAAGCAGGTTATGATGAAGCACTTTTAAGAGATGACCAAGGTTACATTGCAGAAGCATCTGGTGCCTGTTTCTTTATGGTAAGAGATGGGAAACTTATCTCTCCACCATCTGACAATACACTGGAGTCCATTACACAGCAAACCGTCATTGACCTTGCGAACGACATGGGCATTGAAGTCATAAGACGTCGCATTACAAGAGAAGAAACATACATCGCTGATGAGTGTTTTCTCACTGGTACTGCTGCTGAAGTGACACCCGTACGTGAAATAGATGCACGTATCATTGGTGCTGGTTCTCGTGGACCTTTGACTGAAAAATTACAAACAGCCTATTTTGATGTGGTTGCAGGTAAAAACCCTGCTTACATCCAACACTTAACGTACATAAACTAAACTAGGGGTCTGGTGATTTGTGATTTGTTGCAAAGCAATGAATCATGAATCACCTGACTCCCCACTAAAAGGAAAATTATGCCAGCAGATATGAATGACTATTTTAAAAAGAAAAAACCAACAATGAACAAAAGCACACCAGGTAATGGTGGAGGTGGAAATAACTTCAACAACCCTTTCGGAGGCATGGGAAAAGGTGGTCCATTTATTGTTATCATCCTTGCTATTATTTTTGCAGGATTTGTACTGAAACCTTTTACCATCATCAACTCAGGTGAAGTAGGGATCAAAATAAACACAGGTAAATTTGAACAAAAGCCACTTGAAGCAGGATTACACTTTTTCATCCCTGTCATACAAAAAATAATCCCTGTAAACACACGTATCAGACTCATCACTTACTCTAACGTAAGTACAAGTGCATTGGGTGACAGCTATAGAGGTTTTGAAGGTGGATTACGTAGAAACCCTGCCATTACAGTACTTGATAAAAGAGGACTGACTGTAAACATTGACATTGCTGTACAGTACAGACTTAGAGCAGCAACTGCTCCTGCTACCATTGAAAAATGGGGTTCAAGCTGGGAAGAGAAAATCATCAACTCTAAAGTAAGAGAAGTGGTACGTGATGTTGTAGGTCAATACACAGCAGAACAACTTCCTGAAATGCGTAACGAAATTGCCCAAGCCATTGAAGTGAAAGTAAAAGCGAGTGTCGATGCACTTGAAGGTCAACCTGTCGCACTTGAATCAGTAGAACTCAGAACTATTAACCTTCCACCAAAAATTAAAGAACAGATTGAAAGAGTTCAAA
>Ga0310122_10001693_pt1 | contig 14125 bp, 12 predicted proteins | sample CB6_Bottom_1051__FD_203503 | JGI IMG/M metagenome (GOLD analysis project Ga0310122, IMG submission 203503) | Marine microbial communities from Western Arctic Ocean, Canada - CB6_Bottom_1051 | ecosystem: Environmental > Aquatic > Marine > Oceanic | place: Canada: Western Arctic Ocean | collected...
TCAGATTATCACTACTTTTTAGAAAAGGAGTACTATCTCCACCACTAACACTAGAACCTGTAGTACTAGTACCAGTAGAAACTAAAGCTTGTAAATTTGCTTGAAGATCAATTGCTCCAACTAAATCACTAGTAGCAGCAGCAGCTCCATAAACAACAGCAACATTCTCAGTACCACTCGTTACGAATGGTTCTGGGTATGCCGCAGCAGCAAATCCCATAGTACTAGATAGCATAATAGCACTTGCTAAAACAGATGCTATCTTTTTAAAATTAAACATATTTTTTTTTACCTCCTTTCATTAATCATAAACTTAATGCCCTCAATAGTCAATAGGGTATGACTATCCGACACCCTTTTTACTGTAATCCCTATAAGATTTCTGTTTTCTCTGGCCAGTTACCATCTTTTTGGTAATAACTATTAATAATGATTTTCATTTAAAAACCTTTCTAATAATGAATACAACTTAATCCACAAATAAACCTAAAAATCTCTCATTTTAGCAGTTTACTTATAAACATACCGTTACTATTAGATAATTAATATAAACTATAAATAAAACCCAAAATAAATCAAAATTACCACTTTTCACTATGGGGTATATTTTTAAACATATATTCCTTTAAAAAACCAGTATCTATAAAATACATATTTAAGATAGGTGGTAAGATTTATATACCATTGTTTCCTAAGTAAAATAAAGGTAAATACCAATCCCAATCTACATGGCAAAAACCATTAAAACAAGAACAATATCAATATCAGATAAGGAAGGGACTTTCTCAACTATTTTTCATAGATTTAAAACAACAAAAAAACAAGATTCAGAAATAGCTAGTTTAAGGCAGATATTAAGTAATGAAAAAGCACGTCTTTTGCATATTTGTAAGAATAAACAGCCTAATTCTATATATGAGTTAGCAAAGCTTCTTGGAAGAGATTTTAAGGCAGTAAGGCAAGATATTAAACTCTTAGAGAAGTTTGGCTTTATAGAGCTAATAAGCTCTCATAAGCAAGGCAGAGAAAGACTAAGACCTATTGTAGATGCAGATCAAGTGGTCATCACTATTAATATATGAGACTAATTTATTAAACTTCAATTATAAATTCTCAATTAGATGCAAACTTTAAAATTTGAACCCCACCTTTAGCAATTAACTTAACATCATTAAAAGATCTTATTCTTAATAGCCTTTTCATTATAAAATAAGGTCGAACATAAAATTCCCTATATGCTTTTTTCTGCATACTACTCATTAATTTAGGGTTTACATCTCCAAGAATAAAGGCTCCTTCAGAGTAGGCAGTATATCCTTCCCACCCAACATCTAAAAATTTACCTTCCTTTTTGATTATTTCATAATGTTCTGTCTTAGGCATAGGTATGCATACATGGAATGACGCTGTATCTAAAGGAAGGCTTTTAGAAAATTCTATTGTATCCAACATAGTTTTCCTATTTTCCCCTATATTTCCAAAAATAAACAACCCTCTTGCTTCTATTCCTACTTGACTACACCAATTAGCAGCATTTCTTATATCCTCTAATTTTTCTGCCTTTCTCATTTTATCTAGTATCTCTTGATTGCCTGATTCTATTCCTAAAGCTAGCATATAACATCCTGCCTTTTTCATATGCTTCAGCATGGGAAGAGTCAATTTATCGCACCTTACCCCATTAGCAACCTTCCACATTACTTTCTTATTTAGCCCTTTTTTAATCATTAAGTTACAGAATTCAAAAACTCTATCAGCATGATAAGTAAAATTATCATCTTGAAAATCTATTTCTTCAGTACCATAGGTCTCAACTAAGAATTCTATCTCCTTTATTATGCTCTCAGCACTTCTTATCCTTAGTTTTCTTCCAGATGTTATAAAGTCTGCACAAAATGTACATCTATATGGGCAGCCTCTCCCAGTAACAATATAATCTATTGGATCTCCTCTGGCTTCAAAGCTGAAATACTTATGCATTGGCAATAAATCTCTTGCAGGGAATGGTAAACTATCAAGATCTTCTATAAATTTAGAATCTTTGTTATGTATAATCTTACCATCTTTCCTGAAGGACAATCCATCTATCTCTTCTAATGGCTTATTATTTAAAATTTCTATAATTGTTTCCTCACCTTCCCTTCTAACTATTAGATCTATTCTAGGATAATCAGTTAATACTTCTTCTGGCATAGAACTAGCATGAATCCCTCCAAAAATTACTGTCACATCCTCTGGAAATAATTTAGTTAATCTTTCAACCTCATCCATCATACTAGAACTACCATTTATAGCAATATAATCTGGATCATATTCTGAGATTTCTTTTTTTATTTGATCATGGTTTAAGTTTAATGCGTTAGCCTCTATAATCTTAACTGGAAATCCCGCCTCCCTAACTACAGCAGCAATATAAGCTAATCCTAAAGGGGGGGCAATTGGAGTAGCTGCCTCACTTCCCGCATAAGAATAAACCTCTCTATAATTTGGCTGGATTATCAACAATTTTTCCATTATATTCTAGACAACTAACAATCATTTAAATATTTATCGCTACAATTAAATTAATAATAAACAAAACAACTAACTATTTTCTCTTCTTGTAAGTCCAACCAATAGCTACTAATACAACTACAATTGCAATTATTATCCATAACCATACCAAGTTTGTTTCTTTCTCAACAACAGGCTCAACTGGTTCTACAACAGGTTCCACAATTGGTGGCTCTACCACTGGAGCTACTTCCTGTATGTATGTTAAAGTTAAGAAGGCTCTACCATCAACAATAGAATCTAGTTTAACACTAATATCATAAGTACCATCTCCATCAAAATCAGCTTTAGCTTCTTCTCCAATAGCTATTTCCTTTTGAACAGCATGACTACTCGCAATCTCAATAGTAACAGTTGTAGCTGTCATTTCTCTAACACCAACATGATGAATTACTTCACTATATATTATTTGTATCCTCTCCTTTACATTCAATTTCCTTACAATAATCTTGTAATCACTAAAGTCTTTTGAAATAGAAGGATATGTTGAAGTGTAAAAGGCTGGGGTTGTTCCTCCTCCTCCTCCTCCACTAGCCACACCACCACTCGCTTTAACAGTATAAGAAGTTGTAGCACTTCCTGTCTTTCCCGCCATATTACCTAATTCACATGTTATATCAAAAGTTCCCGCATTCCCTACTGAAGGGGTTGAAGTTTCTACTCCATCCGAATCTTTAATCTTTGTCGCAGTTTGATTAACTCCTGATAAGTCATCTGCAGGAGAACATGTACATGTTACTTCATTTCCTACATTAACATTAGAAGTATCATCAGCACCTACACATTTGAAAGTATCTGCTGTCACCGTAGGAATTGAGTTATCAATAGTAAGGTTTTCAATAGATCTCGAACTATTTAAGTTATTATTTGTATCATTTACCCAGATAGTAATATTATAAGTTCCATCTGGAACAGTAGTTGTATCGAAAGTAGCATTCCAATGTAGTGTAGTTCCTCCAACACCTGTAACATTAGATGCATATAAGGTTAAATTCTGACCAGCACTAAAACTAGTATTAGTAATATTAAACACAACAGTAAGCTCTCTTAGACTATTTCCTCTAGTCATACTCATATTACCATCGTCGGCAACCGTAACATTTATTGTTATAGTGCCTGAAGCATTAGGATAAGTTCCATTAAGATCAGGTTCTGTTCCTCCACCTGCAGGCCATACCTTAACAGTAGTTGGAATTGTAGTATCATTTACAGTAATATTAATGTGTGTTTGATTAACAACAGCACTATTGTTAAACTGATAGGTAATAGAAAGATTATATACTCCAGGAGTTGCTATAGAAAAATTAAGTGCTAAAAATGTATTATCAGATACATTACAACAACTTGCATTTTGCGAACTAACTGTACTAGTTCCATTTGCCCCCTTCCAGGTAAAAGTATGATCCTGATTTGTATTAGAATTGTTAGAAAAATTAACTTGATTAAGATTATTATCAAGACCAGCAGAAGTATTTACTGTTGCCCTGTCTGATCCATTAGGATACGCAAACTCAAAAGGAACTGTAATATTAACATCAGTTAAATTTTGAGAAGCATCATCAGGTGAAGAATGATTAATTGTAAAATTAAAAACATATTGAGTATCTTCATTGATTGTAATACCGAGAGGCTTTCCACCTGCATAAGAAACTGAAAAATTTGAACTATCAGCATTTATAGAAACATTAAGTGATGGTAAAACATGAGTAGCAATAACTATAGGATAAATCATCAAAACTATAAGTAGTCCAACAAAAACAGCAATAAACCCAATATTAATCTTAGCCTCTTTATCCATCTTCACACTCTTTTTACAAATCTTTTAAAACTTTTTACTTTATAAATGTTTCTCTAAATTATTTTTCCCCTTTTCCCTTTTTTTTATTTTCTTTATACCCAACAAGATAATTTCCAATCGCTAAATAATCTAATTTTCCTTCCATGAAACTTGCAACTGCTTTTTCTGGAGTCATAACTATTGGATGCTCATGCATATTGAAACTTGTATTTACAATAGTGGGTATCCCAGTTAATTTTCTATATTCATCTATGATTTTATGAAAGTTAGGATTATCTTTTTTTGAAATTATTTGAGGTCTCGCAGTTCCATCTAAATGAGTTACTGCCGGACATTCTTTTGCAAACTTATCAGTCACATCAAAAGTAATCGTCATGAAATTTGTAGCCTTTCCTTTAGCTTTAATATTCTTATATGCTTCTTCTTCATACTCTTCCAGCGTCGCTGGTGCGAAAGGCATGAACTCAGTTCTATTTAATCTCTCATTCAACCAATCATTAACACTCCTGTCTTTAGGATTATATAAAATACTTCTATTACCTAAAGCTCTCGGCCCATATTCCATCCTCCCATCAAATCTTGCAACAACTTTATTTTGATTAATCCGTTTTGCAATTTCTTTTTCGATATTCTTCATATATTTATATTTCAAATTCTCTTTATCCAAAACTTCTTTTATATCTTCATCAGAATATTCCGGTCCGAAAAAAACATCATCTATAGGCAGATGTTTTTTATGAATAACTAAAGCAGCACCTAACGCCAACCCTCCATCATCCATCGCAGGATGAATAAAAATTTCTTTAACCCCGTCCAACTCTAAAATTTTTTGGTTCAATCTGACATTTGCAAAGATACCTCCGGCCAATGCTATTTTATCTTTTCCAGTTTTCTTAATATAATGATTTATATTTTCACTAACAACTTCCTCAAATCTTTTCTGCAACCCTGCTGCTATATCTTCTCTTGAACAACCTTCCAAATCTTTCTTCATCATTTTTATAGCATTGTTGTACCAAAATCCTCTTATATTTCTGATAAACTTATCCTTGCTTTTAGACAAATTTAAATATTTACAAAAAACTTCATAAGTTTTATCTGGATTTCCATAAGCTGCTAATCCAGTTACCTTTCCTTCATGTTTTCCTGGAGTAAACCCTAACATATAGGTAATCCAAGTATAGATCATTCCAGGAGAAGGATAAAAAGGCATTTCTTTTATTCTCTTCATCTTTCCATCTTTGCAGATATAAACAGTACCAGAAATAAAATCTCCAACGAAATCACTAGTATATACCAAGCAGTCATCAAAATGAGAAGTATAATAAGCAGAACAAGCATGAGCATGATGATGCTCAATAAATTCTATTGGACAAACAATCCCAATATCTCTCAACTTTCTAAAAATCTCTTTTTTCTTTTCTTTAGATTTATAAATTGAATAAAGCAATGCCATCTTGCTAAAGAACATAGTCTCAACAATTTTATAATTAGCTAGATTATACATTAGTTTTTTCTCAGGAATTGTTTCTTGTTTTTCATATATATTAATAGCTCTTTGTGTTGGATTATCTCCATCTGCGGCTCCAAGTGCTGACAAATTACAAACAGCAACTATGTCTATTTCTTCTGGTTTTATCTTAGCTTGCTTTATAATTTCCAAAAGAGAAAGTTCTGGAAAACCCCAGTAATTCTTCACACCATTTAATCTTTCTTCATTTATAACAGAAACAATCTTATCATCTTTAATTATTGCCACTCCAGCGTTGTGAGAATGATTCACTCCTAATATTATTTTTCCCATTTCTTGTTCATATTTAGTTTTTCTCTACACCACTACTTTTTGTAAGTTTATGAAAGAAAACTGTTTTATAAACATTTCTTAAGTTAAGTATATATAAGAATTAATATTTTTTCTCTAATCTTCTCAAATCCTTTTCGTCTTTCTTAAACCTGTCTTTAGCTTCTCTTAATCTTACTTTCCTGTTCTTCAATTCATCTAATTCTTTTTTAGCAGAGTATAGTTTTCTTTCAGCATCTCCAAGTTTCCTGTCATAACTACTAGCTTTTATAACTTTAAAACTCCCTCCAGAACCTAATTTTTTCTTTCCAACACGAACTAATAAACCTAAAATAAGAACAACTGCAATTCCCCCTATTATTAAGTAGGTTGTTTTTGAACCTACAATCTTTTTTATATTTCCAACAAACTTTCCAGTTATTCCAGGACCTTTATCTTGCTCTTCAACAACTTCTTCCTCTACAGGAGCAGCTTCCTCCTCAACAACAATCTCCTCTTCAACAACAGGAACTTCCTCAACAACGGCAGGCTCAGTAGTTACCGTAGAACTTCCCATAGTTAATTTCAAATTAATAACTCCTGTACCATCAACCTTATAAAATTTCTCTCTTATCTTAGGGTCTCCTCCCGCCGAATCAACATTAACTTGTATATCTAAAAAAGGCCTATTAACAGCAGCAGTAAAAGAAAGAATCCCATCCCCAGTTTTATCAGTAAAAAGTTTCAAGACTCCGGTCTGATTAGGCTCTCTCAAAAAAACAAAAATCTTATGACTTGGAAGTGTCTTAATATTTACTTCTAAAGCCAAAACTACAGGCATTAAAACCAGCATCAAAATTATTAATGTCAAGTACGCTCTTTTTTTCATCATATTATATGAAAAATATAGTTTTTAAATATTTCTAAACTGGACTTTTGTAGTTTACGTGAGGGACTATGGGTTTTCAAGGGGGTTAACAAAAGTCTAGGAAGTTAATAATAACTAATAATGCAATCCAAACTTTTCTGAAGGCCTGTCTGAACCTGCAAATTTATCCTCAACAACCATCTCTTCTCGAGGCTGAAAACCACTAATTTGTTCTTTCACTTCAGCTTGCTGCCCAGAATCTCTCAATGCTTTTTTCAAAACTTCAACTTTGTCCAAAAGCTCCCAAGTAAAATCCTGATCCTCTCTACCAAAGTGACCATAGCTTGCAGTCTTCTTAAAAATAGGTCTCTTCAAATTCAATCTTTCAATTATCTCTCTTGGAGTAAGTTTAAAGTTTTCATCAACTAACCTGGCTATCTGATCCTCTGGAATTTTATTTGTCCCAAAACAATCTATATTAATTGATGTTGGCTTTGCAACTCCAATAGCATAACTTAGCTGAACCTCACACTTATCTGCTAATCCAGCCCCAACAATATTTTTAGCAACATGTCTTGCAGCATAAGCAGCACTTCTATCTACTTTACTTGGATCTTTCCCAGAAAAAGCTCCTCCACCATGCCTTCCAACACCACCATAAGTATCAACAATTATTTTTCTCCCAGTTACTCCAGAATCTCCTTCAGGCCCACCAATAACAAATCTTCCTGTAGGGTTAACATAAATCTTAGTATTCTCATCAATGTATTCCTTACAAATAGGACTTATCACTTTTTCAATAACTTCATTTCTTAAAACTTCTTCTGAAAGCTCCTCTATATGCTGGTTTGAAACAACAACAGCACTTAATCTTTTTGGCTTACCATTTTCATATTCAACACTAACTTGGCTTTTTCCATCAGGACCTAATCCATTGATAATTCCAGTCTTCCTAACAACAGCTAATCTTTGAGTCAACTTGTGAGCTAACATAATAGGCAAAGGCATTAACTCTTCTGTTTCATTACAAGCATAACCATACATCATTCCTTGATCTCCGGCTCCTTGCTCCCTACTATCCCCAATACCTTCTGTAACTCCTTGATTAATATCTCTACTTTGTCCATGAATGCTAACCCAAACGCCCGCATCTTCATAGTCCATTCCAAATCTGGGATCAGTATATCCAATTTCTTTTAATGTTTGCCTAACTACTCTCTGAACATCAACAAATCCCTTAGAAGTAACTTCTCCAGCAACATGAACACTTCCAGTTGTAACCAAACATTCAACAGCAACTCTAGATTCTGGATCTTGAGCAATTAAATTATCTAAGATAGCATCACTCAATTGATCACAAACTTTATCAGGATGACCTTCTGTTACACTTTCCGATGTTATTACATAATTATCCATTTTATCTCTCTCCCCTTTCAACATAACCTTGACTAATTAATAATTGAACAGCCCTATCCACAGCTTCAATATTTTCAGAGCCTATTGTTGCTTTAATAGGATGAACTTCAAATCTCTGAGCAAATCCCATAGATTCATAATTAGATCCCCCGTTCCTAGTCCCTCTAACAAATTTACTTAAATGTATTGTAGATCCCCCATAATTATAAACAGAATATATCTCCTTAGATAGGTTAAATGTATTTCCATCGAAAGTAATAACGGGAGTTAACCCTTCAATAATGGGAGATCTTAATGCCTCTGCACTATCTTGACTATAATGAACTGAATGTCTTTCTCCCTCATAGAGTACTTTTATTACTAAATCTTGCTGTGTTTCTTGAGTTGCCATTTTATTTCCTATTATATATAACAGTCTCTTTTTAAATTAAGTTGTTTTTTAGAATATGTTTCAAATCAGCTCTTGCATCAACTCTTGCATCAACTCTTGCAAACTAACAACTCCGTCTCAATCTCTCCAGATTCAAAACTACCTGAAGGAATGGGATGACTTCCCCCTACAACAGAAGTGCAATTAGAAAACACACCTTTCTCAAACGAAATAATTTCTTCATTAGGATTCTCATCATCAGAATAATAAATATTAAGATTATATGCTTTATTCACTCTTCCTTCTTCAATATTTAAACTTTTATCTAAAATATTTTTCAAATTCTCTTCCAAAACTGAACAAACACCCCTTTCATCTAAACACTTCCTGAGATTTCTTGATTGGTCTTTATAACATTCTTTAATTAAATCTTGAATTTCCCTATATTGGGGAACATAATTAATAGCACAATCTGTTGTATAGTACATACTTGACAACAACAAGTTTGAAACTTCAACACTGGTCTGCCTGCTAACTTCTGGATTGCCTAAAGTTATTGAAAGAAAAACAACTCCTATTATGCTTACTAATAAAACTATCAAAACAAATCCGGCGATTTCATGCTGTGCTTTATTTTTCATTTCAATCTTCTCCATTTTCTTAACCATTTTAACCTCTATCCAATTTAGTCCCTGCAACTAATTTTGCAATTTCACATTTATCATAAATATATTCATTTTGAGAATCTTTTCTGCAAATAGCAACAAAACTAGAAATTGCACGTTCATTCTCAACATTTTTATCATAAACTTTAAACAAATCACAATCAGGATAATTAGCAATAGTACATTCAACTAACTCACTTCTATCTTTTCCAAACCCACTTAATTTAATAACTTCTAAACTGCTGTAAGGCCAGAAAGTTTGATAGGCTGTTTTATCCAGCAAACTAATAAGCTTATCTCCATCAATACAATTTGATTTACTAGTTGTACAACTAAACTCTGGAGAATCTGCAAGATTAGTTAACGAGCTTAAAGTTCTATCCTCTGCAATCCTAGTAGCTTCTTCATTGATACCTGCATAAACTATAGACAATACAAACAAACCAACTAATATGAAAAATAAAGCAACAGCTACTAACATAAATGACATTTCTTGAATTCTCAATTGTCCTTTTTTATTTTTCATTATCTTCACCACAATTGACAGCCCGATAAAGCTTGACTATTTATTGAATCAAATTCTTCAACCCGTTCATACAAACCAATTAAATCTCTTGAATCATCAATCCCACCTAAAACTGAAGCCAATTTTACACCAACATTAGAACTGCAACCTTCTCTTTCAATAATATCAATCTTATCAAGGTAAATTCCTGCTAATTGGTCAAACTTGAATTTCATTCTTTTAACATTGCATTCATAAATATCAGGAGAGGAGAAAATAGCCGGATAAATTAACTCTCCAACATAATAAACTATCTTGCCTTCTTTTCTGTTTAAAACATATCCTTGATTTTCATCAACTCTTATCTGGCAATCTACAGAACTTCTAGATTCAGCAAAACAAACATTTATTCCATTACAATCCGAACTAGCATTCATAAAAATAATATTTCCCAAGTTTAATCCTTCTAAACTATCTTTAATCCCCTCACTAGCATCATAGAAACAATAGTTATCCTCAGCAGAGATTACCATAGCTAAATCATTAACTTTAAATCCCATGAAAAATGGTTTGGAAAAAACATAAATTGTTTTTCCTTCAACAACAGATTCAGCAAAAATATACTTGTCTTTAATACTAACTCTCCCTCCAGGTTCACTATAGCTGTCCCCCAAAGTTTTTTCGGAAAAACTTATCCTCTGCTTCCCAAAACCTGAATTGCCACTTTCCTGACATTCAAAAAAAACCTTTGACTGTTTCTTAAATCCAATTTCATGAGCCTTACCACTTGCCAATCCAGTTTCCAAAGGATCAAACAAACTAATTAAACTTGCAGCTGTTTCCGTATAAAGAGCCTGCTCACTTGTTCTAATAAATTTCCCCGCTGCAAAAATAGCAAGAAACAAAATAAAACCCCCAGCTACAATCGCAAAAATCCAATTAAAGGTCATAGCTATGCCTTTTTTCCTCATCTTCATTTTTCTTTATTACCCCCATGGAAAATGGAGGTTTGAAAATCAAAGATTTTCATTATCCTCTTTTTTCTTATTTTCATCCAACATTAACAAATCTATCGTTTAATTCCTTTTCAACCTGCAATTCAACTTTCCCTCTAACAACACTAATACAATTTGGATTATTCCTTTTAGTCATCCCCTCAATATCTAAATGATCTATCTGATTATAAGGATTCTCACACGCCTTAGTTGTTGGATAAAAAAAAGTATTAGCTCTTCTTCCTACAAAAAGTCCTAAATCATATCCAATATCTTCAAATCCACCTTTAACTGGGGCAGACAAATTAGCAAAACAAATATAATCTATTCCAGAAGGCAGCCTGCCATTAAATGCATGTTTATCATACTGGGAATTCCAGGATTTCCTAACATCTGATTTAAAACTATCAGTAAAAATACCAAGCTTAGCGCAATCACCTGTTTGCAAAAAAGATTTTATGACAATCCCTACAATAGCTATAAAGAATACAATTAAGATAATTGAAAATATAACTCCAAACGATAGTCCTAGGATTTGCTGCGCTTTTTTGTCAATTCTCTTTTTCATAATTCGAAATTTTCTCTGAAAATGAGAAATTGAAATTTATTTATAAATTTCATATTTAAATTAAGAATACATGTTATTTAAATGTTTTTTTGAAAACAGTATTATATTATCAAAATCTTTAAAAATACTGGAAACAGATAATAATCTATGAAAAGATTACGGAGAGCCCTTGAAGCATTAGTAACTGCATCAGTAATATCTGCATCATCTTTCTCTTTACCTTCGACTACTTATGCTTATGATGCAAATCTTATTCAATCAAATATCCAACAAAATGCTCAACAGACTTCCCAAGGAGATACTCCAAAGGACTCTCAAGATCCTAAGAAAACCCCTCAATCAGATTATGTTGAAATGGGAAAACCAGTAACTTTTAAAAGAAGAGGGAAGAAAACTGTAACTTCAAAATTTTACCTAGACTCAGAAGTTAAAAATATTGAAACCGGATTAGACCAAGAAACATTTTATTCAAGATTAAAACCTCTTTCAAAAAGATTAGAAATAGAGGCTGTATTAGATTTAAGTAACCTTGCTCAAAAATTAGGAAGACATCCTGGAAGATACTTAAATAACCAAGATTTAATCAAAGATTTTTTAAAAATATCAAAAGGATTTGAAAAAAATGAAGACTATTCTCAAGCAGATACAAAAAATATAAAAGATTTATTTAGTACAGAAGATAATATCTTAAAAGTTTATCCAAAAGGATCTATACTAACAATAACTTATAACAACAATTCAATATCCTTTGAATCTTATAATATAAAAACAAAACAAAAAACAAAAAAAGTAGTCAATAACAACCAGCAAGTGACCTCGTTTGGAAAATGGCTAAACCAAAGAATTGAACAAAAAAATAAAAATATTCACGATAAAGGTTATTTAAGCCATTGGTTTAAAGGGTATGAAAAGGGAAAAAAATAAATTCTTTATTATTTTGCGGCAGATCCAAGTATTCTTCTAGCCGCAGCAGGGGTAATAAATTTGTGTTTCTGCAAAAAGACAATCCTGGACTTTACTCTATCTTTATGTGGGCCTGTTAAATGGCCTTTCCAATAATCATCACTTTCATAAATTTTTTCTACAAATGTACTTAAACGTTCATCAGCATGTTTTTCTCCATGGTCAGTTAAATAAGGTTCCTTTTGACCTCCTATGGATTCCCATTCCTTAAAAAATTTATTTCCCTCTGTATCAAAATCCAATTCATATTCCCTCAAATGAGCTATTTCATGTACTACAATATCCGGTTCAAACCCTTCGCCTGTTAATTCTATTAACCCATCTGAATGACCTAAGCCAATATGGCCATCTTTCATCTTATCTACAAAACGGATCTCTTTTATGTTATTTCTTGATGTCTCTGGAACCTGATACATAATATCTTTCAATACTCTAATATTTTCTTTAATCTGTGTTGGCTTATTACCCATAAGTTCAATATTATTTATATCAATTCCAAACTTGCTCTTAAAACTTTCAGCAGAATTTATATTATAATACTCCCAGGTATTTGAAAATCCTTTTCTAAAAGCTACAGCATCTCTAAACCCAGAATAATAAGTTGTTGTTCTTATATATTCAGGATTAGAACCATATCCCCACTCAACATCATCTCCAATTCCAAGAACATTCCCATAATTAGAAACAGATTTAAGACCATTTTTATTTTTAAAACTAGCTATCTCTACTGGAATTGAGGATTTCCCCATTTTATCAAAACCTTTCATAAGAACCTTTGGACTAAAATAAAGTTTTTCTCTAACGCTATGATAATGAATTGATTTTTCATCAAAGTTTGTTACAAACTGATTTAAAGTATCCATCTTTGGAACAAGTTTTTGATTATCCCTATTAATAATCTTAACATAAGCTCCTTTCTCATTCCCAAGAGACTGGACAGCAAAATGATCATCGTTCTTTGTTTCAACTTTCAAACCATAAGGATTGCCTTCTGCAAAAGATATTTTGGGACCTCTTTGATTGATATTAGAACCAGTTACAAACCTACCATTCTTATCATCTATGGAAATATAAGCCCCTTTCTTAAAATTAGTATTTTCCTTCCCATCAAAATTAATATAAATTCTATCACTATCAGAATTTAGAATATTCAAGCTATTAAGTTTAGCTTTTCCTTTATAATCAAAGAACCAACCACCTTTTTCAAACTTCAAACTTTCTCCTTTAAAAACATAACCATTATCAAAATCAAACTTATTATCCTTACTAAGAAATTCAAAAATACTTTCTCCCAAGTCTCCATCGATTGACGCCGGTTTTTTTAATTTCTTCCCAGCAGGCATTGTAATCTTAGCTTTACCCTCTGCAAAATCAACCTCTGATCCTTCAGGAAGATAAACTTTCTCATTACCTAAAGCATATTCTCCTGCTCCCCCTTGTCCAACTTTAAACTTGGCCGTTACTAATTTCCCATCCCCCTCAAAAATGAGTTTTGAATCTTCACCAAATTTTTGAATATTCACATATTCCTTTTGAAAACCCTTATAATCAACTTTTATATTTTTTTGGGGGGGGGTGTGGTTTGGGTTGTTGGGGGGGTGTTGTGTTTTGTGTGTTATGTGTGTGTTGTGTGGGTGTGGGGTG
>Ga0310122_10001695_pt1 | contig 14108 bp, 14 predicted proteins | sample CB6_Bottom_1051__FD_203503 | JGI IMG/M metagenome (GOLD analysis project Ga0310122, IMG submission 203503) | Marine microbial communities from Western Arctic Ocean, Canada - CB6_Bottom_1051 | ecosystem: Environmental > Aquatic > Marine > Oceanic | place: Canada: Western Arctic Ocean | collected...
GTTCAATAAAATGACAGGGGAATTCCATGAACAGAGCAAACAACTGTTTACCACCCTTTCCACAACAACAAGACGGATTACAATCAACGGTGAACCGTTTTTGCTTTCAGACACTGTGGGATTTATTAGCAAACTGCCTGCGTACATGATAACTGCGTTCAAGTCTACACTCGAAGAGCTGCTTTACACAAATATTATCATTGTTGTGGTAGATATCAGCGATTCTTCATTTGAATTACAAAAGAAATTCAAGAGTTGTATGAGAACACTGAATGAACTGGGAGTTAAAACCGATCAAATATTTTTTGCACTGAATAAATCGGACTTGTTGACAAACGATCAGATAGATGAGCAATTAAAGACTTTAAATTTCCAAAATAATAATATAACAATGGTCATTTCTGCAAAAACTGGAAAGAACATCGAAGAATTACAGAAACTCATATTTACTAAAATCCATGATTGATTATCAATAACTTCAATAATGATACAGTCGATTTATGCTGTGTAATTTGATTTCAAAATACCATTTCTCAATTGTTATTTTCAGTTTTTTCCTAATAATGCCTATATTCATTAGTTCTGTACAAGCTCAAAGCGAAATGCCTGATTCAGAAGAGTCATGCGTTTTGGTTGATGAATGTCTATCCCCTGATGAACAAATTGGATCCCGAGTGATTTATTACATATTTGTAATATTGATAGGACTTTTGTTACTTGCAATACTTGTAATATCGTTTTTACTATACAAATCCACCATGGCAAATTCCAGTTAACATTTAGGAAATTGTACAGAATTACAATTTCATATAATTAGTTAGTTATAATTAAATAATTACATAACATATCTAGAACTATAGATTGTCAAAATTTAATATTTTAAATCTCAATTATAAAATTTTCATTGGATTATTATTGATATTGTTGATGCTTCCTCTTGGATACGGATATTATCAAGTACAAAATGATTTGTCACAAATAGAAATTGAATGTAATGGGTTTTCAGATTTTGATTTGAATATGATGACTGTTTCTGCAGTAATGCATAACACAGTCAAAAATCCCACAGAACGAGAAATTTCCATCGACTTAATTCAATATCAAGTCTTTTCAAATAACACGCAGGTTGCAAATGGCACAATTTATGAGCTTACTATACCTGCACAAACTAGCACTACTTTGAAAAATGATATAGAAATAGAATCAGGTTCCATAGTCAATTTCCTCTCAAAAGAAATAGATCAGATATCTAATCCAAAATTAATTGGTAAAGTTATTATTCATACGCCATATTACAAAGAAATTGAAGCTATACCCATAATTGGTTCTATTATTGGTGAAAGTAAACAAAATTTAATATATGTTGGATATGGATCAAACAATGAAATTTCATCTGTTGAATTGGATGGAAAAATAGCATTAGAAAAACGTGGAGAGGTAACCTTCTTCTGGAAGTATGTAAATGCAGAGGTTGCAGGAGCAGAAGGAATTATTGTATTTAATAATGAACCGGGATTGTTTCAAGAAACAATTTTCCATTACAACCGCCACATACCTATAGTAGCAATCTCACAAGAAGACGGTGAAGAAATATTACAAACAATTGAAAACGGAATGACTGTATCAGTAATTATTGAAGAACAAAAAGACGAATTACTTGCTTTAATAATTAAAGGAACTATGACCAAAAAATTTTGGTTTGTGGATTTAAATATCCCCTTTGAAATACCTAACCAATGTAACTTCAATCCCAATTAATATTTGATAAATTACACAGAATTATAATTAAATACTAGCCTGCATTAAAATCATTCTAACAGGCTTAATATAGATAATTTACGAGATAAACATAATCTCGCATGTTAAAAAACATACTCTCCAAGATATCACCCGCATCAGCAACATTCTACATATTGCTGGGAGTCACTTTATTTTTGATTATATACCCTGTTTCCTTTCTGATTTTTGGAAGTTTTTGGAGCGGCAACCCAGGTGGTGAAGGGCACCTGACACTTGACAACTACAAGTTTGCATTTTCTGATCCCAAGACATACGTCCTGTTAAAGAATTCACTAATCTATGCGCTTGGCAGTGCAATTATTGGCGTTTCAATTGCAACAGTACTGGCTTTCATTACAACCAGAACCGACGCACCGCTAAGGAATCAATTCCGGTTTATACCAATACTTCCGATTATCCTTCCAGGGATGGTGGATAATTTAGCGTGGATATATTTATTTAGCCCAAATTCCGGTTTAATCAACGTCTGGTATAGAAACATCTTCAATGTAACCGAACCGTTATTCAATATATACACCATGTACGGAATGATCTGGGTAATGGGAATATCACTCGTGCCTCTTGCATATCTTGTGATATCAGCAGCGTTTTACACAATGGATCCATCATTGGAAGAAACAGCTCGTATAGCTGGTTCATCACTCTTCACGATCTTCAGAAGAATTACCATCCCTCTTATGCTGCCGTCGATCCTCTCTGTATTTCTTTTGACGTTTATCCTTGCATTTGAATCATTTGAAACTCCTGCAATGATCGGTTTGCCTGCCCGCATTGACGTTTTTATGAGCCAAATATACCAAGCTGTGGTTTGGAACATACCTCCCAGCTATGGACTTGGCACTGCATATGCCAGTATAATTTTGGTTATCACACTTACAGCGGTATACCTGTACAGAAAGGCAACAAAGCGAGGAGAGAAGTACCAAGTAATAACTGGAAGGGGATATCGTACTGGAATCCTAAAACTTGGAAAATGGAAATATGCGGGAACTGCTGTACTGGCAACTTACGTTTTTACCCACATATTTCTCGTATTTGGAACAGTATTACTTCTTTCATTACAACCGTTCTGGGACCCGACCAACTTGTTTGGAAACCTGACTTTCAAGCATTATGAAACAGTTCTTGGACAAAAAAGAATAATCAATGCCCTGACAAACAGCATTGTTGTGTCTGTTATCTCGGCAAGCCTAGTTGTGGTTATTGCCTCCATATTGACTTATGTCTCACAACGTCGCAAAATAAAGGGTGCAGGATTGCTGGAAGGATTTGGTACATTGCCCCTTGCATTTCCTGGATTTATCTTAGGCCTCGGGTTGCTATGGACATTTTTAACAATTCCAATCGGCATCTATGGAACAATATTTGTACTGATACTTGCATTCTTGGTCAAGTACATGCCCCAAGGAATTCGGTTTGCATCAGGAGCACTAATTCAAATCCAAAAGGAACTGGAAGAATCTTCCGCAGTGACTGGTGCAAATTGGACAACCACTGTCAGAACAATTATTTTGCCGCTTCTAAAACCTGCGATGATATCCGGATGGGTTTATATATTTGTCCTAACATTCAGGGAGCTAAGCTCAATTATCTTTTTGGTAACTCCACATAATGAAGTCATTGCAGCTATACTCTGGGATCTTTTCGTGAATGGAAGCGTTGAACTTTTGGCTGCAACAAGCATGATCCTGACCGTCTTTCTATGGTCAGTAATTCTTATTGGAAGCAGACTGTTCAAATTAAAATTCCGATAAAATTTTCTCCGCCTCGTTCATCAATTGATTGCTCCGAGTCTGATCAGAACTTTCCACATAGATTCTGGTTTTTCTTTCTGTCCCGGAACTCCTAAACAGAACCCATGATTCCTTGTCCAATATGAACCTCAAACCATCTATCTCCTGAATGCCTGATATCTGGTCCTGGAATCTCTTTATGAACTCTGACTTTACTTTTTCAATATCCAATGATACTCCAGTAATATTCTTCTGATTGTAGTAACGTTTTGGACACCTGCCAATCATTTCAGTCATTGAAATATCATTTTTTGACATGAATTGAACGAGCTTTACAGCAGCATATATTCCATCTTCCCACAGACCCCAAACAGGATCTATGACCTTGCTAGGCTCTGTTGCAAAAACTCCAGATTTTTTATCCAATAAAATAAACGTTTTACCCAAACGAGTCCTGATTGACTCACAGGAATTTTTTACAGCCAGCTCTTCCAAGGCATTTGATGAATTGATTGATATTACTACATCGCCCTTTCGTTCTTCCAGAATTGTTGACATAATGAGATATGAAAAAACATAATCAGGAACTATTCCATCTTTTGTAATTATTACCAATCTGTCACCATCGCCATCATGTACAAACCCAAAATCGAAATCGGTTTCTTTCATAAGGGATACCGTGGACGCCAAGTTTTCCTGAATTGGTTCAGGGTCATGACCAGGAAACAAATGACTGCGGTGAGAGTTTAATGACGTTACACTATGTCCCAACTCTGACAAAATTACCGGCGTAAAATTATTCGTTACACCGTTTGAACAATCAACCAGTATCTTGAATTTTCTTTTTGTGCCGGAAAACATTTTTGTTATTTCATGTTTGTATAAATTTTCATAATTTCTATTACATGATATCTTTCCAAATCTTACTGCATGTGAATTTGATTGCTCATTGTAATTTTCCAACATACTTTCCATCTCTTCAGGCAGTGCCATTCCATTTGAATCAAATACTTTGATTCCTACATATTGTGGCGGATTGTGTGATGCAGTGATTGAAAAACCAACATCATATTTGCCTTTCTTGATCGAATAAGCAATAACTGGAGTTGGCAAACAACCACCATTTACTACGGTTTTTCCAAAATAACTTAAAGAAGAAACTAGGACATTCGCAAATAACATGGACGTTCTTCGGGAATCAAATCCGACGAAAAACCTCTCACCCATATTATTTCCTATGACTGATTCACCCAGTTTTATAATATCACGACTGTTAATTTCTTCGCCAAAAACGCCCCTTATGCCCGATGTTCCAAATTTCAATTTTTTTCCCTATCTTAGCAAAACTAATTAGATTAATTAAGATAATTAAAACCCTGTAATGGCTAGTATTATTCGAAAAAATTTGTTTTGGGTGGTTGTAATAACGGTTGTACTTGGTATAACTTATGCTATCTTATCAGATAATTTAATAGCAGATCAACGACAATCAGGCCGAGGAGAGTTGTTTAAAGAAAGTGCAGCTTTTGACATTGGTGAACGAGTAGAAGCTGTTGTAGCATACGATCCACTGGGTGATTCAGAGTTTGTTCCTCCTGCTCCCGGTCAATTTGTTCCACCAGGAATTTTAGATGATACTCTTCAATGGGTTGATATAAAGAAAGTCAAAATTTGGGTGGAAGACGATTGGCTCTGGATAAAAATTGATGTTGTAAAAGCACCACCAAGAAACTTGGCTTCTTCATTAGCAAGTGCTGCTGAACCATTTGAAGCAACTGACGAACTACTAAACTGGCGAGTTCGAATCGATAGAGATCGTGATAATATAACTGATTATTCAATTGATGCGGTATGGAATCCTCTTTCTAGTGCAGCAGCAGGGGATGAACTAACTGGAGGAATTTTTAGAGATGTAACAGAAGAAGGTTTTAAAGTTCTGATGAATGATGACTTTCCTGGTCTGATAGGCTCACAAAAAACCCAACTTCTCACAGGCATACCTTTGGAACTGTTAGACATAGGAGAAAATATTGAAATCGCTGTTTGTGTTCATTATACATCTGATCATGTCCGCTACCAAGGACTTAACAACCAAGTTTATGATTGCTATCCGACATATTTTCCACCGGGCGAACCTTGGATTTGGTTCCCAATGCCGTGATTACTTGGCAAGAGTGTAACCCAGTGAATATATTACCAACGTAATAAGAAACAAAAATACACCACCGGTTTTTGCAAAATTAAATACCTCATCCATTCCAATTGAATAATCATCTAATAATGAAGAACCCAATACTCGCACTCGCGCTGTATTATATTTGATTGAAAATATTCCTTTTTCTAACGATTGTTTTGCTCGTTTTTCTAATTTATTTATAATAGACGAAATTTCCTCCTCGGATGATGTTGCCCCAAATGGAAAATATCCTAATTTATTCATTACTTTAGATGCATTGTAGTGTGTATCTGACGTACAAATTTCTATGATAGAAGACTTCTTTGCCATCAGTTTCTCTCTCAACCCTAAAACCATGTTGTTTGCATCAACACAAACTATGTCAAAAGTCTTATCATTAATTTTTAATAAAATCATGCCAACTCCACCAGGCCCAATATCCTCACCCATTGACAAATCTAATTGCGATGAATGTGCATAACCTACTTCAAAAGTAAATTGTGGAAGAAATCTTATTTTCCGCAATAATCTATTAGAAGCTTCTATTATATTTTCACAATTTTCCATTATTATATTTGAACCTTGTGAATTATGGCTATCAATTAAAATTAATCCATTGAAACCAACATCCAGAGCTGATTTATTGATTTTCTCTCTGACAAATATTGGAAAATCCTCCATACCATGTGGCGATAATGTTATCATAATTAATGCATGATCACCGATTCCAAATCCTGTGGCTGTAGCTTTGCCTACATTTACAGAAATAGCTTCAGTACAGGCATTTCCATTTGAAATATCTTGAAAATTTTTCATAGAACTTAGATAATTTTCTAATGCATCCTTTGAAGGTAGATTGTGTTCATGTCCAGAAATTCCATGAAAAACCAATGGTTGGTATTTTTCATTAGAAAACCATTTCCACAAATCAAATGGTAAGTTACTACTTCCAATAGGATAAAATGGTCCAGGATGCACTTCAGGAACAATTAGAACATTTCGATTGGTTTTTGTTTTAAATTCTAATATTTTGGTTGACACATCTTTTTCCAAACTTAGTTTGTCAAATAATTCTTCGAATAATTTTGGCCTTTCAACCACCCAAGCCTGCAAAAACGCCTGCAGCAATTTGACTGGTGAGTTTTTTAAAATGTCTCCTCCTGTTCTATTTAATAATATTAGATAGATCATTGAAGCCAATGGAATCATTATACCTACAGAAAACGCAAATGGTTCTTTGTTTAATATTTGAATTAACTGTTCCTTAGGAAAAACAACTCCCATCTGAATGTATGGAATAATGGAAAAAAGAATTAACGGTTGTATCATTGATACTAATACACCATACAAGATTCTGTTAAAGAAGACCGAACCCAAAATTAATATTCTTAAACTAATTGCAGAAAACATTCCCATTAATGCCATTACATAAAACACATCTTCCGAACCTATGACGGTAAAACGATATAATCCAAAAGCCGATAACACTGCCCAAGCTGTGTTTGGTAATATTGATACAGCAAACAGCCTACGGAATGTGGCAAACGGATGTTTCCATAATATAATTCTTTCAATGATTATTGACGAAAAAAATAAAATTAGAAACAAAGGAATTAAATTTAAATTTCGAACATTTTCTGCAAATATTCCCTGTATGAATAAAATTGATAGAGCCATTGCAGTCGCAAGAAAGAAAGACGCAGGAGCGGAAGGTAATCTAAAAAGTAATCTGAACCTTTTCTGAATATTATAAGATGATTCCATCTTGAAAAGTTTCTCGTAATCTAACTAAAAAACTGGATATAATCGAAGAAGAATAGATGTTATAATGAGAGTAAGACATGATCCGATGACTATTGGTGGAGTTATTTTGATTCCTTTACTGTCATCACCAAAAAAAGTAAGTAAACCAGCTTGTGACGCTGGCATTTGACCCTTGTCTTTATCTTTTTTTGAACTCATCTTCTAATTTTGCTACCTCGTTATCATTTAAATATATTTTTGACTGACATTTTTCAAAAAAATGAAAAAACTAATTATTTCCAAATATTACCCTTATTTATTGACAAAATTCCATTGTTTAAACTGTAATATTTGGTTCTCTGAAGAAGAATTTGAGCATGAATTACTAGTGAAAAAAAGATATCATTGTATCGATACAATGAAAAAAAATTGACGACATTATTTTTATTTTATAACCGGCATTATACTTTAGATGTCTTTGACAGATAAAAAACCACTCGATAACATTATAAAAATAGAATCACTTCGCAAACCTGTTCAGATTTCCAACTTTATCAAAACGACTGATGAACCCCCTCCTGAAATGTGTCTAGAATGCCGCGGAACAAAATTATTGTGTGGTAAATCGCGTTGTCCGATAATTGCTAAAGCTGAATCTATCTCACGAGTTTCTACAAATCTTGACTCTACACATATAGAGGGAACCACTCCTCCTGGAGTATTTGTCGGACGTTTTGGATATCCAAAAGTCTTCATTGGTCCAATGACGCCAAACTATTATGGAAATACCGAAATATTGGACACTCCTGAACAATGGAACGGTAAATCTATTGACGAAATAATTGATTTCCGTCATTCGTTAATTCGCGGTAATACTACATTAAATATTCATGACGCAAGCAAAGGTGGAAAATTCGTTGAAAACATACAAGAACTTGGTATGGCATCAAAACCGGTTGATTTGGAATTAAACTTGACAAAAAAACCTCGTGATCGAATGTCATTTCATGAAAACTCGCAACCATTTGGTCCATCTGCACCGTTAAAATCATTTCATACTAACAATATATCGGTTGACCAAAGAATTGAGAAAGCATATTATGATCGTGACTTGAAAGCTTCCAATGGAATTGTAGAACTATATAACAAAGGTGTACTTGTATCACGAATTCAAAAAACACTAAGCGTTGGAAACTTGGGTATTGGGAACAAGAGAAAGTTCGTTCCTACCAGATGGAGTATTACCGCAGTCGATGATACTATTTCTAAATCACTTATCAAAGAAATCAAACAATTTCCCACCATCGACGAATTTCGTGTTTACTATCTAAAAAATCTTGATAACCTGTATGTCAGTGTCTTATTGCCAATTGAATGGCAATTTGAATGGATTGAAGCATGGTTTCCCAAAACAACATGGAATAATTGGGGAACTGATCCCTATCTTTTAGGTGATCACGAATCATACAAAGGAAGAACTACATATGCCCGGGTTGGTGGTTGTTATTATTCAACTCGTCTGGCTGTGGCTGAATCACTACGTAACGAAAGGAAACAGGCCGGTGCAATATTATTACGAGAAATACATCCTGGCTACATACTTCCAGTTGGTGTTTGGAATGTTAGAGAAAGCATTCGTCGACAATTAAAATTAAATCATGTTTCTTTTGATAACTTGTCAGATTGTTTACGATTTGCATTTTCTCTACTTACAATTAATTCAGATGACTGGATTGGTACAAGCTATCTTCTCAAACAACTTCTATTTCAAAAACGAATTACAGACTTTTTTTAATAAAATATTATATTGTGCTTTATTGAACAAACGCTCAGTTAATTTTTCCATTTAAATATTGTAAAACCATTATATTAAAGGGGAAGAGGGGTATTGAACCATAGATTGTATTCTCGTATTACTTTCACGTATATTATTTTAACCTTGCCCGTTAAGCAATTACAAATTTTCCATAATATAATAATAAAACTTATCTTGTCTAATATTTGAAAATAGTTAGGTAATAGTTTTGTCACGTGAAGCATACGATAATGTGTTTAATTTACTCGAAAAACACCATAGTTGGTTTTCTGAATCCATTCCCCTTATAGCATCAGAAAATATTCCTAGTCCTGCTGTTAGAGAAGCCTTCATCTCAGACTTTGGAAATAGATATGCTGAAGGATGGCCTGGTGAAAGAGTCTATGCTGGCTGTACATATATTGACGAAGTCGAATTAATTACAATTGATTTAGCTAAACGATTATTTAATGCAGAGTTTGTTGACGTGCGACCAATTTCTGGTGTATGTGCCAACTTATCCGTGTATTCGGCATTCACCAATCCCAATGACAAGATGATTGCACTGCCTATTCCTTCTGGCGGACATATATCACACGGCAAATCGGATTTTTCAGGTACTGCTGGTCTTGTCCACGGTTTACGCATTGATTATTTTGCCTTTGATCGAGAAGAAATGAACATTGATGTTGACAAATCAAAACAAAGAATTACAAAAATGATTGAAGAAAATGATAAACCCGACATGGCTATGTTCGGTGGCAGCCTTTTCCTTTTTCCACATCCTATGAATGAATTGAAAGATTTCTTACTTGGTCATGATATTTTCATTTGCTATGATTCTGCACATGTTTCAGGGCTGATTGCTGGAAAACAATTTCAAGATCCTTTACGCGAAGGTGCACAAACAATGACACTTAGTACACATAAGACACTGCCCGGACCTCAAGGTGGTATGATTCTATCATTTAACAAATATGCAGACGATATAAAGAAATCAGTCTTTCCAGGCAATACAAGTAACCATCATCTTCATAGTGTTGCTGCCAAGGCCATTGTATTTGCAGAGATGTTAGAATTTGGAAAAGATTATGCTGTACAAATAGTAAAAAATGCTAAAGCTCTTGCTGGATCACTAAATGAAAAAGGACTTGTTGTTCTTGGTGAAAAAAATGGCTTTACTGCATCACATCAAGTTGCGGTGGATACTTCAAAATATGGCGATGGTGGATATTTTGAGAAAGAACTAGAAAAAGCAAATCTAATTGTAAATCGACAACTCCTACCAGGTGACAAAAAGGCAGGCAGAGATTATGTCCATCCAGGTGGAATTCGTCTTGGTAGCTCAGAGGTCACCAGATTAGGCATGAAAGAGTCTGAAATGGTAGAAATTGCAGACTTTATTTCACGAATAATAATTGATAAAGAGAATGCTGATACAGTTAAAACAGATATTATTGAATTTAGAAAACAATTCACCAAAGTTCATTATGCATTTGAAACTTTAATTGATGCTTACAAATATATTAAAATACGATAATAATTTTAATAGATTATTTATTAATTAGTTAATATGATTATTACAAGTGAATAAAATGAAATCCATGAACTTTGTTTGGTTTTTTCTTTTATTAATAACCACACTGTTAACTTCTTCAATTTGGACCGTTCCTGTTAATGCCCATTCTGGAGATGTTCTTGGAGCATATACAAGTAATGCACCCACAATAGATGGAGTAATTAATGAAGCTACTCAAGAATGGGGTAATGCAGCTACAGTGACATTCGACATACCAGAAGGAGATGCTACCATTTATGTTATGAATGATAGACGATTTCTATACATTGCTGCCAAAGTTTCAGATAACTCCTTGGATGAAATAGTTAATGTAGGCTTGGATATTTTTACAATAGATTTTGATGTAAGGCACGATGGATTACAATTTAATGTTGGCGAGGATACAATTTCTATTGGTGCAAGAAATCGAGTCGGTGACGGTTTTGTTGGTCCTGGATTAGATATATTGGACGATCAGATGATTAATGTTGATGGAATGGTGGGTAGAGTTGGTAATTACAATCATTTTGAAATTGTCCATCCCATAGATTCTGGTGATGCAAATGATATTAATGCAGTATACGGCGGAACAATCGGTGTACGGTTTTTATTATTTGACGAAAGTGGCTCTGACAAAAGAACAATTACAGTTTATCCAAAAGGCGTTTCAGCTGACGACTCGGACCAAAGCAATTGGGCCGATATTACTATAATAGCTCCTCCCGACGATGGATCAGAAAGTTCAGGAGGTTCAGGATTACCAATTACTGAAATTGGTATTGTTGTTGTAGCCGTAGGTTGGGCTGCATACATTGGATGGATTATACGAAAAAGACGAAGCTAATAATAAGTAAACTAATAATTAACTTATATTGAAAACTCTGTATATTGCAGCCATTGTTCTAGTAGCATTAACAACAGCTGTATTGTGGTTCAGCTGGGATACTATTTTTTACGAGCCACAAATATGCTTTTTAGACGAACTTGATGCTGGTGCTCCAGCCTTGATTTTTGCCTGCACAGATGAAAAAGATGTAATACTATCCCCAGAGAGCATTGATCAGCAACAACTTGTTCAGTATGCCTTTGAATTAATTAATGCAGATAGATCAAAATATGGAGAACAATAATGACTTTACGCAAAAACACGCCGAAGAGCTTCTTTTCACTTGTATGACTAGTTATTGGAGCGCTAGTGGACTGAAGCCCTATATGCGTTATTCAATAGCTGGTGGTGAAGGCGGCATTATGGAAAACGTACGCGTATTGGGAACTCCTAATCTTAAAAAACACTGGACTGAAGAATCCATCAAACAAGTGATAGCTTGGAATCAGTATTCAATGGTTGAAGGCGATGAACCATCTGACTGGTACCATTCACAAAACCTCCTTTATCCAATGCACAATAATGTTGCTATAGGAATAGCTTGGAACGATTTCTGTATATCAATTGTACAGGATTTTGAACATGATTACATCGATTGGAGGCAATATCCAACTATTACTTCTGACAACATGCTAAAATTATCTGGTGAAATACAATTTAATTCTACTTTACAAAATATTGATATTTTCTTCGAACCAACGCCTGTTCCTCTTTCAGATCTGCAACTGATGTCGACCCCTCTACGTTATAGTTATGGCCACCAATGCAGTATTTTTTCATGCGTCTCTTCTATGTCTGTAGGTAACATAATACCAAATCCATCTGATGAATTTACTGAAGAAGACATGGAGAAGCTACTAAACGTACAGTCTGAAACAACAATAGTTTTAGTTGCCAGAGAATGGGAAATAAAACACAGTTCAGACAAAACCACTTTTTCAATTAGTGATGACATTACAAAACTGATTGATGAATTTGGGACTGGGGTTTATACAGTTATTATTTGGACCACGCCTGATAATACTGAAAATACAATTGCGATAACTACAATATCCATATTTGTCTAAACAAAACCAATCTAGAAATGTTTATATATTCAAGTTACTAACAATATGTTAGTAACAGAGGTATATTACAATGGACATAAAACAAAATAATTTTATCGAAAAAATCTTCGAAAATATGTATCGAGAGATACAAAGCCTTGATAATATATTCATCGATAACCAAATTAATTTTCCCAAAAACATGGAATTTGGTAAACCATACTTTTATGGATATACTATGCAAATCGGACCTGATGGCAAACCTGTAGTCCAAGAATTTGGAAACATCGAAAACACTCGACAAATTCAAAAAGCAGATTCACTTCAAGAATACAGAGAACCATTTGTCGATGTAATTGACGATAAGGAAGGAAACAAAATCCGAATTATTGCAGAATTACCAGGCATAAAGAAAGCAAACATTAAGATTACAGAAAACCAAGGAACCGTTCAAATCAAGGCTGAAAATGGAGATCGAAAGTATAACACAGACGTTCCAACTGGTCGAAAACTTGATTCCCTCAAATCAAAAGCGACTTTTACCAATGGAATACTTGAATTAGAAATTCCTATACAAAAATCCAACGACGAAACTAATATTCAAGTTGATTAATTCCACTAAAGAAGTGTTATACAACCATCAATGTGATCCTTGCACCTGTAGTTTATACATGTGTTAAGGATTGCGTATTTTTTTACCAACTAAATATATAAACTGTAATTGTGTATATAATGCTATGAATCGATATCCTCTTATTTCCAAATTAAAAACTGCTAAAGATTACAATGAAGTATTTACACTTGTTAAAAAATCCGCTGAATCATCGTTATCACTTCATCGTGCTGGACTGACCCTGATCCTCGCAGAAATCCCTAATCATATAGGAGCATATCATGTTGCAGGAAGTAATATCATAGTCATTAACCGTACCATATTACACGCAATGAAAACACTTGCCCAATCAAAGGACGAATTCAACAGCTTTATTTTCTCCATACTTGCTCATGAATACCTGCATACATTCGGCTATTATGATGAAACTCAAGTGCACAAACTAGTTGCACAGATATGCAAACAGAACTTTGGACCAGAACACCCTACCATGCAGTTTGCAACCAAAGAACTGTTCACCTTGTATCCGAAATTGCAAAACCTAGGACCAGGTAAAACCGATAATACCACTTTTGAAATTATAAACAATTTCGATAGGTCTAGCATGTCGTATATTGGATAAAAAATCAGTTAAGTAAACATGCAAGACAAATTTTATTAGAATCCTTTCATTAATAGTTATAATTGAAAAATAAAGATTATTCTGACTGGTCGAATGGAAAGCTGGTAGACGAGATAAAGAAACTTGAGAAGAGGAA
>Ga0310122_10001696_pt1 | contig 14103 bp, 12 predicted proteins | sample CB6_Bottom_1051__FD_203503 | JGI IMG/M metagenome (GOLD analysis project Ga0310122, IMG submission 203503) | Marine microbial communities from Western Arctic Ocean, Canada - CB6_Bottom_1051 | ecosystem: Environmental > Aquatic > Marine > Oceanic | place: Canada: Western Arctic Ocean | collected...
AACGGCGAAAAAGGCAGGCCTTTTTTAATCTGCTCCAACTCTCTCTCAACCTGCTCCGAACTTTGCGCGTCGCGCTCTGCCCACTGCCTAAAATACCCCTTGGTGATATCATCAAGATCATCATACTGCTTGCCGGCTGTTTCAATGTCTAAAACTAAATAGGACATAAGAAAATCATATCACTTATTTATAAAAAAAACAAAATTCCCCAAATAAAACTCCCGCTTTTATTAGGAGAGATTCTTCGCCTTCTCTTTGTGGAGAAATTATGAGGACTTAATTATACTTGATGTCTTTGTCTATTATTTTATCAAATCCTTCAAACCAAAATTTTGCTGTAATTTTTTTGCCGCTTAAAACCAAGGGAAGCCAATACTCGTCATCGGGCCACATTTTTGCAAACGGAATTTTATCTACATGAAACCACTTGGGTTTCATCTCGTCGGTCTCTTGAGGCTCGCCGACGAGTTCACTTGTTATAAAAACATGCACCTTCAGAATCTCGGGGTTGCCTTTGAATTCAAACTCAATAACCCCAGCTTTTTTTATATCCCCAGCCGCGGCCCCTGTTTCTTCTAGGACCTCTCTCTTCGCCGCATCTTTAATTTTTTCCCCTTTCTCCACCTTTCCCCCGAAGCCGTTCCATCTGCCCTCGCCAAAACCCCTCTTCTTCATGCCAAGAAGTATTCTGGGATGCTTATGCACTATGCAGAGTGTCAAAACTTTTTTCATACTTGACGGGCTCAATTCGCCCCGTGACCTCGCAAAATTCTCCGCCCGCTAACCAACCACCGTGGCTGCAGCGAGAGCACAGCACTTCTTATATTTTTTACCGCTGCCGCAGTGACACGGCTCGTTGCGGCCGATGATTATAGATTTCTTGGCATTAGGAGATTTGCCGGCACTCTCTCCTCTATTCTCCGCTCCCCCAACTTGTCGCGTCTGCGGGGCCTCTTTCAACTCCACTTTAAATATCGTAAGCACAACTTGCGTTTGGAAATTATCTAGGAGCCGCTCAAACATTACACGGCCCTCGCGCTTGTATTCCACGAGCGGATCTTTCTGGCCGTAGGCGCGCAATTTCACGCTATCGCGCAAACTTTCCATTGTTTCCAAGTGCTCCATCCATATCACATCCAAAGTGCGGAGCATTATAAATTTCTCAAGCTCACGCATTCTTTCCGCGCCCATTTTCTCTTCTTTTTCCCTATACGCCTTTTTCGCCGCATCAAGCGCTGTATCCAATAATTCCTGCTTCAAATCCTGCGGCTCCCCTTCTTTCTTTGTAACGGCCAAAAGTTTTGAATGAAAATCATCCGGCACCGGAACTAGGGCCCTTATATTTTCAAAAATTTCTTCGACATTCCATTCCGCGGGGTGTCCTGCCGCGGTGTGAAAATTCACCATTTTCCGCAACTCGTCTTCTATCATACCGGAAATATTTACACTGGATTTTAGTATCTCCCGCCTGCGTTCATAAATCACCTGTCTCTGCTTATTCAAAACTTCATCGTAGTCCAAAACATGTTTTCTGGTGTCGAAGTGATACCCCTCTATCTTGCCCTGCGCCGACTCAATTGCTCCGGAAATCATCCCGCTTGCGATGGGCTGGTCTTCCGGAATTTTTAGGGTCTGCATAAGACCCTTGATTCTGTCGCCGCCGAATATACGCATCACGTCATCCTCAAGCGACACAAAAAATTGCGAAGCTCCCGGATCTCCCTGCCGCCCCCCCCGTCCGCGAAGCTGATCGTCGATTCTACGCGCCTCGTGCCGCTCGGTGCCGAGAACAAACAGACCGCCTGCCTGTTTTACTTTTTCCGCTTCCGAAGAATCGGGCGGATTTCCCCCCAGGATAATATCCACTCCGCGCCCTGCCATGTTTGTAGCCACTGTCACCGCGCCAAATCGCCCGGCTTGAGCAATAATAGCGCCCTCTCTCTCGTGATTCTTTGCGTTTAAGACCTCGTGTTTTATCCCTGCCTTCTGTAAAAATGTAGAAACGACTTCGTTGTTCTGTATACTTGTCGTGCCGATGAGCACCGGCTGGCCCGCGGCATTTCTCTTTTTTACCTCTTCTGTAATTGCCTGCATTTTCCCCCGGGCACTGCGGAATACCAAATCCGGCTCATCCTTCCGAATCATTGGCTTGTTTGTGGGAATAGAGACAACCTGGAGCTTATAGACGCGGTCGAGTTCCTCTGCGGAAGTCATTGCGGTGCCTGTCATGCCCGCAAGCTTTCCGTACATACGGAAATAATTTTGAAATGTAATAGAAGCAAGCGTGCGCGACTCCTTTTGTACCTCTACTCCCTCTTTTGCTTCAAGTGCCTGATGAAGGCCTTCCGAATACCTCCGGCCCGGCATCAGGCGGCCTGTGAACTCATCCACTATCACAACCTCGCCGTCTTTTACCACATAATCTCTGTCTTTCTGAAAAGTGACGCGCGCGCGAAGCGCCTGCTCCAGCTGATGCACATAGCGTATACCGCCGCCTTTTTCCTGATCATAAATATTTTCTATGCCGAGAATTTTTTCGAGTTTGCCGATTCCCTCTTCCGTGATAGAAACGGTCTTCATCTTTTCGTCCACATTGTAATCCGGCCCCTCGGAAAGCTGAGGCACAATGCCGGAAAATGTTTTATAAAGATTTGTCGAATCCTCGTCCGGAGCGGAAATAATAAGCGGGGTGCGCGCCTCATCTATGAGAATAGAGTCCACCTCGTCCACTATCGCAAAATTATATCCGCGCTGGACCCTTTCCTCAAGCGAGTGTGCCAGATTGTCACGCAGATAGTCAAACCCAAATTCATTATTTGTCCCATATGTGATATCCGCGGCATATGCCTCTTTACGCGTGCAGGGGCGGAGATAATCCTCTTGCACTTCAAAACTGCCGGTCGTGTCCCGCTCCTCGTCTGTTTCTTCATTTTTATAAGCCGCATCATACAGATACGCCGAATCGTGCATAATGCATCCTGCAGACAACCCCAGCGCATCATATATCTGCCCCATCCACACCATATCTCTTTTTGCGAGATAATCATTCACGGTAACCACGTGTACGCTCTTTCCGCTAAGGGCGTTGAGATATACAGGCAAGGTTGCCGAAAGCGTCTTGCCCTCCCCGGTTCTCATCTCCGCAATCTTGCCCTGGTGAAGCGCTATGCCCCCCATAAGCTGGGCATCAAAATGCCTCTGCCCAAGCGTGCGCTTTGAGGCCTCACGCACAAGCGCGAATGCCATAGGAAGCAAAGCTTCCAACGGGGCAGGCGCCTCGGGATCAATCTGCTTTCTTAGTTCGTTCGTTTTATTCCGCAACTGCGCATCCGAAAGCGGCTCGATTTCCGGTTCGAGTGAATTTATCGCCTCAACTGCGCCCTGCAGCTTCTTTACCTCCCGCTCATTGGGATCTCCTAAAATTTTAGTAAATAATGACATACTTCACCTAAAATAGCATAAAAATAACCCGACGTGAAGTCGGGTCATACCTGCCTGCTACAGGTTTAGCGATGGTGGGGCAGAATCACGGTCGAGTAACTTTGCCGGACAACTCTGCGGTAGAGATTGTTGAGGGCTATGCGCAGCCGCTCATTTTCCCGCGCCTCCGGAGTTTCCGGCTCTTTAAGAAAAGATTCCTCCGGAAAATCCCGCCAGCCAAAAAACCTACAAATAGCCCTCGAGCACCATCCCGCCGCCCTCAAGATTGTCCCGATTGGCGCTTGAGAAATATGTATCTGCGGCTCATAAATTGTTTCCGCTTGGCCGTCTTTTGAGCTAATAAGGAAGATCTTCATTCCTCCATTCGCGCCCCCCGCAGGAGCTTCACATATCTCAATTCTAGCGCCGTCAACCGTTGTCTCATGCCTCTCCTGAAAATCTTTCTGGAGGCGAATCCAAACAATTTCGTTATTTCTGGTTCTTTCCAAAAGATTCTGCGCATACACATCGGGCGTCATAACAACACCTTCCTTACGTTAAAAATCCTATAAGACATCGGGCGCCGCCGCCGAGCTTGCCGTGCTGGGGCAAGTGTATTGTGGCAATCTCGATATTTTTGTGTTTCCCGTGCTTTTCAAGCTCGCGAATTTCCTTTGGCAGGGAAGATACCGGCCCTCGGCGCGGAAAGATTTCCACGTTCTCTATATAGGGAGCATTTAGAGTAAAATTATACGAGTCCTCTTCCTCTATATATTGCATCACAGAAGAAATGCGGGATACGGTAGTAATGCGGGAGACCCTTGCGTGTTCCAGAGCCCAAAGGCCCTCTTTATCAAAAGCGCCCGGATAAAACAAAATCTCGTCTGCTTCACGAGAATAATGCATAACAACATCCAAGTCATAAAAACTTCCGTCATCGGGAAGCTTAAGCGGCACCACTTCCTTGCTAAGATGCAGTTCTTTCTGTATGCGATCAATGGCCAGCAAAGTTGTACGCGGGTTATGTCCGATAAAGTATTGATTGGGAGTAGAGACCACCATGCCCTGCCCGGCAAAAAACAAATCTTCGAATGTCTCCCCTTCTTCATCCTTGGGATTAAGAAAGAGAACGCTATAGCCATTGTCCACAAGCCAGCTGGCATAATGCTGCCGCTCGGGCCTTCTGTGCTCCGGGGCGTGATTACTCATCACAAAAACATGGTCACCCCCCCTTCCCCACATCGCGTTTGCCGCAAACTGCATATCGCCAAGCCCTTCTCGGGGCCCTATTATATGCACCTTTGCCCCGGCTCTGTTTACTTTCCTTAGAAGCTCCGCCCATTCGCCCATGGCTCCTGCGATAGAGGGTTGGTTTTCTTCTCTTTGATACTTATTATACTCACGTTTTATAGGGTGCGCTTTTACGTGGACAGGCGGGCACATCAAAAGTTCGATACGCGGCATATTCATCCCCCTTTTTAAAAGAGCTTATTGCGCCGATTCTGAAAAACGTGTTGTGTCTTTTGCCTTGCGCGCTCCACGTTTTTGCTTTGCGTCCTGCTTCCTCTTATACCTTTTAAGTGAACGCTGCATTTCATCTTTTGCCTCGTCAATTGCCTGATGCAAGTCCCATTTGACGCTTTCCGTGCGCACACCTTCGACCCCGGGCAATTTTATCTGTATTTCTGCCCTAAATATATCCCCGCTTTGGTGATGCTTAGTGGTACGGGCAACCTCAACCCAGCATTCTACCGGCGGTTTGCCTTTTTCGGACTCTTTACCGACATCTTCTATAAATTTATCGAGGCCCCCAATCTTATCATGTATATATTGATAAACAGAATCGGAAAGCTCTAAATTTGTACCTTTGATTGTTATTTTCATTTTGTTTAAAATCCTACATATTGTAATTCCTCTTCTGCTATTATACCAAATTTATCAGTCAGGCGCTCTTTTGTGAAACTTATAAGCGCCGACACGTCTTGAGGCGAAGCATTGTTATAATTTACCAAAAAATTCGGATGTTTTGTACTTACCATCGCCCCTCCAATACTATAACCTTTAAGAGAAGCTTCATCAATAAAACAGGCGGTGGGTATAACGGGGAACGGATCATTTTTAATAAGATCCCGAAATCGCGGATATTTTTCAAAGTTTCCCGGATGTATGCTGTTTACGTCAATTGCCTTGAATACACTGCCGCATGAACCATACTCAAGCGGATGTCGCGCGGCGCGGTATTCTATTGTTTCTTTTGAGAATTTCCGGAGGGCATTTCTATCCCCCGCTTCAAGCTTGATTGTTGTCGATAAAATAATATAATCCGGATTTTGTTTGAAAATACTGTCCCTGTATGAAAAATTACAATCTTTATTGTCTAGCGTTTTTACATCACCCTTCTCATCTAAAAATCTGACAGAAGTAATAATATCTTTTACCTCCCCGCCGAAGGCACCTGCGTTGCCCCTCACCGCGCCGCCGAAAGTGCCGGGGATACCCGAGGCCCACTCTAGGCCCTTGAGGCCATTGTCTATTGCGGTCTGCACAAGCTCTGGTAAATCAAGGCCCGCGCCGACCTCAACAGCTGAACCATGAATCATGAATCTTGAATTATGAATCCTTACGACCAAACCATAAAATCCTTTGTCCGAAACAAGAATATTACTTCCCCCGCCCAAAATGAAATATGGCACGCCCTCCTTCCGCGCCCATGAAACCGCTTCCGCTATCTCATCGTCATTTTTTGCCGCGTAAAAATATCTCGCAGGGCCGCCGATTTTGTAGGTCGTGTATGGGGCAAGTTTGATATCCTGCTTTACTCCCGATGGTAATAAAATAGCCATAATCAAGCCTAACATACCACGATTTTCTCTACAAATAAACGGCTTAGCCGTTTATTTGGCCGTTTTTACTTCACGCTCGCACCCTCCTTATACCAAGCAATCTCGGCGGAGTTTATTACAGATACCATATCCCAGAGCCGGCCGCTGGCGGAGAACTCTGCAGCGCTGATATCCAGCCAGTGGCGAGTGCCGTCGCCATTTACCTCATACACCTTGGGGTCATCTGCCGCGCGCACGAGCCAAGCGTCTTTGTATAGCGCAACTGTCTCTTTAGGCAAAACATTCACTACAGCAAAATTCAGATGCCCGTAAAAATCAAAAATCTCTGCCGACTGTATCCAGCGTTTGTACGGGCCTTTTGTAATATACACCTTGTAATCGCCCTCGGCGCGGATGAGAGAGCCGTCGGGCAAATCGGGCAGCTGAAGAGCTTGTCCCATTACGGCAACCGGAGTCATTGACGGCGCGGGCTGTGGCACTACCGGCACAGTTGTTGCGGTTATCAAAAATGGCACGCGCGGCGCGTTTCCCTGCGTCCCCTTGAGCTGGGACTGATTTGAAGGGATAACCACTACTTTCGATAAGAGAAAACCAAAATCCTCAAGAAATAAAACGCCATCGCCGTCTTTAAGCATCATCTCTTTTATATCTTTAACCAGGCCGTCTCTATCGTAGACCACATACGGCACACGGAAATTGCTCGTTGCGGGAGCGTTGAAGTCCAGCCGGAACATATGATCCGCCGGACGCTCGGGCTTGAGAAAAGCTTCGAATCTATTCCAGTCAGCCCGCCAGTCCTTGGTGACTTCCCGGGAAACGATAATTTTGCCCGCCATATCGGGAGGGCCAAACTTCACGCGAAAGCCGCTCAATGCAGGATTTTTGTAGCAATATATATTGACTACAGCTATTGAACAATCATTGACGATTGACGCAATTGTCCAGTTCGTATAGACATCGGAAAATGTCTCGCTGAACCCGAAAAACGAAAGCGCATCGTTGAAACTTTCAATGCCCGTTTTATCCGTCCGTATCATATGCGCAATTACTGATCTCCCATAATGATCCAGCACGTATTGCCCGAAAAGATTGATGGAGGCGTAGTCCTTTATCCTATTCTCCCAATCCAAAATCGCATCCGAGGGCTCTCTGCGGAACACTTTAACGCGTGCTTCGAGGTTACTCCCCTCGTACACATCAAGGTTATCATACCCCAATATCGTAGCGGCAATTTCCGAACGGAGTTCATTGAGCCATACTTCTTCCGGCACACCATGCCGGATCATTTTCTGATTCAAAGTAATCAAGTGCTGAAACTCATGCGCCAAAAAGGCCTTAGCCCTCTGCTTCCCTATGTGCAGAACATTGAGATTTATCATCTCGCGTTCGTTTGATGTCGGAACCTTCTCCTTCAAAAAACTATCCTGCTCGCGCAGGTAGCCGCCCGCGTCTTCGCCTATGCGTGTCAGGAGTATTGTAATTTTAGTATCGCCGTCCACGCCGGGAGTATTTTCACTTCCAAAAATATCGCGCAGTCTGGGATATATCACCGAGTCAAACTCACCCGCGAGATTTTGTATGTCGAAAAGAAGAGCAGTACGCCCCCCAGGCCCGCGGCCGTACCAGTATTGATCCGAAACATACCATCGCGCGCGAAGCCCCGTGTACTGTTCTGTCGCAGTCACGCGCTCGCTCTTTTGCCAGTGATATGCAGGGTCGACATTGAAAATGACTGTGTCGGCATAAGCATCGCTTGACTGAAGAATAAAAAATGAAAAACTAAAAATAACAATCCAAAATGTAAAATTTTTTACTTTTATTTGTGATTTTTCACTTTTCATTTTAAATTTTTATTCCCTACTGTATCCCAGCTCTTCAGCGCTCTTGTAAAACTCCTCTGCCTTTTCTTCTTCCCCCCAAAGTTCATAGAGGCTTGCAAGGGCAGTGTGAGAGCCCACATATCTTGGCTCAAGTTCTAGAGAATGCAGGAGAAGCGGCTCCGCCTTTTCATACTCTTTTTTGAAAGTATATGCCTTAGCAAGGAGCATGTAGCCCTGTTGATTCTCCGGAGAAAGCCCAATGGCCCGCTTAAGCGTTTCTTCGCCCTTTGTTAAAAATTCCGGGTCACGATTCCTTGCCGTAACATAGAAATCCCCGAGAATTATCGCGTGGCGGAAATCAAGCGGATTTTTTTCGGAAGTTTCGCGCATTACCTTTTCGATGCCATATACCAAATCAACCGGCATTTTTTGCTCCTCATCCTTTTTAATGGCTTTTGTAAGCTTTATTGTAAAAAACTCTACGGTCTGTCTATTGCCCATGGGGGTAGCCGACAAACCTTTTTCGTAAAGCATCATTGTCTCGCTGGCCGTAAGCCCGCCTCTGCTTATCTTTACCCCCCAGTTCGCCGCCTGAAGCGACTGGATGCCATACGAGAAAAGAAAATAGACAACTACCACTCCGGCCAGTGATACCAGCCGCATATCGGGAGATTTTGTTTCCCCGATATTTTCCTCCTTGCCTAAAACGTTGGTCCCCACACCGAGCTCAGCTCGGCTCAAACCCCCCACAAACGCAAGAGTGAGAGCAAACATAATATATGTAGAAGGCATATCAAAAACAAGCATGTTTTGCACAAAATAGCTTCCCAACGCGGCCGCTACAACGCCGGAAAGAACCCAATTTTTGCGGTCACGAAACGCCCACCGGAATACCGCAAAGAGCGCCGCGGCAAATATAGCAAGGTAGGAAAAAAGGCCCACAAAACCCGAATGTATGAGATTATCAAAAATCACGTTGTGCGTCCTGTCAAACCAAACCTCATTTCCGCATTCGGATAAAGTGAGGCACGGATTGAAATACTTCGTAAATACAACATTGAAATTTTCAGGTCCCCATCCCAAAATCGGCTTCTCCTTCACCCCCTGCCATGCCATTCCCCATACAACCTTTCGCGCGCCTATGGTGCCGCTATCGGAAAAAAAGTATGGCATATTGCCTATAACCGCTTTATTTTGGGTAAAAGTACCCCAGATTACAATACTTCCCAGAAAAATTGCTCCTGCCAAAAATAAAAGAGCAATGCCGCGCGCCAATTTTATTTTTGCCCTGAAAAAAAGCCAGAAAAGAAAAATAATAAAAAACCCGCCGAACATTGACAGCATCGCGCCATATGCCGTCGAGTAAAGCATTGCAAGCACCAATAGCACAAATCCTATGCCATACGCGGCTTTCTGCCGTACATCGCGCGCCGCCGAAAAAAGCCAGATTCCAAAAAATATATTGAAAAGCAAATACGCCGCCATAAAGCTTGAGTTGCCTATGGTCGCGCCGCTTCGCGCGTCAAAAGGAATTATAGATATCCCGATTTTTTGGGAAAGAAAAATAATGGCGACAAGCGAAGAGGCGATAAAAGATGCCTTAAGTAATTTTTTCCAATCCGCCAAAGTCCGGAAGGTGAAAGCAAGAGCGGAGAAGAAGAGCGCAAGATGTATCCAGTTTATCGTGCCGGCCATGCGCTCAAAAGTGCTCCAAAAACTTCGCTCGGTGTTAATGCCCGTAAATGATGTCAGGATTGTGATGAGCAAAAAAATGCCTAGCGTGACAGATACGGCGTTTACGCGCGGACGGAATTGCCTATTTGATATCGCAAGGAGAAGCCAGGCGGCAAAAATTATTTCGGCGAGCATCCAAAAATATACTGTCTTTGGGACGACAAAAGGAAAGAAAAATGAAGAGTGCACCACGAGCGGAGCAAAGAGCGCGATGTACGCTCCCCACCGCACCACCGAAACCAAAAATAAAGCAAAGCCACTACCGTGGTCTTTTGGTTTTATTGCGGGTATCTGTGCCTCGCGATATTTTTTACGCTTTGATTTTCTTCCCATCTTTAATCAACTGTTCGTTTACGCGATCCACCACCTTATGCAGTTTGAGGTCTATTCCCTGTTCTTTCGCGAATTGCACAAAAGTTTTGATATCTTTCGGCAGGCATGCCCCGGCATAACCGCGAAATCCTCCGTGCAGTACATCAAAGTGAGAATCGTTGACTCTTTTGTCAAATGTAAAGCCCAATTTGACATTGCTGTAATTCGCACCGAGTTTTTGGCATACATCATAAATTTGATTGGCAAAAACTACCTTATGCGCATAATACGTATTCAGCATATACTTGATAAGCTCCGCCTCTACGGCCGGCAAAATCAGACTTTGGGCGCGGGGCAGAAGGGGCATAATTTGTTCCGCGATTTTTTTCGTTTCGTTATTTGTATATCCTAAAATTTGTTTATCAGGATATGCAAAGTCCTCCTTGGCATATGCCGCCGTTAGAAATTCGGGACTAAAGAGTATTTTTATCTTCGGGAACTTTTTTTGAAAATAATCTGTAGTTCCGGGCGGCATTGTGGACTTTAGAATAGCAACCCGTCCGCTTGGAATTTTTGCCAGATTTTCTTCTATCGCGGAAATATCGGCCCCGCGATACACTCCGGGCTTCTTTGATTTAGAATAAGGAGTCGGCAGGCACAGAAAAATAAACGGCTGAGCCAATACCTCCTCGCGTGTATTTGGGGTCTGTACATACTTATCCCAAATTTTTGCATCTTTATAGTGATGCTTTATAGAGGAGCCGACGTAGCCGGCTCCTATGATGCCGATTTGAGATGGTTTAAACATTTCAAGTTAAAAAATAAAAATGAAAAAGTAAAAATTACAAAGTAAAATATAAAATTTTTAATTTTTATCTGTTATTTTTCAATTTTCAATTTAAATTTTTCATTAGTTCAGCAATTCCTTCACTCAAGCTCACTCTCGGCTGCCACCCCAATAATTTCTTTGCCTTCGAAATATCTGCCAAAGTGTCCCTCACCTCTCCGGGCCTCTCGGACACGTAGGCATGCTCTCCGCCAATAATATCCGCGATTTCCTGCACGCTGTGGTTACTTCCCGCCCCGATATTTATCACCTCTCCCCCGCCCCCCTCAATCTGCGAAGCAAGAATATTTGCCTCTGCAACATCACGTACATTTGTAAAATCGCGCGTCTGTTTGCCGTCGCCTATTATAGCGAGCGGTTTGCCTTCGCTTTTCAAACGCAAAAATTTTCCGATAACGGTCGCGTAGTCACCCTCCACATCCATACGGGGACCATACACATTAAAATATCTTAAAGAAATTGTGCCAAGCCCATAAAAATTTGTAAATTGAGCGCACAACTCTTCTCCTATATATTTTGAAAGCCCATAGGGATTCAGGGGCTTTGCGGGCATGTCCTCGGACAGGGGCAATCTATCCTGAAAACCATACGCGGAAGAAGAAGCGCTGTATACGACTCTCTTTGCTCCCTCATCCCGCGCCGCCAGAAGCACATTTAAAGTACCTGTCACATTTGATTTGAAGGTCGAGGCAGGATCTTCTATCGAACGTGTGAGCCGGGGAAGCGCCGCGATATGAAAAACAACATCCTTCTTTTCAAACACCGGCTTTATCGCGTCAAGCTCGGCGATATCCAATTCAAAAAACTCCGCGTCTTTGTGAAGATTCTCGCGCTTTCCCGTAGAAAGATTGTCTATTATAGTAACCCGGTGGCCGTCTTTTATGAGCCGCTCAACGAGGTTGCTGCCTATAAATCCGGCGCCTCCTGTAACGAGTGTATTCATATTTCAAGTTTTATGATAATTGATATTTACAAATCCCGCAATCCTGCCTTAAGATAGATAAGATGTCGGGCGTTATCACCATCAAAAAATTTCTACTTCTCGGCGGCGACGCGGCGTTTCTTCTGCTGTCGCTTCCCGTGACTCTATTTATAGCCTTCAGAGCAGAATTTGACCGGCAAATTTTTATTGATCATCTATTTCCCTTTCTATTTATATATCTTTTTATCCTAATCCTCTTTTTCATAACCGGCCTCTACGATATCCGCTCGTTTAAGTCCGCGACTTCCACATTCTCGACCGTAATCATCATCCACGGCATAGGCGCAATTTTTGGAATCCTGTTCTTTTACCTTGCCACCGATCCTGCAATTACTCCAAAAACAAATCTTGCTTTAAATATGCTAGTCGCCGCCATATTTGTCAGCTTCTGGCGCGTACTCTTTCAGAAATATCTTGCCAGACACATGCGGATAAATGTCGCAATAGCCGGCCTAAACGAACACGCGAAAGAATTGGCCGCCATTATGGCTATACGCCCCTATATGGGCTACAACCTTACCGCATTCGTCAGAACCGATGCGATGCTCGGCGAGAATGTGCTTGGAAACGTCAAAACATTTTTTGCCGATAAGAATCTTGCTAAAAACTTAAGGGCATCAAATATTGATACTGTCATCACCGCGGAGAATCCGCATCTTAATCCGGCACTAGCCCAGGCATTCGTAGAATGCATTCCCTATAAAATACGATTCCTTGATCTTGCCCAAAGCTACGAACTCCTTACTGGCCGCGTCCCGATCTCGTATGTCAATCAGGCATGGTTTTTAGAAAACATCACCGAACATCAAAAAAAAATATATGACAGCCTGAAAAGAATAGCGGATATTGCCACCGCATCCGTTTTTTTGGCGCTGTCCCTGCCCCTGTGGCCGCTTATTGCCCTTGCTGTAAAGTGGGATAGCGAGGGGCCGGTTTTCTACAAACAAGAACGCGTCGGCAAAAATAAAAAACTATTCTGGCTTATCAAATTCCGCTCCATGATAGAGCACGCCGAAAGCGGTACTGCTATATGGGCTGAAGAAAAAGATAAAAGAATTACGAGAGTAGGATCTCTTCTGCGCCGCACTCATTTGGACGAGCTCCCTCAAATGATAAATATCATAAAGGACGACATTAGCCTTGTGGGCCCGCGCCCCGAGCGCATAGAGTTTGTGCGGGAGCTTGAGAAGCAAATCCCCCACTACAACATCCGCCACATCACAAAACCCGGCTTCACCGGCTGGGCGCAGATAAACTTCCGCTACGCCCGCACCCCTATGGATACCTACGAAAAATTCCAGTACGATCTCTACTACCTCAAAAACAGGTCTCTCATTTTAGATATCTCTATACTGCTCAAAACTGTAAACTTATTTTTTAAAAGGCAATAGCGCTCGCCATATATTCGAAAAGTTTTGTAGGCGATGTCTAGCGGCTTGATGCGTCGTACATGCCGGAATTGGGCAAAATAAGCGCATCGCAGACCCTCTCCAGCAAAGGCCTCACACATTTTTACAATTTGCAGCCCATAAATCTTTAGGGCCGGAATATAAGGATTTGATACATGCACCATCCTCATTGCGCATCTTCTCTTATATTGTATGTACTATAAAAACGCGAGGTCTTGTCTTCCAATAATTCTTTTGGAGAGCCGCCTTCTTTGATCTTGCCCCCCTCAAGAACAAAAATTTTATCGCAGTTTAATAGCGTTGATAACCTATGCGCGATGACAAGCATTGTCGTTTTACCGCGCAATCCCTCAATCGCCTTTTGGACCATAAATTCCGACTCATTGTCCAAAGCGCTCGTTGCTTCGTCCAATATTAAAATCTGCGGACTCCTCGCAAGCGCTCTTGCCAGGACAAGCCGCTGCTTCTCCCCTCCTGAAATCATAACTCCCCGTTCGCCAACTTCCGCTTCAAACCCTTTCGGCTGGGACATAATAAACTTGTATATATGCGCCACCTGTGCGGCTCGCCGTATATCTTCTTCCGTTATATTTTCATTGTAAAAGCGGATGTTGTTCTCAAACGTGTCATTTAGCACAAACACGTCCTGTGATACATACCCTATATTTCCTCGCCAATCCTTAATATTGATGTCCTTGATTGATACCGAGTCAACGGTAATATCTCCTTTTTGGGG
>Ga0310122_10001697_pt1 | contig 14101 bp, 10 predicted proteins | sample CB6_Bottom_1051__FD_203503 | JGI IMG/M metagenome (GOLD analysis project Ga0310122, IMG submission 203503) | Marine microbial communities from Western Arctic Ocean, Canada - CB6_Bottom_1051 | ecosystem: Environmental > Aquatic > Marine > Oceanic | place: Canada: Western Arctic Ocean | collected...
GCGACGCGATTGACGCCGAAATGATTGCGGATCTTGTCGAGAGAACCGATCAGTTCCGCGTGGGCGACGACATAACCCACGCGGGCGCCCGCCATACCGTGCGCCTTGGAAAACGTCCGCATTCGCAGCACGCGGCGATCGGTTGTATCCATCTCGATGACCGCCTCTGGTGGCGCGAAGTCGATATAGGCCTCGTCGTGTATCAGGACGCAGTCGCCGGGCAGGTCGACGATGAAGGCTCGAAGCGCCGCCTCGTCGTGCCATGTCCCCATCGGATTGTCCGGATTGGCTAGGTACACCAGGCGGGATCCCGTTTCCATCACCCTCGCCAGCAGCCCGTCGAGATCCGCCCTGTCCTCATTGTATGGCACCTGTTCGAGACGCCCGCCGTAGCCGTTGACGTGGTAGTTGAAGGTGGGATACGATCCCAGGGAGGTGACCACCGGATCACCGGGCTCCACGAACAGACGCACCACCAACCCGAGCAGATCGTCGATCCCGGCGCTTATGCCGATCTCTCGCGGCGACACGGAGTGTTTCTCGGCCAGAGCCACGGCGAGCTCGTGACTTTCGGGATCGTTGTAAAGGGAGATGCTGTCCACGGCCTCGCGCATGGCCGCTCGAGCCACCGGCGAAATGCCGAAGACGCTCTCGTTGGCACCCATCCGCACCAGCAGCGGCCGCCCACTCCTGCGCTCCAGCCTCTCCGGCGCCACGAAGGGGATCGTGGCGGGCAGGCCCTCGACAATACTTGTGTAGCGCAGTGATTCCATCGGTTTCCGGTAGGTATTGGTATGCCTCGTGGCTTGCCCGCTTATGGTTTTGCGTCGCTGGCGAAAATACGTTGAAGGCACCAGAAGGAGCAAGCCCTGAGCACGGTTTTACAATAATCTCGAAAGACGCTGATATTCATCATATTAGGTTCGTTCGAGGCCCCCTCCAAAGCTTCCACCTGCCCCAGTCGAAGGAGGTGTCTGGCGTGTATGTGTACCGCCTGATCACCGGTGATCGAGTGGCATCGCACAGGCTTCTCCTGCTCCGCTGAACGTCATCACGGCTGCAACACCAGTAGGCCAAAACCGGAAGTATTGGACGACCTTCCGCCCCGCGACCACAGCCGGTGATGGGACTGGCTCCCATCGACACTGTCGCGGTCGTTTATCATCAAGTCGAAGCGCACCCTCTCTCCCGGCGCTGGAGCGCCTCTCCCTCCCCGTATCAGGGCGTAGGGTATCGTCGCCTCCAGGGTATAGCCGCCGTTCGCAGGCTTCACCGCCCACTCTATCGCCTGAACGGGCCACGAATTGTTGCCGTCGAACTTATCGACCACCGCTCGCAGCACGGGGAACGTGTTCTGGCTGACCAGCGGGCCATACGCCGCGGTGCGGTCGGCCTCCCTCCTGCCGTCGAAATAGATCTCCACACTGTCGTTCTGCCATAGGGGCTTGCCGGGCACGTCGGTGAGCGTGTCGTCGCGCACCTGTGCGGCCAGGTGCAGGGCGCTGGCCGACCACCCCACCCACACCAGGGCCGTCATATCGTCGTCCCCACGGTGCAGCTCGCGGTTCACGATGGTCGTCGATAGGCTGTCCAGCACCATGGCTTCGTGGCTCGCCCACTCGGCCAGATCTCCGTCCACGACGGGCGGATTCATGCGCCGGACATCGTAGCTCGCTTCCCGCACGAGCACTTCCACGCGAACCAGGGACTGAAGAGGCAAGCCGTCGTCGTCACCGGCCACCCTCATCGCCAGCGGAATGCCAATCCTCCCCCGCCACGCCGGTACTCCCGCTTGCGGCAGCAGGCCCGCTACCGACACGCTTGCGGTAATCTTTCCTTTCCCCGGCAGCGACACTTCGGTGACCGGGACATCCATTGAGTCTTGCGGGGCGGTTTCGGGCAGTATCGACACCTGCAGCTCCCCGGCAAGGGGATTGCGGAGGGACACCGAGAGGGTCATCTCACCTTGGTCGATAGATCCAAATTCCAACTGGTCGCGGAATTTCTTGGTGGAGAAGTGCGATTTCCTGGCCCGCGTACCCGCGGAGACGGGGATGACAAACCAGTCGATGAGCTTTCCGTCGATGTCGATGGCGCTCACCGTCACTGAGCGATTGTCGATATCCAGGGCCAGGTAGTGGTGGACGGAATGGGCTACCTGCTGATGCGGGTTGGGGTAGATGTCGACCTGATAGAGCGGCGCGCCAGCACCAGCGGTGACGACGTAGTAGGTGCCGGCTCGGTACGAGCGCACATACGCGTGATCGTGACCGTTCAGCACCAGGTCGACGCCGTACATCTCAAACAGTGGCAGGAGGAATCTCCTCCCCTCATCGATGGGCGGCTCCACCATGGTGCCATCCGGGAAGACGTTGCTGTGATTGCTGGATGAAATCGGCGGATGGTGAAAAACCACCACCGTAAAGCGTTTGCGCTCCGAGCGCAGCTGCTGTCGGAGCCACTCGTACTGGCCGTATCCGGGACCCATGCGGGAATTGCTGTCGATGACCAGCAGCGTCAGGTACTGATAGTCGACGCGGTACCAGCGCTCATTCCCCGGCAGCTCGAAGAGGCTGAAGAAATGCGACCCCTCCGTCCCCGGCGGTGGCGGTCCGGACGCGTACGGCCGGGTCCCCTCGTGATTGCCGATGGCGGGCCACAGCGGCATGCGTGAGAGCAGGTCGCGACCGGGCGCGAAGAATTGCTCCACCCACAGCTGGTATTGACGCCCGTTCTCGGGATAGTCGCCGGTGCCGATCATGAACAGCGCGTCGCGCTCCTGCTCGTGGATGCGCTGCGACACCCGGCCCCAGACCGCGGATTGGGTCCGCGCGTCACCGATAGCGACAATGCGGTACCGCTCTGGCGCGGTCGGCAGGGTGCGGAAGGTGCGTTCGCCGCTTTCTTGGCCTTCACCGCTCTCGACGCGGTAGCGATACACGGTGTCAGGCTCCAGGCCGCGGAGGGTGAACACGTGATGGCGAGCCGCCGCCTCGTGCTCGACAACCACCGGCGCCGCTCCCTGGTTGTCGGCTCGGCTGTAGGTCAGCTTCGCCGCCAGTGGCATCGCGTGGTCGATGACGACGGTCATCTGCTCCGAACCCGGCTGCAGGAGAAAGGGGCCGCAGGAATACGGCTCTCCGTACAGCGCTCCCGACAGCGCTCCCGACAGCGCTCCCCAGACTGCCATCGCCATTCCCATCGCCCCGGCGACGGTGATTCGCGCCTCACCCATTGTCGATCTTCCTTCCTGCCGAATGTCCCATATCCCCGCCCCAGCGCGGACGCAGATTCAGCGCCTGGTTTGGTCCGTCTGTAGGCGAGTAATTCTAGCCCAGGTCCGTCACGGTCGCAAGAGCCCTCTCCACCCCCTTGACGCCAGGGCCGGTTCTACACATGGTAAGACAGCAGGGACACGCCTCTTCCCACCCGGTCCGGGAGACCAACTGAGCGTGAAGATAGACTGTCATATGCACGTTAACGGCGGCGGCCACACGTGGAGCTGGGACCACAACGACCGCATCATCGACGCCGCCGATCGCCTCGGCATCGACCAGCTCTGCGTCTCCATCCCCGTCATGCGCGGCATGCCAACCATGGAGCAGGTCCGCCGCTGCAACGACGGCGTCCTGGAGGCGATGGCGCACTACCCCGGCCGCATACTCGGCTACTGCTATATCGTGCCCGGTTACGCCGAGAGCATGGCGGAGATAGATCGCTGCCTGGACCGGGGCATGATCGGCATCAAACTCTACAACCAGTACAAACTCTGGGATCCAGCCGTACACCCGACCATCGAAAAGGCCATCGACGAAGACGTGCCCATTCTGGAGCACGCCGGCCACCCCACCACCCCCGAGGGTTGGGCAGAACAGCCCAACATGTCCGACGCCGCCGATTTCGTCCGCGCCGCGGCGTTGTATCCGGAGGCCATGTTCATCGAAGGCCACATCGGCGGCGGCGGCGAATGGGAGTGGTCGATCAGAGAGCTGCGCCGAGCCCCCAGCGTCTACCTGGACACCAGCGGCAGTGTCATCGATGAGGGCGTTGTGGAGATGGCGGTCCGCGAGCTCGGCGTCGATCGCATCCTCTTCGCCACCGATATGACCATGGAGGGCGGAGTCGGCAAGATTCTGGGCGCGGATCTCACCCAGACCCAGAAGGAGAAGATCTTCTGGAAGAATTTTCAACACATCCTCGACCGACGGCAGCGCCGTCCCAGTCCCCTGTAAGACAACGCCCCGGGCCCCTATGCCGCTCATCGACGTCAACACCTGGATCGGCCACTGGCCCTTCCGCCAGCTCCGCCACAACACCGCCTCCGCCCTCGTGCGCCGCATGGACCAGCGCGGCATCGACCGGAGTGTGGTGGCGTCAATCCACGGCGTGCTCTACAAGAACGTCCACCTCGCCAACGAAGAGCTGTCAAAGGAGACGCGCCGATTCGGCGATCGCCTGATTCCATTCGCCAGCCTCAACCCCTTGTACCCAGGATGGGAGGAGGACCTGCGCCGGTGCGCCGAAGATCTGGGCCTGTGTGGACTGCGCCTGTATCCCCAGTACCACGGCTACGAGCTCACCGACCCGGCCAGCCTGGAGCTGATCGACGCGGCTACTGAACTGGGATGGCCGCTTCAGGTGCCCATGCGCATCGTCGACCGTCGCCAACGCCATCCGTGGGATCTGGCCAGTGACCTGACCCCGAACGACTTCCAGGCCATCCTCCGCGCCCGACCCAAGGCCCGGTGGATGTTCCTGAATGCCCTCGGGCTGGACGGCAGCCGCCTGCCGGCTGAGTCGAACTTCCTGGTGGAAATCTCCCGCATGGCCTCTGTTCTGCAACGAAACATCCAGGAGATGATCACTGCGGCGGGCGCTGGCCGTCTCGCCTTTGGCACGGGGATGGCTTTCAACGTGCCCGATCCGGCCCTGCTCAAACTCGAAGTTCTCGACACCTCCAAGGCGGTGAAGGAGAAGATCGCCTGGAAAAACGCGGCGAAGATGCTGGGTATCAAGGGGATGTCGCCCTGAGGACTTTGGAGGATGTTGATTGAACGTAATGAGAGGAAGAGAGCCATGAACTGGCAGGGCGAAGGAGAGCAACTAAAGTCGGATTTCAACGCCCAAGGATATGTGGTGCTCGAGGGCTTTATCGACGGCCGCGAGGCGGATGAGGTCGCCGCGGCGATAGACCGCTACATCGCCGATGTGCTGCCCACCCTCTCTGAGAGTGCCGCCTTCTACGAGGTGAAGGACCAGCCGGAAACGATCATGCGCCTCCAAAACCTGGGCGATCACGACGAGTATTTCAGAGAACTCTACCTGAGCGACCGCTTCGTCGGTCTGGCCGAGCTACTGCTCGACGATGGCGTCGTCGCCAAGAACATGCAGTGGTTCAACAAGCCGCCCAGAGTCGCCGACCAGACGCCGCCGCACCAGGACGGCTTCTACTTCATGCTGGAACCGAACGAGGCCCTGACCATGTGGCTGGCGCTGGATTCGGTTGACGAGGAGAACGGCTGCATCCGCTATCTGCCCGCCTCCCACCGGGGAGAGATGCGCCCCCACCAGCGAACCGAGGTGCTGGGATTTTCGCAGGGCATCGTCGACTACGGTGACGCCGATACCGAGGCGGAGGTGGCTATCCACGCCAACCCCGGGGATCTCATCGTCCACCACTGCATGATCGTCCACCGCGCCGACGCCAATCTCAGCGACCGGAATCGGGCGGCGCTTGGACTGGTCTACTTCGCCCGACGCGCCCGGGCCGACCAGGACCGCGCCGAGGCCTACCGGAAGGAATTGTGGACCCAGTGGGAGAAGGAAGGTCGGCTGTGAGCACCGGCGTGTCGTTTTCCCAAGTTTAGCTTCGCACAAGATCGCGCCAGCGATCGGATCCACATTGCTGTTACGGCCCAAGGGCGCCAATCGGAATTACGGCGACGCCATCGTCGCGGGTGTATCCGTACCCCATGCCGGTGATTACCGCGAGCGCTTCGGGCCTGCTGCATCTGCTGGTATCAACACGCTTGGCAAACCACCTTCGGAGAGTGGCCGCACCTTCCTCCACCATCCCCAGCTTGACTTCAAACGCAGCCCAACGGCCGTTATCCGGAAGGGATGATCCGTGGGCTCTGAGCCGCGTTGCACTCGCGATCGGCCGCGCAATCACGAAAGACCAGTTCCAGAGCCCGATGCGCATCCTCGCCAACCCACAGGGGTAGGCGGATCGCAGGAGGGGCCAAGCCATCGACGATGACCGTTCGCACGTGCTCCTCGTGTCGACGCAGGTAGACGAGCGCCGCGCGCGTGCCGTACGACCCACCCCATAGATTGATGGAGTCGTACCCTAGGGCGACGCGCACATCCTCCAGGTCGTCCATGGCGATAGGCGTGGTATACAGCCGCAGATCCGCATCGAGACCGGCCAGGCAATCACGCATGGCATCGACGAATGAATCCGCATCGAGACTGAAGTAGGTGGAATCCGCATCCACACCGCAGTCCAGGTTGTTGGAGTCCCCCGTGCCGCGCTGATCGACGAGTACGATCTCGCGATGGTTGCGAATCCGGCGCAGGTGATGCTCAGCCAGATCCGCCAGCTCACTGGCTGCCTGGCCGGGGCCACCAGCCAGCATGAACAGTGGATCCGGCAAGGTCTCGTTACCGAGCGCAGGCAGGACGGCCACGTGCAGGGCGATGCGGCGCCCCGTACCGGCAGCGCGATCCTCGTAGACGTCCAGCGTTCCACACTGTGCGCCGGTCACATCGAGTTCCTCGGAACAAGCGGTCAGTTCCAAAGTCGGCTCTGCCGCCTCGCCTGACGCTAGACCAGAGACCAAGAATGCCAGAATAAATGCCGCCATCGACAGAGGGTGCACTAATGTCCTGCTTCTGCCATCATCACCGCTTGATATCCTATCCTTGTATGGGTCGGTCTTGGATGTTCGCAGCCGCTGGCGCAGAAACAACGCCGCCATGGCCAGCCACGAGATCACCACTCCGCCCCCGGTGAGAAACAGCTCCCAGGAAAAACTGGTGGTGAACAGATACCCGCCATATAGCAGCAGCGTCGCCAGGCCACCCAGGACCAGGTAGATCCCGGCGTTCCGCTCCAGCGCGTTGTACGGATGTTTCCAGAATCCCTCCAGCACCTCATCGGTTGGCTCGATAAAAGAGATGGAGGCAAGTCTTCCAGACGATTCCCGGAGATGCTCGAATTCTTCTCGACACGACTGACACCTTGTCAGGTGGTCATTTACGGCCACACTTTCTTCCGGTGTCAGCTCCTGATCCATCAGCCCCATCATGAGGGGCTGAAAATCCTCGCAGCTCTGTGGCTGGCTGGCCCGATCCTGCACTCGGCCAAGCACCTGCTGCAATGCGTCTCGCGATGCCATCACCCCATCACGTTTGGGGGCGCGCTCCTCTTGAGCGGGACGCTGCCCCTCCGGTTTTCCATGCATCATGATCACGCCTCCGTTGCAGCAATCTTCACGCTACGCTCATGGGCTTGGCGAAATGCTTTACGGGCAGCATACAGGCGGCTCATCACCGTCCCCCTTGGGATTGCCAACACGTTTGCAATCTCCTCGTAGGGTTGTCCATTGAGGTATTTCATCGCCAGGATCTCACGGTGTTCGGGTTTCAGCTCGTGCAACAATCGCCACACCCGTTGTTGTTCTTCTTCTTGCTCGAGTTGTGCCGATGGATCAGGTGCACCTTGCACTATAGGCCGGTCGCCTGCTCGAGTCGCACATACTCTGACGCCGTCTTCCTGCGGCTCAGCACGTTCAAGCAGTGATTCCGGAAAATTCGATAGAACCATGGGTAGAAGCGATCCAATCTGGACAGCCGGGAAGAAGCCGTGAAGGCTCGCGCGAAACACTCCTGACAAGCATCAGCGGCATCCTCCGAGTTACCCAGCAGCGCCATGGCGTGGTAGACAGCCTGATGGATGGTCTTCGTCGATTGTCATGGTGTCAGCTGTCATGCTCAATACAGTAACCGACGAGTCGGAGAGATATTCGTTTTTGTGCGCCGCCCATTCGCCCTGCGCTACCCTCGGGAGCGCACATTAACTTTAACGTGCACGTGGCCGACTGAGACTAGCGCCCCTCGATCGCCTTCGATGGGAAGGGCTCCTTGCTGACAGGCTTGCTCGTCATGCCACCAATTAGCGAACAACATTTCTGCACCGGTGATCGACGCGCTATGGTCACATAGCAGCATTGCCCCCAATTCGCCGATCTCCTCCGGCTCGATCACGCGACCGATGGGGACGTATAGTCCCTAAGCCTAAGGGGAGCTAGCCTGTATTTGGCGTTGTAGCTGTCCGCCTTCACAGCCCGTGGCGGCCTCCTGGATGCTGCCATCGGCGGCTGGCGACCGTTTGCTCTACGGCAGTTCTTGGTGGTCTTCCAGTTTGCCGTGGCGGCACTGTTGGTGGTTGGGGTGTTGGTGGTTCGCCTGCAACTGGACTTCGTATACGCACAGAGGGGTCGGATCACGACGTAAACGTCGCGGCGGCGCATGTGGATTACGGCTACCTGAGGACTCTCGGAATCAAGTTGAACGCAGAATTCCGCCGGCCGCACCGCCACCGTGGTCGGGGTGGTTGAGGACTTTCACTTCACGTCTTTGCGCGAAGCCGCGAAGAATTTTGCTCGCAGGTGAATCTCAGTCGACGACCAGACGGCCGACGTCACAGGTGGCGGCGTCGCAGTACCACAGCACACCGTCCCGTATCGTCAGACCGTGCACCTCGTTCGGGGCCTCGAGCCGAATCACCTCCCACACGCGCCCGTCTTCTATATCCAGGCGGTTGATCGTCCCCGCTGAGGTATCTGACACCCACAGGGTGCCGTCGCCGGCCCACGCCAGACCGTGGACCCGCAGTCCGGGGGCGCGAAAGCGGCGGACCTCCTGCCAGCTGTCGACGTCCATAACGTGTATCATCTGAGAGGGTGGGGTGGCGACGTACAAGTGGCCATCCTCCCCCCACTCCAAGCCGTGGGCCCCGGTGACCTTGGCGTCATCGGTCTGCGGCACCCAGGCGACCACCCCCGATCCCGGCGAGTCGTATTTTTCGACCGTTTTCCCGGAGAGCGGGTCCAGCTTGGCGATCTTGAGCTCGAAGGTAGAGGCGACCCACAGATACCCCCCGCCCAGGGTGATCCCGCTCGAGTGCTCCGTGTCGGTGTCGGCTTCGAACTGCACCTCTCCCGTCTCCCAGTCCGAGCGGTATACCTTCATGTTGCCCTGATCGATACACCAGAGCCCGTCCGCCGCCGCCTGCAGCCCGTTCGGCTGCGGCCCCGGGCTCTTGTATCGATTCTCAACCTTGGCAATCTTTATCATCTGGCGAGACCCCTTCCCTTCACAGGAGGACATTTGAGTGAGACGGCCCAATATACTCATCCTCTACACTGACCAACAGCGCTGGGACGCCCTAGGGGCGAACGGCAACGGCGACATCAAGACCCCTCACCTGGACCGACTCGCCGGCGACGGCGTCAGTTTCGACCGCTACTTCGTCCAGAATCCCGTCTGCATGCCCAGCCGTCTCAGCTTCCTCACCGGCCAGTATCCTGGCACGTTGGGGGTCACTCACATGGGAGTACCGGTGCCCACCGACACGGTCACGCTGCCGCGGATCCTGGGAAACTACGGTTACACCAGCGCCAACATCGGCAAGCTCCACTTCCTCCCGCACGCCAACCGCGACCACCGCGACATCCATCCCGACTACGGCTTCGATCACCTGGAGATCTCCGACGAGCCGGGTTCCTACGAAGACGCTTATCGCGCCTGGGTGCGCCGCGTCGCTCCCGATCAACTCGACCACGTCAGTCTTGGGGAGGCCCCGGCTGCCATCGACTGGAAGAAGATCATGGGGACCAACGACGACATCGCCCACCCAGAGGAGCGTTTCCCGAAGCGAGCCCTCACCTTCCCGGGCCAATCGGATGTCACCCACTCCGCCTTTGTCGCCGATCAGACGATGGAGTTCATCTCCAGAAATCGCCATTCCCAGCCCTTCCTCTGTATTTCGGGCTTCTACCCTCCCCACTCGCCGTGGATCGCCCCGCAGGAGTTTCTCGATCTCTACGACCCCCAACAACTCGCCCTGCCCGACTTCCCTCCTGAGATCGACGCCCGCCGCGGCGAAAGCGGCGCTTTCTCGGATGATGAGCTGCGGCAGGCGCACCACGGCTACTACGCCATGGTCAGCGAAGTCGATCACCAGGTGGGCCGCATCCTCGCCCACCTCGATGAGTTGCAACTGGCGGACGACACTATCGTCGTGTTCACCTCCGACCACGGGGAGTGGCTCGGAGAGCATCTGAAATACGGTAAGGGCTACCCCGGCCACGACTGCGTCACCCGCGTGCCGCTCATCTTCCGCTGGCCCGGTCGAGTGGCCGCCCCCGGCCGCACCGACCACGACATCACCGAAGCCGTAGACGTGGTGCCGACGCTGCTTTCCTGTATCGGCGTGCAGCTACCCCCTCACCTGCAGGGCCGGTCACTTACCGGAGCGCTGGAGGGAGGAGCGCCGCGTGGGCAGGGCTCGGCCATCACCGAGATGGCCGGCTGGAAGACTCTGCGCACCGACCGCTTCCGCTACGTGGTGGAGTCGGATGGTAACGAGATGCTCTTCGATCTGGCGGCGGATCCCAGTGCCTACACGGACGTGTCCGCCCTCGCCTCCTATACCACCGCCCTGGGTGAAGTGCGCCGCGAGCTGCTTCGCCGGCTTCTCGAGAGAGAGCGGCCCCTCCCGCGGGCCTGGCCCTACTGAGGTGTGGGAGCGCTACCATTGGCCGTCCTCACTCTGGCGGGGCCCACCGATCTTTAGTCCTCGGTGTCCATATTGTCAAAGAACTTGACGATATTGCCCCTGTCCTCGGAGGCGTTGAAAGCCATGCCCGCCCGGGGGTGCTGGTTCATAACGCCGGTCAGCATGTAGGGATAATCGTACCCCCATCCCAGCTCCTCCCGCATCGGCTCGATCTTCTCTTGGATGCACTGCAGAACGGGCCGCAGGCGAAACTTTGGATTGTGGAGGAAGCTCAGCAGCAGCTCCATGGGGCAATTCCCCGCGCCGCGGCCGAGACCGGCCATGCTGGCGTCGAGCATGTTGGCGCCACTGACCAGCGCATCGATGGTATTGGCGAAGGCGAGCTGGCGGTTGTTGTGGCAGTGGATCCCCGTCTCTTTGCCCGCCGGCTTGGAGTAGCTCAGGAACGTCTCGACGTAATCCCTGATCTGCTCACCGTATAGCGAGCCGAAGCTGTCTACCACGTGGATCGCCCCCACCTGGGACTCAGCCAGCATGGCCAGGGCTTCCAGCAACTCCTTCTCCGACACGGTAGACAGCGCCATCAGGTTCAGCGTCGTCTCGTACCCCTTGTCATGGGCGTCCTTGATCATTTCGAGGGCCAGCGGCATCTGATGGATGTAGGTGGCGACGCGAATCATGTCGAGCACGCTCTCGTCGCAGGGGAGGATGTCTGTCTGGTAGTCGCTCTTCTCGACATCGGCCATGGCCGAGAGCTTAAGCCCGGTGTCGTTGTCGCCCACGATACGGCGGATGTCCTCTTCGGAAGAATGCTTCCAGGGGCCGAACTCGCCGGGCGGAAACTGCTCCTTCGAGTTGATGTAGCCGATCTCCATGTAGTCGATACCGGCGGCGACGCAGGCATCGTACACCGCCTGGACGACATCGTCTTCGAACTTATGGTCATTCATCAGACCACCGTCCCGGATGGTACAGTCCATCACCGTGATTTCCGGTCGAAAGGACAGCCATCTGCCCACGGGGGTCGGCTCTGTATTCTCGCCCATCCTTACCTATTCCTCCTCTGGTCCTTCACGTCACGGATTGCTCAGCTCGAGCTATCGAACTGGAGTAGCTACATAAGCTAGTGGCAGCTTTTCCACACCGCAAACATTCGACGCCACCAGCGAGGGCGTCATCGATACGGCGGTGAAGCTTGCCCGCCATCCCGGCGCCGGACAGCACTAACGATCCGAGGGCTCTGGGTCATCCTGCTGGGACGCTGTCTGCAACAGGGACCGCACCATATCCTTGAGATCTCTCGCGCCACCCACGACGACGACGATCTCGACAGCGAGGAACAGCACCACGGCGACGGCGAAGACGATTGTCCAGGCGGTCTGCAAAGCGGTCATGACTGATCAGCTCCTGTCGTGTGCGTCAGCGGCGCCGCCGGGGCGCCCGCAGTCTCTTCGGGTGGGAATTCCAGGCTCCTGGGAGGGCTGATTCTCTGGGTCGCCAGCGAGCCCCCTACCATGGCCGCAATCGACAGGCCGTAGGTGGCAAGGGCCACGTACTTGTCGTCGGTCAGCCACTGGAGAACGTCGGGCAGGAAACTGACGTCCTTCATGAAAATCGCCGTCAGCGGCAGAACGCCAGCGATGACGAGAGAAGCGAAGGTCCCCACCGTGTTTGCCTTCTTCCAGTATAACCCCATAGCCGTAGTCAGCAGCACACTCCCCGAGTACATCGTACCGGTAATGGCCATGAACCGATAGACGGTTTCGGACGGCTCGTACAGGTACCCCCACGCGAGGACGATGATACCGCAGCAGATTACCGCCACCCTTGTCAGCAGAATTTTCGACTTGTCGGACATCTGCTGCCTGACCGGAACGACGATATCGTTGATCAGGATGGAGCTCCAGCACAGTAGATAGCTGTCGAAAGTCGACATCATCGCCGCCAGGGCAGCCGCCACGATCAGCCCGAGTACACCGGCGGGCAGGATGTGGGCGAGATAGATCGGCATGGCGGCCGCCGTGTCGGGCGAACCGTCGGCGAGCGCGGGGAGAACTATATCTAGATTCAGCTTGAGGAAAGTGAAAGCGCATATCCCCCACATCATCGGCAGCAGTGCCCGACCCAGGAAGGAGAAGCCGATGAAGCCGTACATCTTTCGCGATGTCTCGCTGTCGACGGTTGACAGCGCGCGGGAGAGCGCCGGCGGCCACATACCGGAAAAAATGGCGTTGATGGAGATCCAGATGATGAAGGTCCAACCCAGATTGTCGTTGACAAAGGGATCGAATCCACCGGCGCCGTGGTGAGTCTGAATCGTCTCCACTACGGTGGCGTAGCCCACATGACTGATGGCGAAGTAGGTTGCCAGCACGACGCTGGTGAACAGAATGATGAACTGGATATAGTCGGTAAGCACCACCGAGACCATCCCCCCAACGACGGTGTAGGCGAGCACGAGCACGAGCAGGCCGACCATCAGGTAGGGGAGGAACTCCGGCGGTATGCCGACCAGGTAGAGGAGGAACTTGGCGCCCATGACCAGGAAGAGCCCCATGTTCATGATGCCGGCCACAAATGTGATGACCGCCGCGATAATCTGCGTCGTCCGGTTGTAGCGCATGCCGAAAAACTCGGCGATGGTGCGACACCGGAGCCTTCGCAGCCCCTTGACGATAAACCCGGTCTTGCCCACGAAGATGAAACCGCACAGCGAGATGACGCCGATGGAGAAGGCGGCGAAGCCGCTCTTGTAGCCCTGTTGCGAGAAATACATGAGCGTCACCAACCCCATCTCCGTGGCGCCCATCGTCGCCATCGCCAGATAGAGCTTGAGGTTCCGCCCCGCCAGCAGGAAACTGTCGTAGTTGCTGATGAATCTCCTCGTCGACAGCGCCACACCCGTGGTGAGGCAGACGAAGGCGATGACGATGATCCAGTCCAAACTGCCAAAGTTCATGAATTCTTCTCCGTATGGCGGGACCGTAACCTCATGAATTCTTCTCCGTATGGCGGGACCGTAGCTGCCGCGGATCGTCGGTGAGGAGTTGTCAAGATAGCCACTCTCGCGGAGAGACTCCACCCCGGGACTCTCCGTTCCGCCCTTCTGGTGCTAGTGGCCGACTCGGGTTACCCCGTGTGGCGCCGGGCTATGGCGTTCTGGATGGCCCTATAGCCTTTTGAATCGTATGGAGAAGCTCGTCGCTCAGAACCGGTTTGGTGAGCACGGCGACGGCGCCGGGGAAGTCCTCGACGTCGCCGGGCTGACCGGTAAAGATGACCACCGGTAGCCCGGGG
>Ga0310122_10001698_pt1 | contig 14100 bp, 3 predicted proteins | sample CB6_Bottom_1051__FD_203503 | JGI IMG/M metagenome (GOLD analysis project Ga0310122, IMG submission 203503) | Marine microbial communities from Western Arctic Ocean, Canada - CB6_Bottom_1051 | ecosystem: Environmental > Aquatic > Marine > Oceanic | place: Canada: Western Arctic Ocean | collected...
GTGCACCAGGCGAGGAGCATCCCCTGCCTCCTGTAAGTTCATTCCGAAATCGATGATGTTCATCAACACCCATGCCTGTGCCTGAGGCTGGGTTGCCCCTCCCATCACACCGAAGGAGAGCCATGGTTGTCCATCGCGGGTCGCAAATCCGGGAATGATGGTGTGGAACGGTCTCTTTCCCGGCGCATAAACGTTGGCATGACCATCCTCGAGGCAAAACAGCTCCCCGCGATCTTGCAATCCAAATCCGAGACCCGTGGGGCAAACCCCGCTACCGATCCCCCGGTAGTTACTCTGGATCAACGACACCATGTTGCCTGCAGAATCTGCAACCGAGAGGTATACCGTATCTCCATGATCGGTCTGGGACCTTCCCGTATCAATTCTCTGCTTGGCCTCGGCGGGGTCGATCTTTGCTCGTAACTCGTTGGCATATTCCTTGGAGATCAGTCGCTGCAGCGGAACATCGTGGAAATCCATATCGGCGTAGTCCCGGGCTCGATCCTCAAAAACCAGTTTCTTCGCCTCGATAAAGTGATGGAGCAGATCAGCGCTACCGAATCCCCAATCCTTGACCGGAAATCCTTCCATGATGTTGAGGAGTTCCAGCACCGCGATCCCCTGGCCGTTGGGAGGAAGTTGCCACACCTCGATGCCCCTGTAACTGGTGCTGACCGGTTCGATCCATTCACCACGATGCGATTCGAGATCCTCGACGGTGACATATCCACCATGTTCCTGGACGAAAGCCGCGATCCGTTCGGCCACTGGCCCCTCATAGAAACCACCACGACCGTTGGTGGCGATCTGTTCGAGAGTAGTTGCCAGATCGGGGTTCTTCCAGATCTCTCCGACAGCGGGCGTCTTGCCTTCTCTGGTAAAAGTCTCGCGGAACCCAGGTTGTTCCCCGAGCACTCGGGCACTGATTTTCCAGTAGTGGGAAATCAATTCGGTAACGGGAAATCCCTCCCGCGCATGGCGGATCGCCGGAGCCAGAACCTCATCGAGAGGAAGAACACCGAATCGACCATGCAGTTGGGTCCAACCATCGACGCAACCGGGAACCGATATGGGCAAGGTTCCGTGTGCTGGAATCTCTTCTTTTCCCAGAGCAGCGACCTCCTGGCGCAACTTGTCCAGGGTCAATGATCGAGGAGAACGACCGGAACCATTGAATCCGTGCAACTTCTTTTCCTTGGCATCCCAGACGAGGGCAAACAGATCTCCGCCGATGCCACTTCCTGTCGGTTCCATCAATCCAAGGCATGAGTTGGCAGCGATGGCTGCATCGACAGCGCTGCCTCCGGCCCGGAGAATCTCCACCGCAGCATCGGTCGCCAGGGGATGACTGGTGGCAGCCATACCGTGAACTGCATAGACCTCGGAACGGGTTGCGAAGGGACGACCGGTGATGCGATCTCCACTGGTGATCTTCGCTGATAGGCTGAGCAACAGGAGCAAGAGCAGCAGGAATTTCATCTTCGTGTATTACCGTCCGATCTTCCTTGAAGAGGAGGAGTCATCCTAACGATGTTGGAAGGGACACGGAAGCGTGGTGGAGTCGCACTCTCAGGTACGCCCGGGAGCCTGGAGGCGCAATTCTGCCTCTGTGGGAGTGTCAGTGGTGGTTCATTCTCCGGTCGTGGCTTATTCTCCCATTCACCTACTCAGGAGCAGGAGCCCGGATGGCGGACGGTGACAACCAGAAACTCTTCGAACAGGCTTGCCAGCTCATTCCCGGCGGCGTGAACAGTCCGGTACGGGCTTTTGGCTCCGTTGGAGGAACCCCCCGATTCATCTCGAGAGCAGAAGGCTGTCGGATCTTCGATATCGAGGGAAAGGAATATATCGATTTCGTCGGTTCCTGGGGCCCGATGATCCTCGGACATGCCCATCCCCTAATCCTCGATGCCATCGCGGATACCCTGAAGGATGGAACCTCGTTCGGAGCTCCCACAGTGGCCGAAGTAGAACTCGCTTCCCTGATCGTTGAGATGGTTCCTTCAGCAGAGATGGTGCGCCTCGTCTCCAGTGGAACCGAGGCTACGATGTCAGCGCTGCGGCTCGCCCGGGGCATCACCGGACGAGACCTCTGTATCAAGTTCGAGGGTTGCTACCACGGTCACGGCGATTCATTTCTGGTCGCTGCCGGCTCGGGCGCGGCCACTCATGGGAATCCATCGAGCCCCGGAGTTCCTGCCGGTACGGCAACCTTGACCAGCGTTGTTCCCTACAACGATCTGGAGGCCGTTCAAACCGTGATGAAAACTGATGGTGACAACGTCGCTGCCATCATCGTCGAACCGATCGCCGGTAACATGGGCTGCGTATTGCCGACACCAGGATTCCTGGAAGGGTTGCGAGAACTCTGCACCAGGCACGGATCGCTGCTGATCTTCGATGAAGTGATGACAGGTTTCCGGGTCGACCCTGGCGGGGCTCAGGGCTTACTGGAGATCGAGCCGGACATCACCACTCTGGGCAAGATCGTCGGGGGTGGTATGCCGATGGGAGTGATCTGTGGACCCAGCCAGTTGATGGAGAACTTCTCCCCCACTGGCCCCATTTATCAGGCCGGTACCCTCAGTGGAAATCCGCTCTCGGTGGCCGCAGGAATCGCCCTGCTGACCCAATTGCGAGACCGGGCTGACGAGATCTACCCGGCCCTGGAAGCAAAGGGCAAACAACTACAGGATGGATGGCAACGAGCCCTCGATGGACACGGAATAGCTCACTGTTGGAACCGCATCGGATCGATGTTCGGTCTCTTCTTCACGGAGGGTCCGGTGAACAACTTCAGTGATGCTTCTGGTACCGACGAGCAGATGTTCCGCCGCTTCTTCCACGGACTGCTGGCGGCAGGAGTCGCGATCGCCCCCTCTCCTTTCGAGGCGGGCTTTTTGTCGATGGCTCATTCCGAACAAGACATCGATCACACCACAGCGATGGTCGAAAAACTCACCCTCTAGTTATCAACGAAATACCCGTGTTCTGTTGACGTTGTGAAACAGTCCTCCAGGAAAAGTACAAAAAAAAGAGTCCCTCGATCACAACGATCGAGGGACTCTTGAAGTTACGGAGTAACTTTAGACTCTAAATGTCGTCTGCATCTCCGTCACAGCCAAGGCCATCACCAGGTGTAGGATCGAGATCGCTACCCGGGAATGGGGCTTCCGGTGGCGGTCCGTCGAGGAAGCGATAGTTGAAGATGTAGATACAGTCGGAAGCATCAATCCCACCGTCATCATTGCTATCGCATGCATCGTCACATGTTGGATCAGGACCCATCTGGAACAGGTAGTTAATCCCGTAGATGCCGTCAGCGATGTTGACCGTCGAGTCATTGTTGCAGTCTCCACGGACGAAACTATTGAAGTTCACCACTGTCATGGTGCCGTCAACCAGAGTTGGTTGTTCCTGAGTGGTCTGCCCTGTCACGACAATGTTGTCCTGCGGGGGGTTCCCGAGGCCATTTGCCCACGCGATGGCGCTGGCGCCTTCTGCATTGGTAGCCCAACTAAGCTCAACGAGATCGGTCTCGGCACCGGCTGGAATCACGTTATCGATGGGAGGAGTCAAGTCAGCCACTCCACCCATGACGACTTCGCCAGAAGCGCCGGACTGAACCGCGAAGAAATCGAAGGGGAAGAGCGCAGACACTCCGGAGAGGCCGAGAATCGTATCATCGTAGGTGACGCTCATCTGAACCGCATCGACAGGCGGCATGGTGACGTTGTTGAGGCTCAGAGTCGTGCTGGCCGGATCACCAAGAACCGCGAGTCCCGAGGAGGCAATCAGCTCGTTCGGGTTTTCGGGCACCACGTCTGCGCAGTTCGTTACCGGCGCAATACTGGCACCGTCGACCACCGTCACGGTGGAAACCGGCGGAGAACCGAGAGTGTCGCAGAAGCAGACTTGTGAAGGGGATGTCCCATCGATGGTATAAGTCATCGTGAGCATCTCGAAGCCGGTCGTTCCAGGAGCCACCGTAGCGCAACCGGTGAAGCAGATGACAACTCCCTGAGTGACACCACCTGGCTCGAGGTTGATGTTGTCGAAATCAACGGGACCGCCATTTTTGGCGGTGTCGGTATCAGCGCCAGTGGCAGCGCCCGTGAGGCTGACGAGGGAGACATCATGGCAAATCCCGTAGGACCATCCCTGAACCTCTCCACCATTATTGTCAAGTATTGAAGCAGCACCGTGGGAACTCCCAGGGGCTCCCTCAATCAATGCCGGCGAAATACTAAAAACGTAATCAGGATCGCCACCCGCGTCTACTGTAGTTGTGACCATGAAAATAACGGTCAGGACCACGAAGCCTGTCATGAATTTACGAAGCATTTGCATCGTTCCTTTCGCTGTCGCTCCAAGGCATCGAACTAGACACCCGTCGCACACCCCATGTTCTTATCTTAGAAACACCTCTGCAGTGCTTTGATCCCGATCGCCTCAGACACACATCCGAGAACAGACGAGCAGTCGCACCCTTCCGGATCAAAAACAGATCCGATATGTCTCCACAAAAATCAAAACTCATTCAAGGATGGGAAATTGGTGTACACACCAGCGACGTTGCAAGGTCCACGGCGCACACCAACCCACCTCCTCGGAGCTCAATGTCACTCCCACCAAAGGCGAGAGGAGAACTCCAGAGCCAAAGTAGCGCAAGAAACCGAAACGGATCCTCAAGAAGGACCAGGAGATAACCACCCGAATTCTTCGTTCTACTAGAGCCCAAGCCCTATCGAGTATATCGGCTTATCGGTCCATGCCAAGTAGTGAGGCCTCTGTCTGATGTGACAATTATCCGCATCCAGACAAGGAAATATACATGAGGACGACCACGACCCCGTAAACCTCGACCCATCCGGAAAGGAGTGAGGAGTGAGGAGCAAACCAGGCCTTGGCTCACGATCAAGCCATGGCCGTTCTCACAAACAGTGGATAATGCGGAAGTTGGGGCAAAGGAAACCGAGCCCCTTCATGCCCACTACCCAGTTCGATGTAAGCGCTGAAGACTCCCCGTGTCAATCATTCTTACTGCATACAAACTCGAGCAGGTCGCGTAACTCATCCCCACTGAGAACCCAGTGAATCTCCGGCATCGCAGAAATGCCGTTGTCGGTCTCGTAACCCTCCAGAATCACGGCGGAGGGGTCGACCAGGCTCTGCAACATCTCCTCGCGTGACCTGCTGTCGACAAGATTATCCAGGGGGGGACCGGCGACTCCACCACTACCTTGTCTCATATGACACCTCTGACACTGGGCAACCGGGTGATCGATGAAGATCTCTCTTCCCCGGTCTCTATTTCCACCCGCCAACGCCCAGCGATGATCGGCGAGCCGGTCTATCCCTTCCCCCCCCTTGATCCTGGCAGCGCGATTATTGAGCTGCTCCGAGTCACTCATGCTTGCGGCGATCAGTACGTCGAGATGCAACTCAGGCTCTAGATCATCCTTCTCGAGAGCATCGAGCCAGGCAGTGAGAAGCGCTAACGTCTCCGACTCTTTCTCGGCTCCGATAGCCCGAATCGCTAACTGTCGAATCTCCATCTCATGGGTGTCAGAGGTCAATTGTTCCAGTTTTTGCAAACGAACGCTCCGGTCCTCCTCGAGTCGCTCCGCCTCAACACGAAGTGCCGCGACCGGGGCAGATCGGGCTCGATCTCGAGCGATCCCGGCACTATCAGGATAATGCTGGACGATCTGACGCAGCGCCTGAATTCTGAACGGGGTCTGCTGCGATCCGTCGATAAGAATTTTCTCGTTGATCGAAAGGGGAAGATCGATGCCGTGAACGCTGGCGGCCTGTTGAGCGAGACCCGCAAGTTGATTTCCCTTTTGAATCAAATCCAACAATGGAGCCGATACTGCTGAACGAATCGCCTCAGCGGTTCTCTGTGGCCCAGCGTAGGGTCGAATCGTTCCTCTGACGAGGTCTCGTGGTCCAGGTTCTCGCCAGTCGATCACCGCCTCGATCGCCAGCCTCCCGGCCTTGCTCGGAATGTCATCGCGACCAGCAAGACGTACCAACGCAGCAGCATGCCTCGTATCTCCATGGCGCAAGGCAGCATCGATCACTCTTCTCAGGTAGGGAAGTCGATGATCTCCCATCGCTTCCAATGCACCTTCTGGAGCTTCCACATGAAACAAAACACGGTCCGCAAGAGCGGGCATTGCATCCAGCACATACAGGTCGTGAATGGCGCGTGCCGCCTCGGTGGCGATCTGAGCGTCCTCGTCCGCCAGGAACATCGAGATCACCGGATGCACACCGGGAGACCTACGCCCAGCGTCTCCATCCGGATGAGCAAAGAGAAAACCAGGGTGATGTTTCTTGCGTAACGCAAGCAAGACAGCGAGACGTACTTCTCGATTGTCGGACATCGCGTGATTCATCAGATCCTTTGGCTCCGCCGATCCGGCGAGCCCCATCACCGCAGCATGACGTAGCATAGGATCGGAGGGGCCTTCGTCACGGGCCATCTCCAGTAACCGATCGGTGGCATCTCGAACACCGATTCGACCGAGAGCGAGTGCGGCATGAAACTTGACTCTGGCCGCGGGATCATCGAGCAAACGCACTAACCGAGAACTCGACTGCCGGTGGCGAAGATCACCTAGCACCCGGGCCACCTGCGCTCGCACCTCCGCTTTCTCGTCATCACAGAGATCTGCCAGCGAAAGGAGTTGGATCGCTCGGTCTTCGCCTGCACGAACCCATTGCCACACCCCCCAGATGCCATGCAGGCGTGCTTGTAAGGTGATTCCGTTGTGAGCAGCCTCGTTCAGTACCGACAGTGATTCATCATCTCCACCGGCAAGATGGAACTGCACCCGCTGCCGAACTCTTTGATCAGGATGGCCCAGAAGAGTGGAGAGTTGCTCAACCGGAAGAGAATCCAGATCGGTGGTGAGCCAGTGACCAACTCGATGCTGCTGACTGGCAAGCTGGCTTTCTGGATGCCATACCTCGATCAGACGACCCCGATCTGTCGAGACCCAACCTCCTCCCCACGCGGAAATCCACATCTTGCCATCGGGTGTGAAATCGACATCGGTGCAGAGCACTTTGTTGACGAACACTCTGGAATCTGCGAGGCGAAATCCTGCTCCCTGTTGCTCGAGACGGAACCTCCACACCGAGGAATTGCCAGGACTACCACGGAAATCACAGAGGTAGAAACAATCCCGGTTCTGTTGGGGCAATCCGGTCCCCGGGTAATGAACGAGACCGGAGGGACCGCTGGTCAGGTGAGCGATGGGAGGCAGGGCCCAGACCGGGCGCACGGGGTGGTCGAGTTGCCAGATCCCCTCCTGATTCCAGGGGCCGCGCTGGTTGGACCCCTCCAGCGTCTGGTACTCCATCCTCCAGCCGCTTTCACCACCCCACACGATCTGAACCAGGCGCGCCTTGTCGCCGGCATCGGAGTTGTTGTCGCCGGTGAACAGGTCTCCGCGGTCGTCGAAGGCGAGTTCCTGCGGATTGCGAAGGCCAACGTGCACCACCTCAAGGTCGCTTCCATCCGGTTCACAGCGAAATACAGCGCCGGAACCCGGATCCGTGAGCAATCGTCCATCGGCAGTCTCGAGATGATAACCGCGATCTCCGATCGACCAGTAGATGCGACCATCGGGTCCACGTACCACACCATGCATATCGTGACCACGTAGGGCGATCCGCACTCCGAAGCCGCGCTGGATCGAAACCTGCGTCTCAGCGACACCATCGTCATCGTTGTCCTGGGCCAACCACATATCCGGGATGTTGGTGATCCAGGCACGACCCTCCTCGATGAGAACTCCGGCCAGGGTACCGCCGAGTGGTTCGTTGTAGACAGGCGTGAACAGGTTTCTCGCATCCAGGATGCCATCGCCGTCACTATCAACAAGACGTGTCAGCCGATCATCATGTGCGGTGTAGTATTGCATTCCATCCTTACGACGATCCTTGTGTTTTTCGTACATCGCCAACCGATCTTCGACCGTCTCGAGAGCGAGATCATCCAGCAACCAGTAGGGACTGGATCTGTTGTCCTCTACCCCATTCTCCTGCCGTGCTGATTCGCAAACATAAGCACGCCCCTGTTCGTCAATGTCGAATGCGACGGGATCTCTCACCAGTGGTTCAGCTGCCACTAATCGTTTCTGAAAACCTGTAGGGATTTCAATTCTCTCCAGCGAATCGACGGCTTCCTGAGACCAGCGATCAGCATCGGTACCGTCAGTTACAGGATCGGCTACAGGATTACTGATGAGGAAAGTTGAAAGTACGAGAGGGATGAGATGCGTAAAGGACACGGAGCCTCCAGACCTCGAAAGGGACGAGGAAACTGTCACCATTCATAGAAACTGAAATGGAGGTGGTCAAGTTGGTCGAGGAATTCCTTCTTCATGAAAAATCCATGAAAAAGGCTCCGCCGGCGAATCGCCGACGGAGCCTTTGATACCAACGCTGTTATCAGAGTAGTTTCAGGGACAACTCTGATAGCTCTCGCAATCGAGAGAATCTGGCGTCGGATCGACACCACACGATCCCCAGGGGGCTTCTGGAAGAGGGCCACCCAGGAAAAGGGCGTTGAAGTGGTAGATCGCATCTGCAATCTGAACAAACCCATCGTCATTCTCGTCAAGAGAATCAAGGCAAGGTGGTTCCGCGGCTCCCGAGAAAACGTATCCAAGAATGTAGATCGCATCCGAGATGTCGAAACTACCGTCATCATTGGTGTCCCCCCTCATGAAGGAAGTCTCGCAACTTTCCACCGTCACAGTGAAGGACTCGGTAGTCGTATTTCCTGCCTCGTCAGTTGCCGTCACCATCACATCAGTGGATCCCACGGAGAACGTGCTACCCGAAGGCAACGATGTGGTGATGGAACCACCAGGACAGTTGTCAATGAAGCCTGGCTCGAGCCAATTCGCCACCGCGGTGCAGGTTACAGAATCAGGAATCAGCGAGATCGGAGCCGGGAGGTTCACGATCTGCGGATTCTCAGTGTCGGTGACAATGACCAGAAGATTATGAGTAGAAGCATTCGCATTCACGTCGACAGCGATGTAGGTAACCGTACTCTCTCCGATCGGGAAGAAACTTCCTGGAGGAGTGTTCGACTGAATCGTCTCGATTCCGCAGTTATCGGTAATGACAGGATCTGACCAGAATGCGCTGGACCCACACTGTCCTGGATAATTGGGAATTTCGATCTGAGTCGGCAATCCACTGATCACAGGACCATCTTTGTCGACCACGTTGACGTTGAAACTAGCGCTAGTTTCATTGCCATAGGTATCGATCGCAGTATAAGTGACCAGCGAATCACCTACTTCGAAGAATGAACCATTCGCCAACGAAGCGGTCATGCTGGCAAGATCGCTGCAATCAGTAGCACTCGGCTCATCCCAGGAAACCACTGCACCGCATAACGCAAATTCGTTGGTCACAACCATGTCAGTGGGCATTCCCGAGATCTGTGGTTGTTCAACGTCCAGCACGGTCACAGTGAAGAAGGACTCGGCGATGTTGCCCTGGAGATCAATTGCCGTGTACACGACAACATGGATGCCGATCGAGATCTCGCTCCCTGGAGCGATGTTAGATGTCAAGGTCACTTCCGTACAATCGTCCACCGTCGGTGTATCCCAGGTCACTGGTACCGAACAACTTCCGAGCGGAGCATCGAGCGTAACATCGAGTGGCATATTCGAGATCGTCGGCGCCTCTCCATCAATGATGGTGATCAGCGTGGTGAAATTCCCCTCGTTTCCGGCATCATCAATCGCGGTGTGAACAACTTCCGAGACACCGATCGGAAAGACCGACCCAGACCCATGGCTACTTGTCGCAGTAGCACCACCACACAGATCCGCCGCTTGGGGCAAGTCCCAGGTCGCCACTCCATCGCACTGTCCAGGAGTCGTGAAGAAGGACAACTCGGACTGCACGTTGAGGAAGAAAGGCGCCTCTGCATCGACGATCGTTACCTCGAAACTGGATTCTGCGGAGTTTCCAGCTGCATCTGTTGCGGTATAGGTCACCAGATGTGTTCCCAGGGCGAAGACGGTCCCGCTCGAGTAATTTGAAGTCAAGGTCGACTCGGAGCAGTCTTGTACTGCCGGGGTTTCCCAGGTCGCGATCCCGGCGCAATTCCCCTCGATATTGTCGAAGGTGAGATTACCGGGTACTCCCAGGATGACCGGATCCCCTGTATCGATCACGGTGACAATGAAACTTGCTGTGGATGTATTCCCGCTACCATCGGTGGCAGTGTAAACCACCGTTGTAGTACCTATGGGGAATTCCGATCCGCTGGATTGGCTTGGGATTAGCGACAATATTCCGGAACAATCACTCGCATCAGGCTCGGACCAACTTGCCACTCCATTGCAACTGTCTGGAGCCGAGTCCACCTGAACTGGCGATGGAAGTTGAAAAATGAGCGGCATTTCCTGGTCGAGTACCGTGACAGTGAAACTGTCGGTCCCTGAATTTCCACTTGGATCGGTAGCAGTGTAGGTAACCAGGGTCTCCCCGATGGGGAAGGCATCGCCGCTGAGCGCATCGCTTGAAAGTTCGTAAGAGATGCAATCGGTTGCCGTGGGGTCCGACCATGTTGCGGTGGCTTCACAGGAACCCTCGGGTGCTACCACTTCGATATTCTCCGGCATGTTGGCGAGTAACGGAGCTTCTACATCCTCCACGGTGACGAGGAAACTGGCGACAGTCTGATTCCCTTCGGTATCTGTCGCAGTGTAGGTCACTGGCGTTGTTCCAATGAGGAACTCGCTACTGCTAGGATGGTCCACTTCCAGGGCACTGAATGTGCAATCAGTAGTGGTCACTTCAGACCAGATCACAGCCACACCACAACTTCCTGTGCGGTTTTCAACCGTGATATCAGCCGGAATGCCGTGAATCTGTGGCAATTCTCCGTCGACAACGATGATCAGGAAATTATCGCTCGAGGAGTTTCCGAACTCATCCGTAAAGGTGTAAGTGCCGATGTGATTACCAATCGGAAGAGTAGAGCCGTTGAGGATATCAGTTGAAGCAGTGACCAAGCTGCAATCGGATGTGGTTGGTTCTTCCCAGATAACGATGGCTTCACACGCATCTGTCGGGGTATTAACCTCGACGATCTGTGGCATCTGCAAGATCGTCGGGGGAGTTGAATCCAGGATGATGACCGAGAAACTGGTCGAAACCTGATTCTGATCTATATCCGTTGCGGTGTAAGTCACCAGGGTTTCTCCCACAACGAAGAGATCTCCGGGTTGATGAGTCGAGGTGATATCCAACTCAGCGGTACAAAGATCGCTGAAGGTAGGAACTACCCAGGTTGCCGCAAGTTCGCAGACTCCAGTTGGATTCTCGATCGTGATCGGTAACTCCTGCGTTGTGACTACCGTCGGAATTTCCGCATCCAGGACCGTGATCGTGAAGATCATCGATTCGATGTTGCCCGCAGAATCGGTTGCAGTCGCCTCCACGCTAGTGACACCGAGATCAAAGGTATCACCAGAGGCATGACTCAGCACGATCTGAGGAATTGAACAGTTGTCCTGCGCATCCACGTCGATCCATGTAGCAGCAGCGCTGCAAGTACCGGGTTCGCTATCAATCACAACATCGACTGGTACAGAAGTGAACTCAGGAGCATCGTCGTCGACGACCGTAACGGTGAAGGAGCCCGAAGACTCATTCCCTGCCAGATCGACCGCGGTGTACGTCACAACGGTGTCTCCAAGAGAGAAAATGGATCCATTTTCAAGGCTGGAACTCAGGCTCTGCATACCACAGTCCTGTGCAGCAGGTTCTATCCAGCTCACTATTGCAGTGCAGTCACCAACATTGGTTCCTGCCGTGAAATCTGCCGGGAGACCAACAATAAGCGGAGATTCGACATCCAGTACGTTGACGTCGAAACTCATGACGGCAGTGTTCCCGACGTCATCTGTGGCCGTGTAAATCACAGTCGTAAGGCCGATTTCGAACGCAGTTCCCGATGCGAAGTTGGACTCCAGTTGGACTGAGCCACAGAGATCTTCGGCCGTCGGTTCGGTCCACTCCAACACCGCGTTGCACAGCCCCGGATCAATGTCGAGATTGATGTCTGGCGAGGTAGATGTGAAGAACGGATCTTCCTGATCTTCCACAGTTATGGTGAAACTCTCTACAGTCTGATTCCCGACGCTGTCGGAAGATGTGTAGCTGATCACGGTCTCCCCCAACGGGAAACTGGACCCCGGAGCACTCGAACCAACTGCAGTGACCTCTTCACAGTGGTCTAAAGCAGTCGGCGGATTCCAGGTCACGGTAGCCTCACAGGATCCCTGAATATTTCCAACCACGATATCCGCAGGCATCTGGAACAGATCTGGCGGCTCGACATCGGACACCGTCACGGTGAAACTTTGCTGGGCTATTTCGCCACTACCGTCAGATGCTGTGTAGCTGACTGTCGTGATTCCTACGTCGAAGAAGGAACCAGGAGAATGCGAACCGGAAACGGTCGCTGCGGTGCAATTATCGACAGCAGTTGGTTCTGTCCAGAATATCTGGGCACCACAGATGCCCAGGCTCGATGGAGAAGAGATGTCCTCCAGTTGCGTATCGAAAGTTGGACCTTCGCCATCGTTGATGGTCACGAAGAAAGTATGATTGCGCGAGTTTCCAATATCGTCCGTGGCGGTGTAGGTAACCGGAGTGATCCCAGCAGGGAAGGTCGTCCCGGAATCATGCGAAGAAACGACGGTAAACGCATTACATCCATCGGTAACGATGGGTTCATCCCAACTCGCTTCGGCAGCGCAAAGTCCAGCCACAGCAGTGACCAGAATGTCCGCAGGAGCAGTGGTGTAGGTAGGAGCGAAACCGTCCGTAACCGTGACCGTGAAGATCAAATCGGTGCTTTTATCAGCGGCATCGGTTGCTGTGTAGGTCACCTCGGTGGTTCCGATGACAAAGAAATCTCCGGGTTGATGTGTTGAAGTAATGGTCACGAGAGATGAACAGTCTATCGCCTGCGGCTCCTCCCAATCCACGATTGAGCCACACTGATCATCTGAGGTTGCCACCAGTAATGCTCCTGGAGTGGAGATGAACTGAGGCTCATCTGGATCAGTGACCGTGACGCTGAAACTCGAAGTCTGAATATTCCCAGCAAGATCATTTGCCGTGTAACTCACCACCGTCGTTCCGACACCGAAAGTAGAAGGGGGCTCGAAGTTACTGATGAGAGCCACCAGAGCACAGTTATCAATGGCGGTGGGAATGTCCCAGATAATGGTTGTTCCACAGGTTCCCGGTTCTGGATTCAGGGTCATATCGGGAGGCATGTTGAGGATGTTCGGAGCAGTGGTATCTATGACCAGGATATCGAAACTCATCGTCGAAGTTTGTCCAAAAGGATCAACTGCCGTGTAGTTCACTACTCGACCACCTCCAGCGACTTGAATCGGTGGAGGTGGAGCATCCGAGGAAACCGTCACTCCCGTACAATCGGTGATAACGGGGGGAATCCAGTCAACGACCGCGTCGCACGTATTTGGAGCTGCAGAGAGAAACAACGTTGGTAGTTGTTCGATCACTGGCGGAGAATCGTCTGATACTGTCACGTTCAGGAATGCCACAGCAGTATTTCCCGAAGCATCCGTAGCGGTGAAGACAATCGCATCAACTCCGATTCCGAACTGTTCTCCTTGAGGAACAGAGGAAGTGATGACCACGTCAGAGCAATTGTTGGCGTCCTCTGCGACAGGATCTGCCCATGTAATCAACTGCGTACACGTGAGTGGGTCCGCGGATGCAATGATGCTCTCGGGGACAAATGTGAAAACCGGAGCATCAGGCTCGATGATTGTCACCACGAAACTGGCCTGCGCCTGGTTACCCTCGGCATCCAGGGCCGTATAGGTAACAGTGGTGGAACCGGAGGGGAAAGTCGCCCCTGACAGGAAATCGCTCGTCAGCGTCAGTTCGGAACAGATATCCGTCGCTACAGGTTCATTCCATGTCGCCACACCCTCGCACTCGCCAGTGGCTATTTGCACCGTGACAGTTCCAGGAATGTTGGTAATCACCGGAGGAAGCGTGTCG
>Ga0310122_10001699_pt1 | contig 14098 bp, 12 predicted proteins | sample CB6_Bottom_1051__FD_203503 | JGI IMG/M metagenome (GOLD analysis project Ga0310122, IMG submission 203503) | Marine microbial communities from Western Arctic Ocean, Canada - CB6_Bottom_1051 | ecosystem: Environmental > Aquatic > Marine > Oceanic | place: Canada: Western Arctic Ocean | collected...
CCGGAAAGATGGTCTGGCCTGTCGCGTGATCGAAGCGCCCCGTATTGCGTTTGACATCGATTCCGTTGAAGATCTGAAGCTGTTTGCCTCCGAACCAACTGCCACCCACACCTATCAGGCCTTACACGCTCTCGGCGTACTGGCTGCGCTCGGTCTGGAAGCGTAGTCATAACAGATGAAAGCATGCAGATGAAAGCATGCAGATGAAAGCATGCAGATGAAAGAGGGGAATAGTGACTGGCCCGGCCCTGTCCCGCCGGCTCGCCTGTACTTTTCCCTGTGAGTCTCACACGTTAGCACCAATGTATGGGCAAGCCGCAGCTCATTGTTATCGCCGGACCAACCGCTACCGGAAAAACCGCACTCGCGTTCGAGTTGGCGACACGTTACAACGCCGAGATTGTGAGCGCTGACTCGCGCCAAGTATATCGTTACTTGGACATTGGAACGGCCAAACCTACGGTTCATGAACAAGCGCAGATTCCCCATCATATCATCGATGTCGTCAACCCCGACGCGCAGTTTGACACTGCCCGTTATCGGACTCTGGCGCATGAGGCCGTTCATGACATTATCCAACGCGGCAAACGCGTATTCGTGGTCGGGGGAACGGGTTTATATATCCGTACGCTGACACGGGGGTTGTTTTCCGGACCGCAGGCAGATCCACCGTTGCGCAGGCGTCTTGAGGCACAGGAGAAAGAGCAGGGGCGGGGATTCCTGCATGCATGGCTCCGGAAGATTGATTCGGATGCAGCGCAGCGTTTGCATCCGAATGACACGCTACGGCTGATCCGTGCTTTGGAGGTGTGGCTGCTGAGTGGCAAGCCCATCAGCGTCTGGCAACGGGAGCATGGTTTTCAGGAGCGCCCGTTTTCCACCCTGATACTTGCTTTAGCGATGGAGCGGGGGACGTTAGCCCAGCGGATTGAACAGCGCTGTCACGCTATGATCCGCGCCGGTCTTGTTGACGAGGTGCGCCGGGTCTGGGATATGGGGTATGGTGTCAATCTTCCTGTGTTGCACACAATTGGCTATGCGCAGGTCGGGCACATGCTCAACGGACACTATACGCTCGACGAGGCAGTTGCTCAGATGGCCAAAGAAACCCGCCGACTCGCAAAGCGGCAGTTGACCTGGTTTCGCACCGAACCTGGGGTACGGTGGGTCTCGCCCAGCCAAGTCCGGGAGATCGATACAGCGGTCAAAGAATTTTTTGGAGCTTCTTGATGAAACGACAACGAACGGAAGACGTACTGAGTAAAGTGGAAAAAGGGTTTGGGAATTCAAAATTTATATGTACGTGATATATTGTACGCTTTAGTTAAGGACTAGCTGTGCAGACAACCTATCTCGATTTTGAGAAACCATTAGAAGAGCTGGACAAGCAGGTTTACAAACTCATCCAGGTGGAAACCCGGTCGGCAGAGCAGCAGGCGGAGCTGGCGAAGCTAGAGGAACAGCTCCGCCAACATGAGTCCAAACTGTTTGGCTCGCTTTCGTCATGGCAACGTGTGCAGCTCGCGCGACACACGGACCGGCCGTATACGCTCGGCTATATCAAGGCCTTGTGCTCAGAGTTCGTTGAGTTGCATGGTGACCGCGTGTTTGCCGATGACCCGGCTATTGTCGGTGGTCTGGCTCGTTTTCGGGGGACCCCGGTTGTGGTGGTCGGTCATCAGCGCGGAAAAACCGTTGCAGAGAAAGTCCACCGAAATTTTGGTATGCCTCGGCCTGAGGGGTATCGTAAGGCGCTGCGGCTCTTCCATTTAGCCGAACGCTTTCAGCGGCCGGTCCTTACCTTTATTGATACACAAGGGGCCTATCCGGGAGTGGAGGCTGAGGAGCGCGGCCAGGCGGAAGCAATTGCCAAGAATATCCAGGAGATGGCCGGCCTCCAAACCCCTATTATTGTCACCGTCATTGGAGAAGGCGGCAGTGGTGGTGCGCTGGCCTTAGGCGTGGGGGACCGTGTGTTGATGCAAGAAAATGCGTGTTATTCGGTCATCACTCCGGAGGGCTGCGCGGCCATTCTGTATGGAGAACGTACGCCAGAACGCTCGGCCTGGGCAGCCGAAGCGCTCAAGGTGACTGCACCCAACCTGCTGCCTTTGGGCGTGATTGATGAGATCGTTGCGGAGCCGAGAGGCGGAGCGCATAGGGACGCCCAAGCCGCCATTGCCGCCGTTGGAACAGCAATCGCGCAGCATCTCCAGGCAGTGAGCGGATTGTCGATTGAAGAGCTGATGGAGCAGCGTTACGCCAAGTTTCGCCGGATGGGAGAAGTGGGTATTGTCGAAAGTGGGGAAGAGGATAATAACGAAGCCAGGAGTGTCGATGGAACCAGGAACGTCAATGCAGCCGGCTAATACAGACTGGCCTTTGCCAGACCAGCCTCGGCATAGACTGGCTGGGTGAATCATAGTAAGAAACGCTGTGTGGCGCCAAAACGTCCCTCCCCTGCACTGGATACGCTCAGAGACAAAATTGATCGTATCGATGCGCAAGTCCTGATCTTACTGAACCGCCGCGCGCGTCTCGCCCAGCAGATCGGAAATCAGAAAGGCAAGAAGCAGCGCGCTGCGTATGTACCGAGTCGGGAACGGGCCATTTTCGCGCGCTTGGCCGAGCTTAACACGGGTCCGCTGCCGGATGAATCTGTCCAAGCCGTGTACCGGGAGATTATCTCGGCCTCGCGTGCCCTCGAACAATCGTTGCGTGTCGCCTACCTTGGGCCAGAGGCGAGTTACGCGCATATGGCGGCCTGCGAGCAATTTGGGTCCAAAGCCGAATTCGTGCCTGTGGCGACCATTCCCCATATTTTTGCTGCAGTCGAAAGCGGCCAGGTTGCATACGGCGTGGTCCCGGTCGAGAACTCCGGTCAAGGCTCGGTCGCAATCACGCTGGATCTCTTTATCGAATCCAATCTGCATATTATTGCGGAGCGGTCGCTGGAGATTCGTCACTGTTTGCTGAGCCGAGCAAAAAAGCGTGAGCGCATTGAACGCGTACTGGCGCACCCGCAAGCGTTAGCCCAGTGTCAGGACTGGCTGGTAACACATTTACCGGGCGTTCCGACAGAAGCGGCGTCGAGTAACTCACGCGCAGCCGAGCTGGTCCGGAGCGATACGCATGCGGCAGCGATTGCCGGTCGATTGGCTGCAGAGCGCTATCGGCTCAATGTGTTAGATTCGGATATTCAAGATCAGGCCGCAAACTATACCCGCTTCGCTATCCTTAGCCGTAGCCCACAGCGGGGCGAGCTGACGGGGGACGATAAGACCTCTCTGGTGCTCTCCGTCCGTGACGAAGCCGGGGTGCTGTTTCAGGTGCTCAAACCGTTTGCCGATCACAGTATTAATCTGTTGCGGATTGAGTCACGACCGCTTAAGGGCAGGCCTTGGGAATACGTCTTTTTTATCGATATTGAGGGCCACGCGAGCGAGACAGCTATTGCAGACGCACTGCGCGAGATCAAATTGCGGTGTGTATCTGTCAAGGTGCTGGGCTCGTATGCCTCCTTTGTGCCTGCTTCGCAAGAACGCTGACATGGTCAAGAACGCTGACATGGTATGGATATTCGAAAATATGTGCCGGATTGGGTCTTGAGTCTGACGCCGTATCAGCCTGGGAAGCCCATTGAGGAGGTTGAGCGGGAATACGGGATTCGCAACTCGGTCAAGATTGCCTCAAACGAGAATCCACTTGGGCCATCACCCAAAGCGGTCGAGGCTATTACTGCAGCACTGCCGCAGCTCAATCTCTATCCGGATGGGGATGCGTTCTATCTCAAGCAGCGGCTGGCCGAAAAATTCGGTCTGGACCGTGCGCGGATTATCATAGGCAACGGCTCGAACGAGTTGATTGAGATGATTGTGCGGACTTTCCTGCGTGTCGGCGAATCCATAGTTGCGGCAGAGCACGCGTTTGCCATTTACCACTTGTGCGTGCATGCGGCAGGTGGGCACACTATTACTGTTCCTCACAAAGGGTTTGCCTTTGATCTGGACGCCATGGCCGATGCCATCACGTCCGATACGCGGATAGTTTTTCTTGATAATCCGAATAATCCAACTGGGACGATCTATACCCGAGCGGACTGGGGGGCCTTTCTTGAAAAAGTTCCGTACGATGTCGTGATTGTGGTGGATGAAGCCTATTTTGAGTTTGTTGAGGATGCAGACTATCCGAATTCGCTCGACTATCATTCTGCGGAACGGGTGCTGATTACGTTGCGGACCTTTTCAAAGATCTGCGGCCTGGCCGGGGTCCGCGTCGGCTATGGGATTTCATCACCAGAAGTGATAGACGCGCTCAATCGCATTCGCCAGCCGTTTAATGTGAATGCCTTGGCCCAAGTCGGGGCACTGGCCGCGCTTGATGATGCCGATCATATTCGGCGCACCCAGGAGAATAATCGGTACGGGCTGGCCTATCTGCGCCGCGAGCTTGATCGTCTTGGCCTGGAGTATGCACCGAGTTGGGGCAATTTTCTGCTGGTCAAAGTGGGTGCCGGCGTCTCGCAGCAGCTCTTACCTCAGGGCATTATCATTCGGCCCATGGAAGGTTACGGCTATCCGGGTTATGCCCGCGTCAGTGTCGGCCTGCCTGAGGAAAACGAATACTTTATCACTGCTATGGAGAAGCTTCGGCAGTAGGCGCGACGTACGCGCTGTCCCTATACGATACAGCTATGGGATTCTTATTTAAGCGTCTTCTCATTGTGGGCGTCGGCCTGATCGGTGGCTCGCTGGGACTTGCGGCCAAAGCGCGTGGGCTGGTTGAGCAGGTCGTTGGTTTTGGTCGCACTGAGGTCAATCTCAAGATCGCCCTCGAACGCGGCAGCATCGATACGTATACCTTTGATCCGGCTGAGGCGGCCCAGGGGACGGATCTGATCCTTCTCGCGGTCCCGGTTGAGGCGACCGGGTCGGTGCTACAACAGTTTTTACCCCATCTGCCGTCAGGCTGTATTGTCACGGACGCGGGGAGTGTCAAAGCACCGATTTTAGAAACTCTGGAGGCCCTCTTACCCCCGTCTCTGCCATGTGTTGCCGCACATCCTATTGCCGGAACCGAGAACGCCGGGGCAGCAGCAGCTTTTGAGACCCTCTTTGACGGCAGCGTGTGTGTCTTGACCCCGACTGACAAGACGGACCGCACTGCGCTTGCTCGGGTACGGGCTCTATGGGAAGGCGTCGGCATGCGGGTCGAAGAGATGGACGCCCAGGTCCACGACCGGGTGTTAGCCCAGGTCAGCCATCTTCCGCATCTGATCGCCTTTAGTGTCATGAATGGACTCCTCCAATTTTCTCAATCTCGGCAATCTCCGATAGAAAAGGTTGATCCCTTGGTCTATGCGGGAAGCGCTTTTGCCGATCTCACCCGTGTGGCGGCAAGTCCGATCGAAATGTGGCGTGATATTTGCCTGGCAAACCGGGAGGCGTTGTTGGTTGCTATGACGAGTTTTGAGACTGCTTTAGCCCGAATGAAGGCTGCGCTGGCTGAGGGGGATGGTGCCACGCTGTTCGCTGACATTGAGCGGGCACGCCAAGAACGTCAACGGCTGACCCGCTTGCGAGAGGGGAAATGAGCCCGGCCGTCACAATTCCTCCCGCCCAGTATGGCGTACGGAGTGAGATCCGCATGCCCGGCGATAAATCGATCAGTCACCGCGCCGTCATGTTTGCCGCACTGGCTGAGGGAGAAAGCTGTATCCAAAACTGTTCGCTTGGTCAGGATAATCTGAGTACCATCAAAGCGTTTCAGTCCTTGGGGGTCAATATTGTCCGGCAGGACACGACGGTTGTGGTCAACGGTCGCGGTTGGGAGGGATTACAGGCCCCCACCCAGGCTATCTACTGCGGCAATTCCGGAACCACCATGCGTCTCCTCTCCGGGATACTAGCCGGCTGTCCTTTTACATCTCGCCTGGACGGGGATGCATCGCTCCGTCGGCGGCCGATGCGGCGGGTGACGGATCCATTGCGGCTGATGGGAGCCTCGATTGAGAGCGAAGGGGAAGAGCACTGCGCACCGCTGCGTATCAATGGGCAGCAAGGGGGGCAGAAAGGGACACTGAAGGCCATCTCGTATCAAAGTCCGGTTGCAAGCGCGCAAGTGAAATCGGCTATTCTTTTGGCTGGCTTGCGAGCCGAGGGGCAGACAACGGTCATCGAGCCCGAACGTTCTCGTGACCATACTGAGCGACTCTTGCCTGCCTTTGGCGGACGGCTCCAAGTGCAAGATCGGACGGTGTCCGTCGAAGGCGGGACGCCTCTGCACGCCCAGGACGTTCGCGTGCCGGGCGATTTCTCTTCCGCCGCGTTTTTTGTGGGCGCTGCGCTGCTTCTCCCAAACTCTGAGCTCTGCGTGCGCGATGTTGGGCTGAATCCCACGCGGACGGGAGCATTGGAAATCTTTCGGGCTATGGGTGGTTGGATTGAGAGCTACAACGAGCGAGACGTGTGTGGTGAGCCCGTTGGTGACCTTGTGATTCGTACCAGCGCTCTCCACGGGGCAGAGATTGACGCTGCGCTCGTTGTCCGAGCCATTGATGAATTCCCGATCATCGCAATTGCTATGGCTTTTGCCCAAGGGACCTCAGCCATTCGTGGTGCCCAAGAGCTACGAGTCAAGGAAAGTGATCGGCTGCACGTTTTGGCAACGGCGCTTGAGGCCCTCGGTGTTGAGGTTGAAGAACTGCTGGACGGGCTGGTGATTCAAGGAAAAGGGCGTATCCGCGGGGGAACGGTGCAAAGCCACGGAGATCACCGCATAGCTATGGCTCTTACTGTTGCTGGGCTTGCCTCAGGTGAGGGCGTTGTCATCCAAGAGCCGGAGTGCGTTGATATTTCTTTTCCTGGCTTTTACCACATGGTTCAGGATCTCACAGGTGTGAATCTGGGAAAGTTATGAAAAGGGGCTTCATTATCGCCATTGACGGTCCAGCTGGAGCAGGCAAAAGCACGCTGAGCCGTCTCTTGGCCGAGCGCTTGGGCTATCGCTATATTGATACCGGTGCGTTGTATCGTGCCGTGGGCCTGTTTGCTGGTGAACAAGGGCTGGACCCGGATGATGGCGAGCGCCTTGCCTCACTGTGTGACACGCTGGATCTTCGTTTTGTATCTGCATCACACGGCATGCGATTATTTGCCGGTGAGCGTGATATTACGACCGCTATTCGCCGCCCGGACATGAGTCAAATGGCGTCTAAAGTGTCGGCCCAGCCACGTGTTCGTCAGGCGCTGCTCGGCCTCCAACGCCGGCTGGGGGAGACGGGCGAAGCCGTGCTGGAGGGCCGAGATATTGGCACGGTCGTCTTTCCTGATGCAGACATAAAAATATACCTTGAGGCTACACCCGAAGAGCGTGGACGGCGCAGGTATGCAGAGCTGCGGCGGCAGGGAGAATCCAATGTTTCTCTTGCAGCGACGATACAAGAGATGGCAGAACGTGATCAACGTGATACTGAACGCGCCCACGCTCCACTGCGAGCGGCTGACGATGCTGTCCGCATCGATACGACAACACTGACGCTGCCTGAGGTAGTTGACAGGATGGCCGAATTAGTAAATGCCCATGCAAGTATTGAAGGTGAAAAGGAAAAGCCTGGTCTGTAGCTCTTGCAACCTGATGGAGAGGAGAGTATGGAAAGGCAGGATAAGGCAGCTTCGCAGGGGGTAAACCATAACATGGAACAAAACAAAGCCGAAGTAACAACACCAGCCGACAGCGAGGTCAGCTCGGAGGAGCAAGTTCAGCCCAGTAGCACTGACAGCGAAATGCAGTCTTCAGGCGAGAGCCAGCCTACAGCTGAAACTCAGACGAGTAGTCCAGTCGGAGAAGACTTCGGCCAGATGTTTGAAGAGAGTATGCGTTCAGTTCAGCCCGGTGGAGTCGTCCGCGGGCGTGTGGTGAGCATCGGATCTGAATTTGTCACGATCGATATTGGATATAAATCCGAAGGACACATCCCTCTCGCGGAATTTCGCCAGCGTGACGGACAGTTGCTGGTCAACGAAGGGGACGACATTGAGGTCTATTTTGACTCGGCCGACTCCGACGAAGAGGGTGAGGGTATCGTTTTATCGAGAGCAAAAGCCGAACAATTTCGTGTGTGGCGGGATATTGAAGATGCATTCAACAATCAAACTCCTGTTGCAGGCTCAATTGTCGGGAAAGTAAAGGGCGGACTCCGGGTTGATATTGGTGTGTCGGCGTTCTTGCCGGGCTCCCATGTCGACATTCGTCCGGTTCGGGATCTCGACCGATTTCTGGGGCAAACCGGGAAGTTCGCGGTTCTGAAGTTCAACCGCGCACGTTCGAATGTTGTGGTGTCGCGCCGAGCAGTTTTAGAGCAAGAACGGACTGCGTTGCGCGACGAAACCCTGAAAGTCTTGGACGCGGGGGTGATCCTCGAAGGGACAGTGAAAAATATTACTGATTATGGAGCCTTTGTTGATCTGGGAGGAATAGACGGCCTTTTGCACATTACTGATATGTCGTGGGGGCGGATCGGCCATCCATCCGAGATGATCAAGGCAGGGGAAACGGTCAAGGTCGTTGTCCTGAAGTTCGATGCAGAACGGGAACGTGTTTCGCTTGGATTAAAACAGCTCATGCCCGATCCGTGGAGTTCTGTCCCGGAACGCTATCTGCCCGGTAGCCGAGTGACCGGCAAAGTTGTAAGCCTCGCCGATTACGGTGCCTTCGTCGAGCTGGAACAGGGCGTCGAGGGGTTGTTACATGTGTCGGAGATGTCGTGGACCAAGCGGATTTCGCATCCCTCGAAAATGCTGTCCGTCGAGGATGAGATTGAAGTTGTCATTCTCGATCTTGATCCGGCCAACCGACGGATTTCCCTGGGCCTCAAACAAGTCACAGCGAATCCATGGGAGACCGTGCGGGCCACACATCCGGTTGGCAGTCGCATTCAGGGCAAGGTGAAAAGCATTACCGATTTCGGGGTTTTTATTGAGGTCGAGGAAGGGATAGATGGCCTTGCCCACATCTCTGATTTGCACTGGACCAAGAAGATTAAGCACCCCTCAGAACTGTTCAAGAAGGGTGATGAGGTTGAGGCGGTGGTCCTCGGCATTGATATCGACAACGAGCGCATCTCGCTCGGGATCAAACAGGCGAGTACAGATCCGTGGGTCACGCTCCAACAGGAACATCCCGTCGGCAGCCGGGTCCAGGGCAAGGTGACCAGTGTGACTGACTTCGGTGTCTTTGTAGAGCTTGCAGAAGGGATTGAGGGATTGGTGCATATTTCTCAGCTTTCGACTGAGCGGGTAGAAAAGCCCTCAGCCCTTTTCGAAGTCGGCACTGAGGTCGAGGCGGAAGTGATACATATCGACCCCCGTGAACACAAAATGGGTCTGAGTGTAAAGGCCTTACGACGGAGTGAGGAACGGGACGATATGGAGGCTTACCTGCAGCGTGAGCGGGATAATTCCCGTTTCTCCTTTGAAGACATTCTGGGCGACGAGCTGCGTCTTGATCGCGACGAAGGAGAGGGTGATCAACAGAAATCATAAGCGAAGCCTTATCCTGAGGGGGAGGATGGAAGCGTGACAAAGAGAGATTTGATTGAGGAGGTGGCCCAACACTACCCGCGTTTTTCGCGGCGGGATGCTGAGGTCATGGTGAATGCCGTCTTCGACAGCATGACTGAGGCGTTGGCCAAATCCGAACGGATTGAGATCCGCGGCTTCGGCAGCTTTATCGTGAAACACCGTCCAGCGCGTGAAGGGCGAAACCCACGTACGGGAGAAGTCGTTGCGGTTGCAGCGAAAAAGGTTCCTCTTTTCAAAGTGGGGAAAGAGCTACGCTTGCGTGTCGATGGTCAATCCACTGGAGCAGCCGAACTGCAGATTGGGGAAGAGACAGCTCGGGAGGATCTGGCGAGTTAAATTGAGGCACGTGTGGCGGTTAAGCAGGGCTACGAAAAAGGAGAATTGGGTGCCCTGTGGGAGCGTATGCATCGGATTCGGGAGACAACGCGAAGTTGCCTCACTTCTTGTCTGAAGACGACGCGTCCACCCTATGCGAAACAAACACTGAGCAGATGCGGTAGATTCGCTCAGTCCTCGTGGAATATTCCCCTCCGTTTGAATACGGCCCCTCCTACGGTAGCACCCTTCCCTGTGGCGGTGTGTATCGGCCAACCCTATGGTGAATGGGCGCATCGACAATACCGCTGATCGGCAGCATGTCTCGTCAGAGACACGCTGCAGGGCTCCCTGGTCCGTTAGTGGAATATTTTGAATAAAGGCAGGCGATACCGTGCAACACACGATTCCAACTGAGACCCTCCGCCATGAAGTGCAGACTGTTGGAGACCTGAAGAAAACGAACTACCAGGTCCTTCCGATCCGTGAAGAAATGCGGGCAAATTTGATACGCATGTTCTCTTCTGGGGAGCGACTCTTACCCGGCATTATCGGCTTCGACGATACCGTTATTCCAGAGATAGAAAATGCCGTTCTGGCCGGGCACCATATTGTCTTTCTTGGTGAGCGTGGCCAGGCCAAATCGCGTATTATTCGTGGCTTGACGGTATTGTTAGATGACTATGTACCAACGATCCGGGACGCCGAGATTCCAGAAAACCCGCTGGCTCCCATTTCTCCCCAGGCCCGCCGATTGGCCCAAGAACGCGGTGATGCGTTGGAAATCCACTGGCTCTCACGCGATGAACGCTACGGGGAGAAATTGGCCACCCCGGATGTCTCGATTGCAGACCTCATTGGCGAGGTTGACCCGATCAAGGTAGCCGAAGGACGATATCTGGCGGATGAGGAGACCATACACTATGGCCTGATCCCGCGTACGAATCGGGGCATCTTTGCCGTCAATGAATTGCCTGATTTGACCGAGAAGGTGCAAGTTGGGCTCTTCAACCTCATGGAAGAAAAAGATTTCCAGGTCAAAGGATTTAAAGTCCGTCTGCCCCTGGATGTGATCATTGTCGCCAGCGCAAATCCCGAGGATTATACCAGTCGCGGGCGTATTATTACCCCGCTCAAGGATCGCTTCGACGTCCAGATTCGCACCCACTATCCGCGCTCTATTGAGGAGGAGATCTCGATTATGGAGCAAGAGGCCGCGCAGTTTTCTCATGATGGCCTCATATTCCACATGCCACAGTTTATAAAGGAAATCTGTGCGCAGCTGACCATGGAAGCCCGTAACTCGAGTGAAATTAACCAGGCATCCGGCGTGAGCGTACGGATGACCATTAATAATTTTGAGAGTGTGACCAGCAATGCGGAGAAGCGCGCCATCCGGCTCGGGGAGCAGCAGGTGATCCCGCGCATTAGTGACCTGCACGCCCTGTATCCCTCAACGGCGGGGAAAATCGAGTTGGAATATATGGGCGAAGAGCAGAAGGATGAGGACCTCATTGAGCGCCTGGTGAACCGCGCCGTCCAAAAGGTTTTTGATAAATATTTGAAGGTAGAAAATTTACAGCCCGTCATCGAGTATTTCGCGCATGGTGGTGGGGTCGAGGTGTCTGATATGATGCCGTCGCAGGAGTATCTTGAGGGCGTGCAGAATATTGAAGGGCTGCGGGAAAGCCTGACGACATTAGGCGTTGACGAACACCCCAGTTCCCTCTCTTCGGCAACTGAATTTATTCTCGAGGGACTCCACCTACATAAAAAGCTGAACAAAGAGAGTACGGGCGGACGGCAAACCTACCGCGCCTAGCCGCTCTTTTTGATCCAGATGGTCACAATTCGTTATACCGAATGGGATGGCAGCCAGCGCGTCCGACTGTCTGCCGACCGTATTTTCGAAGAACTGGCCAAATACCTCTCATCGACCGATGATATGCAGCAGGCCCTCGAGCAGCTCATGCGGCAAGGCTTGGAGGATGAAGACAATAAACTCAAGGGTCTCGACGACCTCGTCCGAGACCTGCGCGAAGAGATGCGCAAGCGCTATCGTGAGGCCAATATGCGCTCCTCGCTGGACGAGATGCAGGAGCGTCTTGAGGCCATTCTCAATCAAGAGCAAGACACGCTTGCGCAGCAGCGCGCGCAGCGGCCTGAACTCGAAGAAAAGGAGCGCTTTCTCCAGCAGTTGCCTCAGCGTCTGAGCGATAAAATGGAGAAGTTGTCGACCTACTCCTTCGAAGACGAGGCAGCCCAGGCCGCCTTTGATGAGCTGATGCAGGAGTTTGACAACATCCAGTCGCTTGAGAACTTTCAGCGCCGCTTCGACGATCTTTTTAACGGTCCACGTCCGCTGAGTTATCGGGAGGCCCTGGAACTGATGAAGGAGATGCAGCAACTCCAAGAGATGGAGCAAAACCTCCTGTCTGGGCACCCGGATAAGATAGACCCCAACCAGCTCCAGGAGTTGATGGGTCAGGCTGCAAATCAGGATTTTCAGAATCTCCAACAGATGCAGTCCCTCTTGGAAGAAGCCGGATTTCTCGTCCCGAGAGAAGGGCGCGTGCAGTTGTCGCCCAAGGGTATACGTCGTATTGGCCAGCTTGCATTGCAGGATATTTATACGAACCTGCTCCGTGACCGGACGGGATCGCATGCCGCAGACCACCGGGGTGTTGCCGAGATTAAAATCGACGAAACGCGACCGTATCAATATGGCGATCCGATGCATCTTGATCTGGTCGGGACGCTGAAGAAGTCCGTGCTGCGTGGCTCTGGGGTACCGCTGTCAATACAGCCGGACGACTTTACGATATTTGATACGGACCACGCAACGACAACGTCTACCGTACTCTTGTTAGATATGAGTTGGTCGATGAGCTGGGAGGGACGATTCGCCGCGGCAAAGAAAGTCGCGCTGGCGCTTGAGAGCTTAATTCGGACACGCTATCCACGCGACTATTTCACCATTGTGGGTTTTTACACGCGTGCAGTAGAACTCAAGATCAAAGACTTGCCTGAGGCGAGTTGGAATATGGGTGATCCGTTCACCAATCTGCAGGACGGCCTCCGACTAGCCGGGGAACTCCTGCATCGCCATCCCAGCAATAACCAACAGCTTATCGTTGTTACCGACGGGCAGCCGACCGCATATTTTTCGCGTGGACGGCTCTACTGTGAGTGGCCTCTCTCTTTTGGTGGAATCAGTATGCGTGCTGCGCAGGAAACGCTACGAGAAGTCGAAAAGGTGACCAAGCGCGGGGTGATTATCAACACCTTTATGTTGGACGATAGTCCCAGTCTGCGGTCATTTGTGGACAAAATGACCAAGCTGAATCGGGGCCGTGCCTTTTACACCCGCCCGGATAATCTTGGGGAATATTTGCTGGTAGACTATGTTGCCAAGCAAAAAAAGAAGATCTAAGAAGCTGGTGTCAAACCTGCTGCGCCTTATCTTGCACAACCTCTGCTAAGGCCGGCTGTTCCTCGTGTTGCGTGTCAGCAAAAACAGCCGCTTCTATCACTCGATAGCGCTGCAACTCAGCCGTCACTTTTTCCTGGCCCTCTTTCGCTCCCAGCTCTGTGAGCTTTTCGGTAATCCAGGCCAGGTGGGCTTCCTCGTCCGCTCGCATCTCGTTCAGAATCTCGAGTATTTCTGGCGCTATATCCGACCGAGCGGCATGCTCTTCGTAGCGCTTGCGGGCCCGCTCTTCGACTACACACATGAGTGCCAATAGCTCTAAGAGATTCGCGGGGAGACCGACTTTACGCCGCAGTTGGCGATGATAGCCACTGTTTATCCGGGTCGGTTGTCCTCCCAGCGCACCAATACGCTCGGTCCAGAGCCAAGCATGATTGGTCGCATCGGCCAAATGGCGTGCCAATTTTTCCTGAATGTTCAGGTTTTCCGCCTTATTGATCAGGCGCAGGGTCAAGTCTGCACTCCGCAGTTCCGCATCGCGGTAGTAATTGAATAGCAGGATCGTAGAGGATTTTTCTTCCATGCCTTTTCCTTCTGAGTAGCTCCGCATCAGCTATCAGTGCGGTGACATTCAGACAAGGGCGAGGAGAAAAAACTGGGAGAGTCCGTCACTGGCGCAAGTACTCAGCGCTGGAGACGGTCCAGACATGCAGGCAGATCTGTCAAACTCACAATTTCAAAGTCTGGCTGTGGAAAATTGTCTGAGACGGCT
>Ga0310122_10001701_pt1 | contig 14075 bp, 6 predicted proteins | sample CB6_Bottom_1051__FD_203503 | JGI IMG/M metagenome (GOLD analysis project Ga0310122, IMG submission 203503) | Marine microbial communities from Western Arctic Ocean, Canada - CB6_Bottom_1051 | ecosystem: Environmental > Aquatic > Marine > Oceanic | place: Canada: Western Arctic Ocean | collected...
CGATCCGAAGGCGCCTGTCATCGTCCGCACCACCGTAGAGGCAGGGAAGCGCCAGGACGTTTCCCGAGCTCTGCTGCCGGGGGGGATGAAGGTGGAGCTCGACCTTGTCCTGCTGGTCGCTGAAGGCGAGGGATTCCGGGTCCGGCGCAAGGCGCAAGTGACGGTGGATGGAGAGGCCGTGGTGACGGTCCAGTTGACTGACTCGGAGGATCCGTTCAGCGTCGTTGTCGAGTAACCAAAGCAGATCTAGTTCTGCACCCCGCAAACCAACAGTACCAGCGGCTTTCAGTGCTGTAGTACGTTCCACCGGTGCAACTTCCACGCAGTGGAATTGCACTCGGACGCCCAAACATGCCACCCATTTTGCGGAGCCAGCGACCGCCAGGTACCGTAGTACGCTCTCCCGTTGCAACTTCCACGCAGTGGAATTGCACTCGGGCGCCCAAACACGCCACCCATTTTGCGGAGCCAGCGTCAGGCGCCCGTCGTCCGTCAGACAAACGTGTCCTCTGAACTGCCGCGGATGATTCGGATCTGTCCTTGATCCTCGAGCTGGCGGACCTTCTGTATGATCCGCAGTTGGACTTCCTCCACCTCACTCAGGCGGATGGGGCCAGCGAATTCTAGCTCCTCTATGATGAACCCGCGGATGCGATCGGACATGTTGCTGAGGAATTTGTCCCGCACTTCGTCGCCGGCCGCCTTGAGGGCGGTGACCAGATCGGGGTGGTCGATTTCGCGGAGGATCGTCTGCACTTCCCGGTCGGTGAGCTTCTTGATGTCGTCAAAGACGAACATCATGTTGCGCACTACTTCGGCCACTTCCGGGTCGTGAGCGTCCAATCTGTCGAGCCCGTTCCTCTCCACGCTGCCGCCTGATAGATTGAGGATGTCGGCCACCACTTTGGGCCCGCCGACGTCCTTGTTGCCGCCCAGGATGTCGCGCAGGTTGGCCTCGAGGCTCTCTTCGATCTGCCTGAGCACACTCGGAGTGATATTCTCCATCGTGGCTATCCTGAAGGCGACTTCCGACTGAGTGTGCTCGGGCAGCTGCGCCAGAATGCCAGCAGCCTGGTCGGCTTCGAGCTGTGACAGGATGAGGGCAACAGTCTGCGGGTGTTCGTGCGAAATGAAGGGGGCGAGTTGCTCGGGAGGTACGTTCTTGAGAAGATAGAACCCGGAGGAAACAGTGGTCGATATGCGGTCGAGGATTTCCTGCGCTCTGCGGGGACCCACGGCGCGCTCCAAAGCGTCGCGGGCAAAATCCTCGCCCCCCTGGCTCATGTATTCGCCGGCCAGCAGGTGCTGCTCGAACTCTCCCAGAACCTGGTCCTGGACTTCGACCGGAAGGTGCTTGAGCTGGGTGATAGTGTGAGTTATTTCCTCGATTTCGATTTCGATTTCGATGTCGGTGAGGAATTTCATGATCTCGGCGGCGTTGTCGCGGCCGAGAGAGACCATGAGGACGGCGACCTTCTGTCGCGGCGACAGCTCCTCGGAAGTGAACTCGCTCCCACCCTTGGTAATTTTGTCAACGTGCTCCATTGCAGTCCCAGACCTCTCTAGGAGAAAGGAACTCCTTCGACGCGGCAAGATTTCCCGGTCGGCAGTGCCGTCAGTCAGACGGCGTCAGTTCCAACTCTTTGTTTTTTTAGCGGGTTGACCCCGAACGTCACAATCGGTGGTCCAACTCCCTAGCCGGGATGTGGCAAAAAGAGGGCCAGCCATAAGCGTGGGACAGGACAGGGCGGGATACCCTTCCACCACCGCCTGAGTTCACCAATATTGTCTTGCCATGTCCGAAGGTCCTATTTATATTGTAACACCATATAAAAACTGACGTTTCCCTCCCTTTTACTTACCCAAAACGCTCAGTTTCTCCCCTGTTTGTTCTCTGCCCGTCACCCCTTCGGGAGTCAGGTCAGGTGAAGGACATGCAGGAATCAGAACTACAGGTACTTCCCGGTCCGCCCAAGGCGCTTCTCAAGCGCCGTGTGCTCGAGGAGTTTCTGCGCAATCCGTTTCTCGACGACGACCTGGACCGACTCGCCCGCAGACTGGGTGAGCCGCCAGCGGACCTGCTCGAAGCTACTGCCGGCCTCTGTCAGGCCAGATTTCTGAAAACGGCGGCGCGGGGCGGATTCATGCTCGACATGGATCTGTCCGCTGGCAATCACAGTGGTGTCGCAGTCGACACGGACACCCTGGTCGCAGTCGACACGGACACCCTGGTCGATGATACTGATAGCGAGACCTGGGTGGCCGACGGACCTCCCGTCGGAGATGATCAGGATAGTACTGCCGCCGCCGATCCGTTCTTCCAACAGCTCACCGACGAGGAGCGGGAACTGGCGAACGAGATCGGCTGCCGACCGGTCGCGGCAGAGCAGCTGTTGGCCGATGTACCGGTAGCCGCATCCCCCAACGTACCGTGCCCGTCGGACCCGATCGACCTGACGAGCGCCTTCCAGGATCTGCAGGCAGATTCAGACGTCCCCTTAGCACAACTTCTGGACGCTTTACCCTACGGGGTGGTGGCCTTCCAGCAAGACGGTGGACTGGAGACCGCCAACCGCCTGGCGGCCAAATGGCTGGGCGTATCCCGCCGGGATCTGGACGGGGCGACTTTCGAGATGGCAACCGGGGTGAATCCCCTGCCTGTGGCCACTGGCGGGCCAAGTCTGGCTTTCTCGCTCACATCACCCCATCCAGTCGAAATCAGCGTCAATGCCTGCCTGCTGGAATCGGGCCCAGGCGTGCTGGTTTCTGTCCGCGATGTGTCCCTGCAGGAAGAGGTGACGCGCATGCAAGGGCTGGTTCAGGAAGAACTGTTCGACCAATTCCGCGACGAAATGGTTCAGCCGCTGGAGACGATCGACCATTTCCTGACCGACCCCGATCGTCGGGGTCTGGTTCGCGCCCGCGCCGCTATGGAGCAGATAAACTGGTTTCTGATGCAATACTACCTGCGCGAGGATGCCTCCGGATCGGACACCGGCCAGGTGTCTCTCGGACTGTAAGCATCGAGTGAGGAGCAATAAGAGGCATGGTACTTGACATACGACACTTGATGAACACGGACGACGCTTCCGAGCCTGAAGCCTGCGGTTTGGAGCCTGAGATAGCCATAGGTCACGCAGACCTTCCACTCCCCTCACCGGCGCCGAGCGAAGACGGCGGCCCGGATGGCGACCTCGAGACCCTCCTGAATCAGGTCGTCGAGGCTGAATCCCTCCAGGAGCAGGCTACGGCAGTGGCGCAGCTGCGCTCGGTCGTGCCCAGTGTGGCGGGCATTCGCCTGTTGTCAGAAGTCGTGGAGAACCGAACCGATTCCCGACGGCTGGTAGCGGCGCAGACCCTCGGTTTTCACCGACACTGGCTCGCCATCAAGACAGGGGAAGAACAGCTGCTGTCCTGGGTGCGCGGCGAGAGCGATCCAGCCGTGGGAGTCGCGTTGGTCTGGGGATTGCGAAACAGAGAGGCCGTCCAGGAGTTCCTTCTGCACCGCGACTCCGGCCTGGCGCGTGAATCTGCCCTCGGGCTACCGATGAGCGAGTATACCCTTCCCGCGCTGGTGACGGCCGTACTGGTGGGCAGGGACGACGTCACGGCTCGAGTCCTTCTCCAGAAGCTGGGAGCCGTCACGCGTCCGCAGGTGGGGATAGTGGTCGATCTGCTCGTAGATTGGCCGGCTCCGGTATCTACCCCGACACTTACCTCCCTGTTGGCGAGCTTGCCGCAGTTGCCCCTGTTCGAGTTGTTCATCGAAAGGAAGGGGATGCCGCAGTGGAACCCCAAGCAGCGAGAGGGGAGGGAAACCGACCAGGCCAGAAACTGGCACCAGCTGGCGAGTCTTGCCGAGAAGGAGCTGCTCAGGGCGCCAGGCGCCGAGCTCATCAGGCACCTGATCGGTCAGAGCGCCCGAGACGACGCTTTCGCACGCCGCCACGTCTCCTTCTTGCGGTCCGCCGTCAAGAATACCGATACGCTCTTCGGGTCGGAGCTGCTCGGAGACCTGGAGCGCCTTTCGCGCGCCGCGTCCGAGGACAGGATGGCGCGGATGGCGCGGATGCTACTGGAGTTGAGCCATAAGCTGGATGCTGGAATCGGCGATCGGGTGGACGCTCTGCTGGAGGAGTGGAAGAGCAAGTCTCCCGATCTCAAGCTCAAGATCTACCACATGCAGCAGGGCCTGAAATAGGCCATCCATCTCCCTCAAGGGCTCAGAATTCCTTCTCAAGGGCGCCGCGGCACACCTTGAGCCATCTCCCTCAAGGCGTCGGGGATATCCTCGCGCCCCGGCACCAGCACACTAGTCAGGTATGGGCGCGGCGCAGCAGGATGAGGCCGAGAACGCCGAAGCAGATGTTGGCCAGCCAGGCCCCCAGCCACGGGCTCAGGATCTCATTCCAGCCCAGGGCCTGCCCGGCCTTGACGCAACTGTAGAACACGAAGCAAATAAGGACTCCCACCCCCAGGCTGTTGGCGCGACTGGCTCGGCGAGAGTTGGCCGCCAGCGGTGCCCCCAGCACGACGATAACCAGGCAGGTGAGAGGGAAGGAGATCTTCAGGTGGAGGTCCACCAGGTGGCGGGTGGCGTCCTCACCGTTGGCTCGAGTGCGCTCGATGTGAGCCTTCAACTCGCGGTAGTTCATCTCCGCCGGCTTCTTTCGCTGTCGCGCGAAGTCATCAGGCTGTAACCCGAGCGAGGTGAGGGGAAAAGTGTCCAGGGCTGTCGACTGGAAGGCTCCGTCAGCGAGGGAGTAGCGGTGTGCCCCAATCAGCACCCAGGTGGAATCCTTCCCCCACTCCAGCAACCGGCCCACGACCCGCTCCGCAACCCTTGAGCCATCGTAGCGTTCGTAGAGGACCTGGTGCGCCCGTTTTTTTTGGTGGTCGTACGAACGGGCGAACAGAATCTGGCCGTCGCGATCTTGAAGCAGGACGTGACGGCGAGAGCCGTCGGTGCGGTTGTAGGAGCGAATCTCGTCGCGCACGCTGTTATAGCGATAGGTGGCGGGTGGGACCACCCAGTCGGTAAACAGAAAAGCCAGGACGCTGAACACGGCGGCAAAGGCGAAGACGGGCAGGAGCAGTCGGTACAGGCTGATGCCCGCCGCCTTGGCGGCCGTAACTTCGCTGCGTCTGGCCAGGCCCGTAAGGCAGAACATTGTGCCCAGGAGAGCGGAGATGGGCAGCGTGAGGATAATCCAGTAGGGCGTTCGATACAGGTAGTGGCGGGCGATTTGACCAAGTTCGGCGTCGTGGTCGATGAAGGTGTCGATATTCTCGATGAGATCGACGACAAAGGCGATGCCCCACAGGCTCAGGATGCTCAGAGCCATGCAAACCGAGTAGCGCCGGAGCATGTACAGATCCAGGAGCCTCATACGGTATCTTCGGGTTTGCGAAGGTCTGCGCTGGCGGGGAGAGACTTTCGGCGGAAGGGGACGAGAGGCCGGTCAAAGGCGGTGATCCGCAGCAGGGCCGCTCCCACCAGGCCGAAGACGATATTGGGGGCCCACATGGCGAGGGCCGGGGCGACGTAGCCGCGGTCGGCGAGTTCCTCGCCGCCGATGAGGAACATCCAGTAGGCGAAGAAGAAGGCAAGGCTCACCGCCACCGAAACGGCTGCTCCCCGCGAGCGGACGATGACGCCCAGGGGGGCTCCCACCAGAACGAAGACGATGCAGGCCGCGGCGATCGAGAATTTCTTATGGATTTCCACCAGAAGGGCATCCGCCTTCCGGTGGCGGGTCCTGTTGAGGCGCCACTGCTTCTTCAGCCGCTGTTTCAGACCGTCGGCGCGCAGGCGGAGATCTCCCGGCTCTCCCAGGTCCTGCGCGGCAGATCCGTCAGTCGGTCCCACGGCGGCGGCGATGAATGCCCGCACGGTAGAATCCATGACCGCATTGGTCCGCAGCACCTCGGTGTGGGAGTTGTCGATCGCCTCTCGCATCGCTGAGATATTCATTTCCCGGTCGCTGCGATAGGAAGAGCGGTATTGATTGAAGGCCCGGTCGCGGTCCTCTATGTGGATCACCTGCCTGGCAAAGGTGCCGCGCACGAAGTTCGCGGGGTCATCTCTGTCAACGCGGTGGTACTCGCCGTCGTACAGGGTAAGCTCGATATAGCGGCCCTCCTGAAAAATCCTCAGCAGCCCTTCGCGTGCGTGAAGGGTGGTGGGGGGGCCCGGTCGCCCACTGTCGTACACCGTGATGCCGAACAGCCGGTTCGCTTCCTCGTCGATCCGGCGTATCAGGAGACTGTAGGTGCCAAGCTCTCGAATGAAGATTCCCTCCTTCTGTTTGAGAACCACCGCGGCCTTGCGGCGTCTCAAATCAGCGGCGATGTTCCGCGCTCGGTGATTCCAGTCCGGTAGTACGAGGTCGTTGAAGAAGGCCATGGCAAGAGTAAGCAGGGCGGCGGCCCATATGACCGGGTGGACGAGCTGCATGAGGCCGATGCCGCTGGATTTCGCCGCCGTGATTTCATTGTCCCAGGAGAGCCGGCCAAAGGCCATGAGGACGGCGACCAGAACGGCCATGGGTACGGCGAGAGCGATGATCCAGGCCAGATTGAAGACGAAGAGGCGGCCCGCCACGCCGAAAGCCAATCCCTTTCCCAACACCTGGTCCATCATCTGGAGGATCACGTCGAGGATCAGTATGAAAACGATGAGGCCGCAGGCGAAGGCGAAGGGACCCAGGTGCTGCTTGAGGACATACTTGGTCAGTGAGGTCAAGAAGAGTCGGCTCCAGTCCGGCCTGTTACCAGGGCGAGACAGGCATGTGGCGGAACGGATACAGTCGAGGGGCGAAACTCTACCCCAAGGTCTGCGCTTTTTCGGGATGGTGGAGACTCGCGCGGGCGCCGGAAACCCCACAACTCAATATAGACGATCTCGTAACAGGGCGCCCCGCGAACCCGCCTTCTTAGAAGGTCTCAAGGTCACCTCTCAGTCTGAGCACAACACCAGGCCGCAGCTCGATTATCCAGCGTATCTACCGTCGGGCCAGTCGGGTCCGGGAGCTCGACAAAGGGCGCGTCCGCCTGCACCCACCGGCGGGTGGCGCAGTCTGGAACGGCTTTTGCGTTGATTTTGCATAATTATCGATCACCCCACCTGAATTCGCGCACCTGAATTCGGTATTGCCCGGAGGCCATTGCTTGATATGTGCACAACCTTATGATATGTTTTTCAACGGGTTACCGATGACAGAAGCGCGGCGCCAGGTCGCGTTTTTGTGTTTTTTTTTGCACCTTCCACTCTCCTTGTTGAGGATATCGCTTGGGCGCATAGCTAACGCTGTTTTTTCTGTACCCTTCAGCCGGGCCCGATGACAATCCGACCCCGCGACTGCCTCAGGGTCTATTGGCGGCCCCCGGCAGATTCAGACTCAACCGGTGATCGGACGGCCGATCCCGGCGTCGCCTATCGCTTGGGACGCTTCGTCGGGAGAGTCAAATTTCGGGTCTGGATCATCGACGTCCTTTTTATGCGCGATACCTCTGCGAACTCTTTAGTGGGCACATCCAACGTGGCTTTTCAGGTGGCATCTACCGACGGCGCAGCGCCGAATTTCCGGGGCAGCGAGTCCAGTCGGCCGCCGCGAGCACGAGTGCGCAGCCGCGTCTGGTGCCAGCGGCTGCCATTCGTCCTGGCCTTGCTGATGATCCTTCTGGGACGGGGGGACGCCACGGCGGGGCCCGGAATGAGGCCTCCAAAGATGTCTGCGTACGCAGCTGAGCTTTTCTACCAGCCCGAAGCGGGCGGTGCTCTCGGAAAAGGGGACCAGGCGTTTGCGCGACTACGGAAGTCGAAGGCATTTGTGGAGACGGACAGGCCCTTCGAATCCAAGAGTGTGGTGGTGGATTCGGCCGGTGTCCACTTCACCCCCGAGACCGCTGGCTTTCCCTCCGGCATTCGCCTCACCATGGCCCTGGAAGACTACCTCTCGCTGGGGCTCGAGCATACGCTGCGTACCCGCTGGCGCAGCCTGGTGCGCCGGCGCGCCAAGGTGGGGGCGGCACAACAACGCCGCAGGGGATCCTCCAAGCTCGAGTGGCGGGTGCCTTTCCCCGCGCCAAAGCCGATTCAGAGGTTCATCGGCGACGAGGGCTCGCTGCGCATCAACGGCCAGCACACGGCCACGATTGCCGGCAAGAGCCAGTGGACGGCGGGAGAGGTCCAGACCCTGTCTGGCCGGCCGTCGAAGTTTCCCTCCCTCGCCCTGGATCAGGAGTCGAAGTTTCTAGTCGAGGGCAGCGTGGGAGAGGCGATCAACATTCGCATCGACCAGAACACTCAAAACGTCGGCTCCGGTTTCGGCGGGCTGAGAGATCAGTTCGCCGACCAGATAAAGCTGGATTACAAGGGGGATGAGGACGCCGTTTTTCAGGAGATCCAGGCCGGAAACACCTCCCTCTCTCTCCCCGGCAGCCGGTTCGTCGGCTTCAACCAGCAAGGGAAGGGGCTCTTTGGTGTGAGGACGAAGGGACGCGTAGGGCCTTTGAAATTCACCACCATCGCCAGCCACGAAAAGAGCGAGAGCAACCGCACGAGCTTCCGCGGTGGCGCCCAGGTCGACACCGTCACGGTGCGCGACTTCGAATACCTGCGCAACACCTATTTCTTTCTCGACGAGGTGTACCGTGAGCGCCTTCCCGATTTCAGGGCGGTTGCATTAGCCAATCCCCCCGACCTCGTGCCCGAGGACATCATCGACGAGAGCTCACTGCAGGTGTACATCAATGACTTCAACGTCAACAACGACGCCGAGCAGCAGGCCCAGCCGGGAGATGCCTTCGTCAACCCGGACGTTCCCAACAAAGATACCGGCAGCAATGAAGAGGGCACGTGGACGCGACTGGATCCAGATGACGACTACGTCCTGGTCAGGGAATTCGGCTATATCATCATGCGGCAAGGGGTGCAGGATCGCCACGCCCTGGCCGTACTCTACCGGACCCGGGGCGGCCAGCAGTTCGGGTCCCGCGGTGGCGATCGACTCAGGCTCAAGCTCATCAAGCCCAGAGACGCGCGACCCACCTTTCCGACGTGGAACCTGGAGTGGAAGAACGTCTATCGCATCGTCAAGGGCTTTTCCCGGGCGCAGCAGTTCGAGGTGGACCAGATCCGCGTGGAGGTCCTGGAGGAAGTGCCCGGTCGGGAGCTCCAGGCCGCTCAGGGTGGCAAGAATCTCCTGCAGACTACAGGTCTCGATCAACGCGGCCAGGACCGGGGCTCGCAGCCCGACCAGATTATCGACCCGGATTATATCGGCCTGGACCCCAGTAGAGGCGTCCTCATCTTCCCCGATCAGACTCCCTTCGACCCCAGAACTGTAAAGTACGGCGGTCGAACGCTGACGCGGGTGCCCGATATCTACGACAAGCATCAGACGCGCGACCAGCGGGAGGCGAGTCGCTACGTCATCCAGGTGGTGAACAGCTCCGCCCAGCAGCGGATCAACCTGAGCAAGGGCAGGCTGGCGAATATCGACCCGAAATCGGTGGAGGTTATCCTCAACGGCTTGCGTCTCAAACAGGGCACCGACTACAACGTCAGCTTTACCGGTGAGGTGACCTTCCTGGGTAATGCTCAGCAGACCGTCAGCGACCCGGGCGCCGATCTGGAGATCACGTTCGAGTCGCAGGACCTGTTTGGGCTGGGCAGTCAGCAGAAAACGCTGCTGGGGATGCGCGGCGAGTACGAGTTTCTAGCAGGCGACGCCACCATCGGCGGAACGCTGATCTACAACAACGAGCGCAGCAACGACCGCCGCGTGCGGGTAGGAAACGAGCCGGCGCGCACCGTCGTGTGGGATATGGATCTGAATGCGCGTTTCGAGTCGACCTTGTTGACCCGACTGGTGGACGCCATGCCCTTGTTGAAGACGGCCGCGGTCTCGGACGTGACCGTTCAGGCCGAAGTGGCCCAGAGTCGTCCGAATCTCAACACCAAGGGGGAGGCGTACATCGACGATTTCGAGAGTAGCGAGCGGCCCGAGTCGCTCAGCATATTCCGGACCCGTTGGACACCGGCAAGCCCGCCCGAAGTGATCGGCCTGGACAGCACCAACAGGGCGAAGACGATCTGGTATAACCCCTTCGACCGGGTGCGCCGCGCCGATATCTGGCCGGGCCAGGAGGACCAGGTCGAAGCGCGCGACAACTCGACGGACGTACTGGTGATGGACGTGGCCGCCGGAGCGGTTGGGTTCGAATCGTGGGGTGGCGTTACGACCGCCTGGTCCGGCGGCATTCGGGATTTCTCCCAGTCCAAGTTCATTGAGGTGTGGCTGCGCGGAGACGTGGGGACCCTCCATATCGACCTGGGAGCGATCGACGAGGACGTCAACGAAGACGGCGTGCGCAACACCGAGGACCGCCCCTTTCCAGGTCGTGCCACCGGCGATGGTCTGGTTTCGCCGGAGGAAGATATCGGTATCGACGGCCGCGACGACCGGGCCGAGCTCGATCACTATCTGACCGTCGCGGGGGTGGACACCAGCGGACTGAGCCAGGTCGAGAAGGAGCAACAGTTCGAGCGTCTGACCCAGTACGCGGGTCGGGACCCGAAGGACCCGGAGGGAGATAACTTCAGTTTCGATGACAGGTCCCCGAATGACACCTCGCATATCAACGGGACCGAGGGAAATCTCGCCCAGGCGGGGGGACAGAAACCCGATACCGAGGATCTCAACAACGACGGCATCCTCAATACCAGCAACGACTACTTCCACCATGTCATTCGCCTGGCCGACCTCGAGGTCTCAGGCTCCAGGAGCAGGGCGGGATGGCGTCTCTTCCGGCTACCTCTGTACGACGCCGCCGTCGAACGCGTGGGAAATCCCGACTCGAGTCGAATCGAGTACGGGCGTCTCATCCTGGTGACGCCGACGGATGCGGTCGGCCCGACCAGGGTTGAGATAGCCAAGCTTGAGATTATCGGCAACGAGTGGCAGGAGGACGACATCGAGGTACTGGAGGGCGGCCTGCCAGTTGGGCCCCTTGAGACTTTCAACATTACCACCATTGGCACCGACGAAAACACCGAGTATCAGCACCCGCCCAAGGTGAAGGTGAGGCAGCGGACGACGGGATCCAGGGCCCTGGAGCGCGAGCAGTCCCTGGTCCTGCAGTATGAGAATCTCGAGCCCGACCACCAGGCCACCGCCACCAGAATCCTGACCAAGAATACCGACTATACCAAATACACCCGGCTGAGAATGTGGGTGCACGGTGACAAAGAGGACCTCGCCTACGTTGTGGAGCAGGACTCCAGTGAATTGGAGGTCTTCCTCCGCTTCGGAAGAGATGACGCCAACTACTACGAATTTGCCACGCCTGTCTTCCCAAACTGGGATGACCGCAACGAAGTGGACATCGACCTGTTCACCATGTCCCGCCTGAAAGCGGAGCTCCAGAGCGGGCGGACCGACTCCCTGGGCGAACCGCTGACTCAAATCGATTCACTGATCGTCGATCAGAACGTGCGGAACGGCGCGCCAGCGCGATACCGAGTGAGGGGGAACCCCTCCATGCAGCAAATTAAGCGGCTCAGTGTGGGGGTGCGCAATCGAAGCGTGGTCCAATCGTACAGCGGTCAAGTCCTGGTCGATGAGATGCGCCTGGACGAGGCCCGCAACGACGCCGGATTTGCCGCTTTTGCCCGGGTCAACACAAAGCTGGCCGACTTCATGAACTTCGACGGCACCGTCGAATGGCGAGGCGAAGATTTCCGCACTATTTCCTCGACGGGGCGCAAATCTTCCGATTTCAAGGCCAGCCTCAACACGACCACGAATGCCCAAAACCTGCTACCGGGGAGTTGGGGCTTTTCCGCGCCGATAAAGGCCACTTTCAGTCGCAGTGAAAGCCTGCCCCGGTTCGGTCCCAACTCCGATGTGGAACTCACCTCGCAGCAGAAACAGGTCCAGAGGACGGAGACGACCAAGTCGTTCTATGAAATCTCGGTAAGCAAGCGCTTCGGCAAGTACTGGCTGACTCGTTGGACGCTCGACAATATGAACCTGAGACTCTCCAAGACGCGCGAGAGGGGGATTTCGCCGACCGTTCCCGTAAGCCGGAGGAACGCCGAGACCTTCACCTTCAGCTATAAGATGCCTCTCCCCAAGCCGTCGGTGAAGATCGCGGCGTGGATGCCGACATTCATGCCAAAGAGCATGCGGGAGTCGCGCCTGCGCTATCTGCCCACAACGATGAACTACACGGTAAATGTCAACAGGCAGGACCAGGCTACCTGGAAACGCTCGAATCCCGATACCACGGTTACAGAGAATTTCACCCTCAAGGAGACGTACACCAGCAAGATCAACCCGCTCACGGCACTGCAGGGGGATTACAGCCTTCAGGTCAACCGCGATCTGCGCAAGAAGTACGACTTGTCGAAGCTCGCGTTCGGCCGCGAGGTGAGTCGGAACCAGAAAGCGGATCTGAAAGTCACGCTACGCTTCTTGCGTTGGGTGGACCAGACCTATACTTACCAGGCAAATTACCAGGAGAGCAGCGATCCGCGTCAGCGCCGCGCCACGGTCGTGTTCGACAGCACTACAGGCGCCCCGATTCGCACTCTCGACGTGACCACCAAGAACAATCTGTCGGCAAATCTCTCCCTCAAGCTACCACGGATTCTGAAGACTCTCGGAAAGCCGGGCCCAAAGAAGAGCCGCCGCGGCCGCAGCGCCGCGGGAGATTCCACCGCCAATCCCTTTATTCTCCGCCGGCTGTTGCACTACGCCGGGGGGCTCATCGAGCCGGTCAGGACAACCTGGCGCCGGAATACGGATGCCCGCAGCTTCAATCTGACGGGACGCCCTTCACTGTCCTATCAGTTGGGAATTCGCGACAGCCTCGAAGTGTTGAAGGCTGCATCGGGTCTGACGCAGCAGGACCAGAACAGCCGGCGCACCAATCTTGAGTTCTCTTCAGGCCTGCGCCTGCCTCTGGGTTTCAGTGTCAAACCGAGCTTCAAGGAGAACGTCACCCGCAGGAGCGGGAGCACTCAGGATCGCCTGCGCATCAAGGAGGAGGAGGCCTTTCCGAGGATAACGGTGAACTGGGGACGGGCGGACCGGCTCCCCCTTTTGAAGCGGGTTTTCAACAGTGCTCAGGTCAACTTCTCCTTCGATGAGACCAACATACGCGAGGCCGAAGGGAGCCTGAGCGCTCGCGATTTATTGAGTAAGGGAGTGTCGCGGCAGACCACGGTTTCCTGGAACAGCCAGTTGCGCGTCGGCCCATCGATGCGAGTCTCCTTCACGCGCAATGTCGGTGAGGATCTCGATTATGAGCTGGCCAATCCGGCGGATTCTCTAGCGGCTAACGAGACGCCCCCATTGCGGGGTATCAGTGAGAGCGAGAAGAGCAAGACCAGCGTCGAGATGAAGTACAATCTGAGGCCGCGCCGCTTGCCTTTCATCGGCGATCTGAAGAGCAACGTCGATCTGGTGTTCAGGGTCGAGGTGGAATCTGAGACCCGATCCAGTGGTATTGGCGAGCAGGAAGCAACGCCGATTTCCGACACGGGCAGGCTGAAGGTGGAGCTGAATGGGACCTACAAGTTCAGTGACAACTTCCGCGGCCAGGGCGTAATTCGGGTGGAGAACAATCGCAACGAGCTCACCGAGAAGACCCGCAAGCTGCGCGAGTTGCGGATGTCGGGTACCCTGTTCTTCCGATAGCTATCGGCGCATGTCGACCGGCGCTTTTCGGTGATTGTACCCCGGCGGCGCTGCCGGCGCCGGATTCGAGAACCGGCCAAGGGTGGCGAGGTTCCGAGAGCTGGTGGGTTGGTTGGCGTGGTCTTCGGAGGTTCCCCGATCCGGGGGTAGGCTTGGGGCCGGTTCTCTACGGCTTGCTAGGGGCAGTCTCCAGGGGCGCTGCCGGCGCCGGATCCGAGAACCGGCCAAGGGTGGCGAGGTTCTGGGAGCTGGTGGTTGGTTGGCGTGGTCTTCGGAGGTTCCCCGATTCGGGGTAGGCTTGGGCCGGTTCTCTACGGCTTGCTAGGGGCGATGTCTGTCGCAGGGGCGCTGCCGGCGCCGGACCGA
>Ga0310122_10001704_pt1 | contig 14062 bp, 12 predicted proteins | sample CB6_Bottom_1051__FD_203503 | JGI IMG/M metagenome (GOLD analysis project Ga0310122, IMG submission 203503) | Marine microbial communities from Western Arctic Ocean, Canada - CB6_Bottom_1051 | ecosystem: Environmental > Aquatic > Marine > Oceanic | place: Canada: Western Arctic Ocean | collected...
GCCCCGCGCTCAAGGCGGATGGCGGGGATATCGAGTTTCTGCGCTTCATTGAGGAGGGTGGTGTGGTCGAGCTTCGCCTGCTTGGTGCGTGCGAGGATTGCCCGATCTCCATGATGACGCTGAAGGAGGGGATCGAACGGCGCCTCAAGAGCGGTGTTCCGGGCATCAGGGAGGTGCAGGTGGTTTGAAGCCCCTGGCGGACTGACAGGCTGTTACTTTGAGGGGGGAGTTCGTCTTCCCCAACCGGCGCCACCCCATGGGGCGCCCCTTTTTTTGGCTGCTCGTCGACCTGCGCGGCGATTTCGGCCCGATGCGGTAGCGCGAGTCAGCACTTCACGAAGGGATTCGAAATGAGCGACGGGGATCTCCGGGGGCGTGTACTCCAGGCCTTGGCCAGCGTACGGCATCCCGAGACCGGCCGTGATGTCGTGGAGAGTGGGCATGTCCAGGGTCTCGAGGTCGCTGAGACCGGGGACGTCCGCTTTTCGTTCGGCATTCAAGCGGACGACCCCGGGGGGCTCGTACGGGAGGCTCGGGTCGCCGTGGAGGCACTGGACGGCATCGGTTCTGTGAAGATCAATGTCAGCCTCCCGCAATCTGGGCAGGGCGGGGGAGGTCCACTACCTTCAGAGCCCCCGACCTCCTCCGTCCCCGCGCGAGGCGCCGGGCGAGGCCCCGGCGTCGTGCCCGCTCCTACTCCGAAATCCGGGATCCTGGGTGAGAATACGCGCGTTGTGGCGGTCAGCTCAGGAAAGGGAGGTGTTGGGAAATCCATGGTGGCGACCAACCTGGCCGCTGCCTTCGCGGCTGGCGGGAAAAGAGTGGGCCTGCTCGACGCCGACATCTACGGGCCGAATATTCCGGTGATGTTCGGAGCCGAGGGCCGGCCCGGCGTGTCGGGGGCCAAGGGCCAGGAGATGATCGAGCCGATGGAGGCGCACGGTGTTCGCCTGATGAGTATCGGTTTCCTTCTCGAGAAGGAGCAGCCCGCGATCATGCGCGGCCCCCTCATCACAGGGATCATCAAGCAGTTTCTGGAGCAAGTCACCTGGGGAGATCTCGATGTGCTGGTGGTGGACATGCCCCCCGGCACGGGCGACGCTCAGCTCTCCCTGGTGCAGACCGTGGACATCGACGGAGTCGTGATGGTCACAACCCCGCAGGACGTGGCCACCGGAGACGTACGCCGCGGCATCAAGATGTTCGAGCGCGTGAACACTCCGGTTCTGGGCATCGTGGAGAATATGTCGGGCTTCGTGTGCCCCCACTGTGATGAAGAGATCGACGTCTTCGGAAGTGGGGGAGGAGAGGGCCTCGCCCAGGAGATGGAGCTCCCCTTGCTCGGGCGGGTGCCCCTGGATCCGGCCGTGCGGTTGGCCGGAGACGAAGGTGCGCCGACCGTCCTGTCCGCGCCCGACTCAGGCGCCGGAAGGGCTCTACGGGAAATCGCGGATCGGGTGGCGGAGATGGTGGCCGCGGGAACGACCGTCTGAGGCTCCTCTACTCCCCTTCCAGCCAGCGGCGGTCCGCCGCCGAGAGGCTCCCACCACCCGAGCGTTTGTCGATCACCTTCAGGACCACCCACCCGACCAGCAACACCGGCGCGACTTTGAACAGTAGGAAGGTCGCGAACCCAAATCCGAGGGAGAGAACGGTGCCGAGGATCGAGAGCACGATCCCGGCCACGATCAGGGTAGCGAGACCTACGGCGAAGAAGGTCAGCAGCGTACCGATCATCTCTAATTCCTCCGTTGTGTCACTAGTCAATCTACCCAGGCGACGCGGATGCTTCCGAAGGCAGCGTCGACATCGACAGTAATCTGGTACTCGGCCTCGTCATAGTCCAACGAGTAGTACGTGTCACCCCGCTTGACGAGGCCCTCGGAATCGAGCGACGTGAAGAACGTGTCCTTGACGAGCCGAACTCCGAGACCTCTCGGAAAGCGCAGCACCAACGACCCGAGTCCCATGTCCACGGACACTCGTGCGTTCTGCCGCCTCGTTCCTTGTCTGAACGCGCACAAGCGCCCTGTGCGCGACCCGCTATACTCCTTCAGCAGCCTTCAAACTGCGTCGCGTTTTCAGGTGGAAAAAGTAACCAAAAGGTCGAGTGAATGGCGACAATTCCCGAAGCCAAACCCTCCCATGGCGCCGAGAGAGAGGACCAAGTCCGCACACTCTTTTCGGAAATCGCTCCACGGTACGACCTCTTGAATCATGTGCTCAGCATGAACATCGACCGGGGCTGGCGGCGGCGCGCGATCCGGATGCTCCGGTGGCAGGAGCGGGAGACGGGGCGGTACCTGGACGCGTGCGCCGGCACGTTCGATCTGAGCCTGGAGCTGGCGAAGCAGGCCGGTTTTCGAGGGTCCGTGATCGCGACCGATTTCGCGCTGCCGATGCTGATCCAGGGGCGCGGCAAGCTCGGCCCCACCGTGACACCCATCTGCGGAGACACGCTGCGGCTGCCCTTCGCGAAGGCATGTTTCGACGGTGCGACGGTCGGCTTCGGCGTGCGTAATCTCTCCGACCTATCCGCCGGATTCTCCGCCCTCGCTCGTGTCCTTCGTCCGGATGCCCGACTGGTGATTCTGGAGTTCACGGACCCGCCCAACCGTGTGCTTCGAGCCCTCTACAACTTCTATTTTCATCGGATTCTCCCCGTCGTGGGGCGGGTTGTTTCTGGGCACCCCTGGGCCTACAGCTACCTGCCCGAGTCGGTGAAGGAGTTCCCAGGGCCCACCGAGTTGGCTGGCCTTTTGGCTGAATCCGGGTTCAAGAATGTGGAGTGGCGATGGGTGACCGGCGGGATCGCGGCGATCCACGTTGCGGTTCGGGCGTGATCTAGTGTCGGCAGCGACGAGACGCGGCGGCGTCCTCGTCCAGAAACCGAACGGGGCCCAGGTCTTCCAAGCCGGGATCGAAGCGTGCCGGGTCACCCACGATCACGATCACCATGTCGTCCAGCCCGTTCGGCGCCAGATTCCTGCGGAAGACCTGGTGGACGCCGCCCGGAGTCACGCCCTGAACCCCCTCGAGAAACCGAGGTAACCAATCGAGGGGAAGATTCTGGCTCAAGTAGAGCATCTGGCGGGAAACGAGCAGAGCCGGAGTTTGAAAATTGAAGATGAAGCCGTTCACGATCCGGTCGACGGCGTCACGCACCTCCCCGTCATCCGGGGGTTCCGACGCTATTTCCCCGAAGGTCTCAGCGATGAGGTGGATCGCTTCGACGGTCGATTCACTCTTCGTTTGGGTGGTCGCGGCGATGATCCCCCCTGAGCGCCTGGGCGTGGTCCACACCGAAGCCACCCCATACGCGAGCCCCTCCTCGGTACGGACCCGACGTGCGAGGCGGCTTGTGAGGCCCGAGCCTCCCAGGATGGAGTTGCCGATTTGAGCGGCGAAGTAGTCCTCGTTGGCAGCCAAACGCACGTCACTGGGTTTCCCGATGATAATCGTGCTCTGGGCGAGGTCTCTGCAAAGGACATACACTCCGGGCTCGACGGAGAACGTCGGCGGCGGCGGAGCCTCAAGGGCACGCTCACAGGAAGGCCATTCCTCGAGGAGTCGCGCTAATTTCGGACGCAGTTCGTTCCAGGTGATGTCTCCCGTCACGCCCAGCGTGAGGTTCTCCCAACAGAAGATTTTCCGATGTACCGAGTACAGGACCTCCGGGGCCAGATCCTCCGGATCGAGATCCTCGGATCCCAGTTCCCACCCTACGGGGTGATCGTCGAACAAAAGGTTGTTGAACTTGGAGATCGCCAAGCGCGCAGGGTTGTCCGACTGCCTCCTCACGTTGTCGAGTCGTTGGCCACGCCAGACCTCGACACGGGTCGCATCGAAGCCCGGCTCCCTCAGCAGAGAACCCCACACCTCGAGCACTTCGTCCAGGTAACGCGTCAGAGTGTTGACCGAACTTAGCGAGGACGGGCCTCCTCCCCCGAAAGAGGTCTGGGCGGCGTAGAACTCCAGGAGCTCGTCGACGGAGTCCGGGGAAAGATCGAGCGTGCCCCCCGAGCGAAGGAGCAGCGGAACCGCGGTCGCGGCCCCATGCTCCTCCCTCGAAAAGTACGAGGGCCCACCACGGAACCGGGCAAACACGGACACGAGGGGTAGCGAGTGGTCTTCGACGAAGAAGACCTCCACTCCGGGATCGACACGATGTTGTACAGGATCCGGTTGCCGGAATTCCAACGGTGCGAACACCAGGGCGGCGAGTGCCGACGGCGTGGGCTCCTGCGCGAACAGGCCCGCCGGAAGGCCGACCCACACCAGAGCGATTGCCTCTGCCAACCTGTGCCCCGAGGGCGAGAAAAGACGGGTCGGCCGGGGAAGACTCATCGACCGGCCACCGAATCGGGGCGAACCACAATGGCTACCGTCCGGTTTTTGCGAGTGAAGAATTGCTGTGCTACTCGGCGCACGTCTTCGGGCTCGACCGCCGCCAGGCGATTGGTAAAACCGAACGTCGTGCGCCAATCGCCGAAGGCGGAGGCGGACTCCGCCAGCTGGAGCGCCAAGCCCAAGTTCGATGTCAGTCGCCGGAACTCACCCGCCTCGAGTTGATTGCGAATTCGCTGCATCTCGCGCTCGGACGGAGGCGTTCGCCGAAGAGAGTCGAGCTCGGCGTACACGGCGGCCTCGACATCGTCCGTACTGTTGGGGAAACGGGGCGTGGCATCGATGGTGAAGATGGCGGGAAACCGGACGCCGGGGCCCATCGACGAGTGGATCGCCGTCGCGACGCGATCCTCAGTCACGAGGCGCCGATGTAGCCTCGACGTGCGTCCTCCGGTGAGTAGCCAGGAGAGGACTGAAAGGGCCGGTGCGTCTGGGTGCGAAGCCTCCACGACCGGCCACCCGATACGCACCTGGGGTTCGGCATCGAAAGTGACCTCCACTCTTCGTTCTTCCGTTTGGGCGGGCTCCCTCGACAGGACTGGCTCCGGAGTCTCGCTGGCGGGAAGATCTCCAAAATATTCATCGGCCCAGGCAAGAATTTGATCGGGGTCGACGCCCCCGACGACGGTGACGACGGCGTTGCTGGGCCCATAATAGCGACGAAAGTAGGCTTCCACGTCCGGCCGGCGGAGTCGTTGGATATCGGCCATATAGCCTACGACCGGCTGTCCGTATGGATGCGTCGTGAACGCCGCGGCCATGTGGGCTTCGAGAAGCAACCCGCCGGGATTTGTCTCCACCCGTAGCCGGCGTTCTTCGGCGACGATGTCCCTCTCTGCGTAGAACTCTCGGAACACCGGGTTGGCCATCCGGTCTGATTCGAGGAGAAACCAAAGCTGAGCGCGGTTTGCCGGCAGTTCCACGTAGTAGGTCGTTGACTCGTGATCCGTTGTGGCGTTGAGGCTGCGACCGCCGTTCGTCGAGAGGACCCTCTCGAACTCGTTGGAGAGTACAAGCGCTCCCGCCTCGGTCTCCAGCGAGTCGATCCTTTCTCTGAGCACGGGTATTGCGGTCGTATCCGTTCCCGCCTCCAGTGCCAGGATCGAATCCTGAAGAGCGTCCATGCGTACGAAGAGTGCACGTTCGGCGGTGGCGTCCCGAGTCCCCAGCGTCTCCGTCCCCTTGAACAATAGGTGTTCGAGTAGATGGGCCATGCCCGTCTGCCCTCGAACCTCGTTGACGGCGCCGACCCGAAATTTCACGATGAAGGAAACCGTGGGTGGACCCGTCCGGGGTAGTACCAGCCAACGCATACCGTTGGCGAGCTCGTGCTCGACAACCGGCAGTTGCGCCCCGGTGAGAACCTGCGCGCTCCCTGCTTCTGGCCACGCGCCAACCGATCCGGTCAAGATTGATAACGCTACGACGCGGCGGAAGGCCGTGCGGACAAGGCCGTGCCTACCCGTCACTCGATTTCACCCGTTCCCCTGGGCTGGCACCTGGGGCAAAAGAACGCCGTGCGATTTCCGAATACCAATCGACATATCCTCGTAGAGCAACGGAGGCAGGGCTCCTGGTCCCTTCCGTAGACTCGCAGGTGCGCCGCGTTGTCACCGGGATTTCCGGAGGCGTCCCGGTAGTCCCTGAGCGTCGTTCCCCGGTTTTCCACGGCACGGCGCAGGGTCCGGCGAACCGCCCTGTGGAGCTTGCGGGCGTCGCCCTCGGTCACGGACCTGGCCGGCCGCTGCGGGTGAATGCCAGCCAGATGAAGGGCCTCGTTCGCGTAGATATTGCCCACCCCCGCCACCCGGCGCTGGTCCAACAGCCACGACCGGATCGGTGAGATGGACCGCGAGAGATCCGCGTGCAGCCGTCGGGCGGTAAACGTCGAAGAGAGCGGCTCAGGGCCAAGACGTCGGTCGCGCACGGCCCATTCCGTCTCGTCCATCGCCTCCAGCGCTCCAAAGCGGCGCACGTCGTCGTAGACGAGCACTGGGCCTGCGCTCAGAGTAAAACGCACGGCGGGGTGGGTCGTCCTTGTCTCGTCTCGGGCCAGCACGAGACGGCCGGTCATACCCAGGTTCACCACCAGGACCGTACCCCCGGTGAGGTGCGTAACGATGTTCTTCCCTCGCCGGCGAACGGATTCGAATGCCCGGCCCAGCAGACGGGCGGAAAAGTCCGTCACTGGTTGGCGAAGGACATCCGTGTGCAGGACCTGGAGGTGTTGGATCGTTTTCCCGGGGAGGGCGGGGCGAAGGCCCCGGACGATGGTCTCGACCTCCGGCAGTTCGGGCATGGGCGGGTGCGATAGGGGATCGGTGTCAGCGAGGGTCTGGCTCGGACCGAGCGAACTCTCTCCAGCCGATGTCCTTCCGAAATTGTTTCCCGGAAAATTCGATGGCGGTCGCGGCCGCTCGGCTTTTCGAGGCCGCCTCACTCAGCGTCGCCGCCAATCCGGTGGCAGCGATTACGCGCCCTCCGGAGGTCTCGAGCCCATCGGAACCCGACGTCGTACCCGCGTGAAAGAGAAGCACATCCGGATCACGGGTCACCGATTCCGGAATGTGGATGGCACGACGCTTCGGGTAGGGACCCGGATATCCCTCCGACGCAAGCACGGTGGTGAGGGCCGCCCCTTCACTCCACTCCAGGGTGGTGCCGCCGATCCGCCCTCCCCGTGCGACCTCCAGCAGAGGGTCCAGGAGGGATGACTCCAGCAATGGAAGGACCACCTGAATTTCCGGGTCGCCAAAGCGGCAATTGAACTCTACGACCCGAGGTCCGTCCTCGGTGAGCATGATCCCCGCATAAAGAACTCCTCGGAATTCAGAATCGTCGTCGGCGAGCGCGGCCAATGTGGGCGCGATAATCTCATCCTGAATCTGTAACAGGAGCGCATCCGAGGCGAGGGAGACCGGTGCGTACGCGCCCATGCCGCCTGTGTTTGGCCCCACATCCCCCTCACCCACGCGCTTATGGTCCTGGGAGGGGAGCATCAGCACGGCATCGCGGCCGTCTGCCAACGCAAAGACCGACATTTCCTCCCCTTGCATGAACTCCTCGACCACGACCTCCCTCCCTGCCTCCCCGAAGGCCCGGTCTGCCATCATACTCTCCAGTGCTCGAAGGGCCTCGTCGACCGTCTCGCACACGACGGCACCCTTCCCGGCTGCCAGCCCGGAAGCCTTCACGACGATGGGCGCACCGTGTTCCCGCACGTAGGCGGAGGCCTCACCGAGGTCGACGAACGATGCGAAGTCTGCCGTGGGGACGCCGGCTCGTTGCATCAACGCCTTTGCATAGGTCTTGCTGGATTCGATACGAGCGGCCGCCTTCGTGGGCCCGAACGTGGGGATGCCGCTGCGCTCGAGGCGGTCCGCCAAACCGGTTGCGAGCGGGGCCTCCGGTCCGACGACGACCAGGTCGATGCTCTGTGCGCTCGCCCAGCCGGTGAGGGCCTCCACATCGCCGGGCGCAATCGCGACCGGCTCGACCCTCGAAGTCATCCCGCCATTCGGGTGCGTAACGAAGAGGGTGGCTTCGGGCGTATCGTTGCGGAGCTTCCAAACCAGCGTGTGCTCCCGGCCTCCGTTTCCGACGATGAGGATTCGCATGGCCCCCAGTCTACGGTCCTGCGCTCGAAAAGAGAACGGGCGACCGGGTCCCTGGTTGCCCGTCCGATTGGGCCGTGAGATTCCGCTCAGCGGCTACCGCTTGACGCTTCCCATGATGTCGTCGGCCATACGCTTGGCCGCGCCCGCGACCTGGCCAAAGAGGTCTTTGGCCGCCTCGCCGTATGCCTTGGCTGCGTCCGTCAGGTCCTCCTTGTACGCCGGGTCCCGGTCTCCCCGATGCTGGTATTCACCACGAAGGATCCGGTCGTATTCGCCGTCCTCGATCCACGAGCGAATTTCGGCCAGGCGCAGCACGTAGAACGGATGGCTCTCGCCCATGAGGTTGAGGACCTTGAAGACCTGGTCCGCCACATCGCCGGACTCGCGGTACTCCTCTGCCTGAGTGATGAATTCGTCCAAACTCATCTCGTCGTCGTCCCCACCGCCGGCCATCTTCAGCATCGTGGCCATGACACTTTGGGGGTTCTGCACGGCTAGCAACCCGGCTCGGTCGCTCGACAGCTCACTCTTTCTGGACCACTCCAGGAGTGCCACGAGGATGGCCCGAGCCGCGAGTCCGACGATGGGGAATCCCATGCTGGCGAGTCGAATCAGGATGGCCGTCATCGTCCGGTAGAGGACATGGTCACTCAGGATGTGGCCCAGCTCATGACCCATGACGTAAGAGAGCTGGTCGTCGTCCAGAAGCTTCACGGTGCCCGAGTTCAGGATGATGAACGGCTCGTCCATGCCGTAGGCCCCGGCGTTGACGATGGGCGTCTGGGAAACGAAGAGCGGGTACTCCTTCGGTGCGTCCAGCGTCCGTAGAACGTCCTGATAGAGGCCCCATACGCGTGGGAACTGTCGCTCCGAGACCCGTACCGAGCTCGCGAGGAAAGCCAGGCGAATCGGTTTCTCACCGAAAAAGCCGAAGAGCTTACGGAGCACGTCGTCGAACACCGGAATCTTCCTTAACGCCGCGAGTGCGACCCGGTCTGCCGGGTGCTCCCAGGCCCGTGGGGCAATGTCCGTTAGGATGCGTGTGGCTCTCACGTCCTGTTCGTGCTGGCCGTTTCCGTCGTCTTGGCCGTTCCCTTCGTCCTGGCCGTTTCCGTTGTCTTGGTCGTTCTCAGCCATGGCTGTCCATCTCCTTATAATGCCTGCGGTAAGGGGGAGAAGCCCTCCGCTCTATCCGGCTTTACGCTCGCCTCGGAGGGGAAGTTTCAGGGCCCGGCCCCTTGGCGACCCGCTTTCAGGCGAGCGCCTGGTCCAAGTCCTGGATCAAATCTTCCACGTCCTCGATGCCCACCGAGAGCCGTACCAGTCCCTCCGTGATACCCAACGCCTCACGTATTTCCTTGGGCACCGATGCGTGGGTCTGGAGCGCCGGCACGCTGATGAGAGATTGAACACCGCCCAAACTCTCCGCAAGCTGGAACACCCGAGTATCGGTGGCCAGGGCTCGGGCTCGTGCCGGGTCGCCGAGGTCCACTGAGACCATTCCACTGTAGCCCGACATCTGTTGCGCTGCCAATCCGTGCTGAGGATGGGACTCCAGACCAGGGTAGAAGACCCGTTCGACGGTGCTGTGCGCCTCCAGGAACCGGGCTACCGCCAGTCCGTTCTCGTTGTGGTACGGCATACGCACGTGGAGCGTTCTGATGCCTCGCAGGCACAACCAGGCGTCCATCGGCCCTGGGACGGCTCCCGAGGATTTCCGGACAAAGTGGATGTCCTCGGCAAGTTTGTCATCGTTGAGCACGAGCACCCCGCCGATGATGTCGGAATGGCCGTTCAGGTATTTTGTGGACGAGTGCATGCTCACGTCCGCGCCCAGGGCGAGCGGCTGCTGGTTGAACGGTGACGCGAACGTGCTGTCCACCATCAGGAGGGCATCTCCCTCGTGTGCGACGTCGGCCGCTGCGCGGATGTCGCAGATCCTGATCAACGGATTCGTGGGCGTCTCGACGTGGACCAGCCGAGTGTTAGGGCGCATCGCGTCCCGGATCCGTTCCGGGTCCCTCGTGTCAACGTACGAAAATTCCAGTCCGAGCTTCGCCAGCACGCCGGTGTACATACGAATCACACCCCCGTACGTATTCTCCTCGCAGACCACGTGGTCGCCGGCGGAGAGACGCTTGACCACCGCTTCGATCGCCGCCAACCCGCTTGAGAATGCGATCCCGTGGGCGCCGCCCTCGAGAGCGGCCATCTTTTGTTCGAGCCCCACCGTCGTGGGGTTCCTCACGCGTGCGTAGTCGTACCCCTGTTTCGGCTCGGCGACATCCGGCTGCACGTACGTCGAGGTCTGGAAGATGGGTGGAATGATCGCACCCGTCGTCGGTTCGGGCTCTTGCCCGGCGTGTACCGCGAGAGTCCCGAAACGGGTCCCGTCCGATGATGGCTTCTTCATTCAATTCCTCTTATTCGGTTCAGGTAGCGATATTCTGGGCACTTTAGATCGACATCGGAAAGACGTGTTCCACCGCGTGGATGGTCCGCTGGACGGGCGATGAACGGCCCGCTTGTACCCGAGGCTCCCCCGCCGGTGCCACCCCCGCCACCCGGAGAAGCCCTGCACGATTTGTGCAAAGCCCCCCGGAGGTCGTTGACGGTGCTCCAGCACCCTGGGTAGTGTTCGTGGGGCTGCCCCATCCGGGTGGCCCATGACTCGCCAAGGCTGGGGCCCTGTGGCCGAAAGGCTTCTGAATACATGCCTTTGAAGATTCCAGACGGGCTCGTCGTGAGTGTGGCGGGATTTCGGGGCAGGGTGGGTGACCCGTTGACGCCCGAACTCGTGTGTTCTTTAGCGGCGGCTTTCGGGGCCTTCGTGAGACGCTCGGCGGGTACTGAAGACGCCAGGGGCGGTGACATCCTGCTGGGAAGAGACTCCCGAACCTCGGGGCCGATGCTCGCCGCCGCCGCATCATCGGGCCTGGTGTCCGTCGGCTGCGAGGTCGTGGATCTTGGCATCGTGTCCACCCCGACGCTCATGCTCGCCGTTGAGAGCTCGGATGCCCTCGGTGGCATCGGGGTCACGGCCAGCCACAATCCGGCGGAATGGAATGCGCTCAAATTTGCGGCCCCGGAAGGCACGTTTCTGGATGGAGAGACCATGTCGGCTTTCCTCGAGTTCGCTCTGCATGAGGATCCCGTCCGCGCCCCCTGGGACGAACTCGGTAGCGTGAGGGCCGACGATGGTGCCGCAGCCCGTCATCTCGAAGCCATCCTCGAGTTACCACAGTTGGATCTTCCGGCGTTGCGGGCGCGTGGGTTCAAGGTCGCCCTCGACTGCGTGCGCGGAGCAGGGGCCACCATCATGCCCCAGCTTCTCGATGCGCTGGGGTGCGACGTGGTAGCGATCAACACCGAGATGGACGGATGTTTTCCGCGGGATCCCGAGCCGACGGCCGAGAACCTCGCCGAGTTCGCCGACTTTGCGCGCGATGAGGGCGTGGACCTCGGCTTGGCGGTCGATCCCGATGTGGACCGGCTGTCACTCGTAAATGAGAAAGGCGCTGCGCTGGGGGAGGATCTGACGCTCGCACTCGCCTCGGCGGTGGTGCTCCGGCGGACCCCCGGGATTGTCGTGACGAACCTCTCCACCAGTCGCATAGTGGAGGACGTGGCTCGTGCTCACGGAGGCGAGCTCGTCCGAGCGGCGGTCGGGGAGATCCACGTGGCGCGTCGTATGCAGTCCGAGGGTGCCGTCGTGGGGGGAGAGGGGAACGGCGGCGTGATCCTGCCCGACCTCCACCACACGCGAGACGCACCCCTGGCTTCGGCACTTGTTTTGCAGCATCTGGTAGACGAGGGATCGACGCTTTCGGCCGCGGTGGATCGGTGGCCGGCGTACACGATCGTGAAGACAAAGATCGACTTTCCGAGGGGATTGCTTCCCGACGCGTATGCCGAGTTGGAGCGCCAGCTCGCGAGCGACGGTGTCGACTCGACCGATGGTGCTCGCTTTCATTGGGTGGAGCGTCAGGCCTGGCTGCACGTCCGGCCCTCGGATACGGAGCCGGTCGTGCGTCTGATTGCGGAGGCGCCCGGGCGGAGCGAGACGCAGAAGCTGATCGAGGAAGCGACCGCCGTCCTGGAAGGGCTGATGTAGTTCGGAGACGAAGAAACACGTAATGTAGTATCGTTCGCAAGAACCGGAGGACGCTGCGACATGTGTGGAATCGTCGGGTACGTGGGAGCCAAAGAGGCGGGGCTGATCCTCCTGGAGGGTCTGCGGCGCCTTGAGTACCGGGGGTATGATTCGGCCGGCCTAGCCGTGATCAGCCCCGAGGGCCGCCTGTGTACGGTGAAGGAAGCAGGTAAGCTCGCCCGGTTGGAGAGTGTCCTGGAAGAGGGTATGCCGCGGGGTACGTGCGGGATCGCTCATACGCGCTGGGCGACCCATGGCGCACCGAACCGTGTGAACGCACATCCGCACTGGAGCCAGGCGAGAGACATCGCCCTGGTTCACAACGGGATCTTCGAGAACGCCGATGTACTTCGATCCAAGCTCGCTGAGCTCGGGTATGCCTTCGAGACGGAGACGGACACGGAGGCGATGATCCACCTCATCGATGAGGCCTTCCGAGAAAACTCCGCCCTCGAGGATGCGGTGCTCGCCGCGCTCCATCAGGTCGAGGGGGCATACGGAATCGCGGTCGTGAGCAGCCGAGATCCGGGGAAGATCGTGGTGGCCCGGAAGGGGAGTCCGCTCCTCATCGGGATCGGCAAGAATGGTGAGAACCTTGTGGGCTCCGACGCGTCCGCCGTGATCCAGCACACGAAGGATGTCGTTTATCTCGACGACGGCGATTGCGCGGTCCTCACGTCCGAAGGGTACCGTGTCTTCCACATCGAACAGGGCGACGTACGGCGTTCCATCCATCAAATCGAGTGGGATCTAGAGGCCGCTGAGAAGGGCGGCTACGAACATTTCATGTTGAAGGAGATCTGCGAACAACCCGAGAGCCTTCGCGACGTCATGCGTGGACGGTTGTTGGAGGAGACCGGAGATGCGCGGCTGGGTGGGATCACGCTTTCGGACGAAGAGTTGGCGGGGATCCGCCGGATCGTGATCACGGCGTGCGGGACGAGTTGGCATGCGGCTCTCATCGGCGAATACATGCTCGAAGAACTCGCGGGTATACCCGTCGAGGTCGAGTACGCGTCGGAGTTCCGCTATCGGAACCCGGTGATCGAAGCCGGTACGCTGGTCTTGGCGATCAGCCAGTCCGGTGAGACGGCCGACACCCTGGCGGCGCTCGACGAAGCTCGCGCACGGGGCGCCTCGACCATGGGGATCGTCAACGTGGTCGGTTCGTCGATCGCCAGGAAAACGGACTTCGGCATCTACCTTCATGCCGGTCCGGAGATCGGGGTTGCTTCGACCAAGGCCTTTACGAGTCAAATTCTGGCGTTGGCGCTGTTTACACTCTACATGGGGCGCCGCAGGCACCTCTCGATTCTCCAGGGTAGGGAGTTGGTCGCGGCCTTGCAGGAGTTGCCGGATCAGGTGGAGGAGGCACTCGCCTTGGAGCCGCTTACCAGGGAACTCGCGGCCGAGTATGGCGACGCTCGGAATTTCCTCTATCTAGGCCGCGGTTACCAGTTTCCCGTGGCGCTCGAGGGAGCGCTCAAACTCAAGGAAGTGAGCTACATCCACGCCGAAGGATACCCTGCGGCCGAGATGAAGCATGGCCCCATCGCCCTCATCGACGACGACATGCCCGTGGTCGCACTCGCCCCACGAGATCCTGTGTATGCGAAGGTCGTTTCCAACATTGAGGAAGTGAGCGCCCGGGGCGGCCGTATTCTGGCCGTCGTGAGCGGTGACGCGCCGGAACTGATCGGCAAGGTGGATCACGTCATCGAGGTGCCTCAGACCGTTCCAGCTCTGTTGCCCGTGCTCACCTCGATCCCGTTGCAGCTGTTGGCTTACCACGCAGCCATCTACCGGAATAAGGACGTGGATCAACCACGCAACTTGGCCAAGTCGGTCACGGTGGAGTGACGGCGGTCCGGCGGTGAGGGTCGTG
>Ga0310122_10001705_pt1 | contig 14057 bp, 13 predicted proteins | sample CB6_Bottom_1051__FD_203503 | JGI IMG/M metagenome (GOLD analysis project Ga0310122, IMG submission 203503) | Marine microbial communities from Western Arctic Ocean, Canada - CB6_Bottom_1051 | ecosystem: Environmental > Aquatic > Marine > Oceanic | place: Canada: Western Arctic Ocean | collected...
TCGCGCGGGATGCTCGAGTTGAAAATAAATGACCTGCCACCTGCGCCGGTCAAGCCGTCCGCCACCAACTCCCCGAGCGTCAAACCGTGACGCGATGGCAACGCCAACCGGCCCGGCACTCGCTGGCTGTGGCAACCTTGCTTGCCGGCTTGTTTCCGTTCGTTTGCAACCCAGCCCATGCCGTTGACGGCGGCCCCGTCGAGTTCAACCGCGACATCCGCCCGATCCTCTCCGACAACTGTTACCAATGCCACGGGCCGGACGCCAACAAGCGCAAGGCCAAGTTGCGGCTCGACACCGAGGCCGACGCGTTTCGTGACGAGGACGGCGTGCGCCCGTTCGTCGCCGGCAAGCCAAGCGAGAGCGAGGCTTACCGCCGCATCACCACCGCCGACGCGGACGACCTCATGCCGCCGCCCGACTCCGGCCGTGCTCTCACCGACAGCGAGAAGGAGTTGGTCCGGCGCTGGATCGAGCAGGGCGCCAAGTGGCAAAACCACTGGGCCTTCATCCCGGCCAAGCGCCCCGGCCTTCCGCTTGGCCAAGCGCGGGCAGGCGGCTGGCCGCTCAACGCGATCGACCACTTCATCCTGGCCAGGCTCCGCGCCGGGCAGCTCGCACCGTCGCCGGTCGCGGCCAGGCGCACGCTCATCCGCCGCGCCACGCTTGACCTCACCGGCCTGCCGCCGACGCCGGCCGAGATCGAGGCGTTCGCCGCCGACTCGTCGCCACGCGCCTACGAGCGCTTGGTCGATCGACTGATTGCGTCGCCGCGCTACGGCGAGCACATGGCGCAGGCGTGGCTCGACGCCGCCCGCTACGCAGACACCAACGGTTTCCAGGCCGACCGCACCCGCAACCAGTGGCACTGGCGCGACTGGGTTGTCGATGCGCTGAACCGCAACATGCCGTTCGACCAATTTACCATCGAGCAGCTCGCCGGCGACCTGCTGCCCAAGCCGTCGCTCGGCCAGCTCATCGCCACCGGGTTCAACCGCAACCACATGCTCAACGGCGAGGGCGGCGCGATCGCCGCCGAGACGCAGGTCGAGTACGTCGTCGATCGCGTCGAGACGACCGGCACTGTCTGGCTCGGCCTCACCGTCGGTTGCGCGCGCTGCCACGACCACAAGTATGACCCGATTTCGCAGAACGAGTTTTACCGGTTGTTTGCCTTCTTCAACGCACTGCCGGAGCGCGGCGGCGGCGACATGGAGCCCACCATCAAGGTGCCCACGCCGGAACAGTCAACCAAACTCAAGCAACTCGAGACCACGCTGGCCGGGCACCAAGCCGAGCTCAATCAGCCCTTGGTCAGGTTCGACGCCGAGCGCGAACAATGGGAGGCGCCGTTGCGGAGGGAGATCGAGCAAACCGGACGGCTCGATGGCTGGCGGCGGCTCAAGCCGGACTCCGCCGAGTCGGCCAACGGCAGTGAGTTGAAGATACAGGACGACGCCTCGGTGCTCGCCACCGGCAAACTGCCGGACAACGACGACTACACGCTCACGTTCAGCACCGATCTCGCCGGTATCACGGGCATCCGGCTCGAGACGCTGACCGACCCGAGCTTGAAAGGTGGCGGCCCCGGACGCGAGGGCAACTTCGTGCTGACCGGTTTCGAGTTGCAGCCCGGTATCAACGAGCTCGACCTCGGCAACCTCGAGCAACGCTTCGACAGCGGCCTTATGAAAAAGGGCGCCAAGCGGATCGACATTGACATCACCGGCCAACAACTGCTCGTGCTCGACGTCGGCGACGGCGACAACGGCATCTCCTCCGACTGGGCCAACTGGGGCGAACCGATTCTAGAAGGCCCCGACGGCACCCTCAAGTTGACCGAGCTCGACTGGCACTCCGCGACGACCGACTACCGCGAAGTCCTAAAGGATCGCAACGCGAAGGGTGAGCCGCAGCGCATCGACGGCCGACCGCTCAAGTGGGGCATCGGAACCCACGCCAAGTCGCGCGTCGTCTTCGTGCTGCCGGAGGGCTACACACGATTCAGGGCCACCGTCGGACCGGACACCGGCGCGCTTGAGGAGGTGCCCAACGCGCAGACGTCGATCCGGTTTTTCGTGCGTGTCAGCACCAGGGGCCGGCCGGGTAAACTCGAGCCGCTGCCGTTCGCCAGCGCTGTTGCGGAGTTCAACCAGGACGGCCTGCCGGTGACCGGCGCGATCGATGGCGATCCCAAGTCCGGCTGGGGCATCTGGAAAAAGGACTTCGATTACAACCAGCCACGCAAGGCCGTGTTTCGCTTGAAAGAAATCTGGCCGGCCGGCGAAGGCACGCGATTCACGTTGCGGCTCCGGCATAAGCACGATGCGAAGAAGCATCTGCTCGGGCGCTTCCGCGTCTCCGTCACTGCCGCGCCCGAGCCGTCGATCGAGATACGCGACGGGCTGCCGGGGGAGATCGTTCACATTCTCAGCACACCCCCGGCCAAGCGCCTGGCCAAGCAGCGCGACTCGCTCGCCCGGCATCATCGTTCACTCATGCCGGACTTCATCGCGGCCAGGCGCGGCGGGGAAACCACCCGCGCGGCGATCAAAAAACTCAACGACTCGCTGGGCAGCACCATGGTCATGCGAGACTCGGCCAAGCCGCGCGATACCTTCCTGCTCGTGCGCGGCGTTTACGATCAGCCGGACAAGAGCCAGTCCATCCAGCCCGGCGTCCCGGCCAGCCTCCCCGGCTTGGCCAGGCGCGGGCGCGCCAACCGGCTCGACCTCGCCCGTTGGCTGACCGATCCCAATCACCCGCTCACCGCCCGCGTGACGGTGAACCGTTACTGGCAACATTTCTTCGGCATCGGCCTTGTCAAGACCACCGAGGACTTCGGCGTGCAGGGCGAACGGCCGGAACACCCCCGGCTGCTCGACTGGCTTGCGACCGAGTTCGTGCAGTCCGGCTGGAACGTGAAGCACCTCCACCGCCTCATCGTCACCAGCGCGGCGTACCGGCAGGCCTCCGCCGTGACGCCGGAGTTGCTCGAGCGCGACCCGCAAAACCGGCTCATCGCCCGAGGCCCGCGCCTTCGCATGAGCGCGCAAACCATCCGCGACCAGGCGCTCGCACTCGCCGGGTTGTTGGTGGAGCGAACGGGCGGCCCGCCGGTCAAGCCGTACCAGCCGCCCGGTGTCTGGTCCGACTTCAGTTTCGGGAAAATCGTCTACAAGCGCTCCGGCGGCGAGTCGCTCTACCGGCGCAGCCTCTACACGTTTTGGCGGCGCTCGGTGAAGCCGGCGATGTTTTTCGACAACCCGGCGCGGCGCGTCTGCACCGTGCGCCCCAGCCGCACGAACACCCCGATGCACGCGCTCAACCTGCTCAACGACACCACCTACGTCGAGGCCGCCCGCTGCTTCGCCGAGCAACTGATGCGGCAACAGGGCAGTGACGGCGACCGGCTTCGCCAGGCGCTGGCGATCGCCACCGGCCGGCCGGCCAGGCGCGCTGAAATCGACCTTCTGGCCAGGCGCCTGGCCAAGCTGCAAACGCATTACGCCGGCAATCCGGAGTCGGTGAAGGAGTTGTTATCCATCGGCGAAGCCAAGCCGGATCAAGCGCTCGACGGCGCGCAGGTTGCCGCGCTGACCGGCATCACCAGCCTCATCCTGAACCTCGACGAGGTCATCACCAAGGAGTAGCGGCCGTGCTCAGGCGCGCCAGGAACGTTCGATTTCTTTTGCGGCCTCCGGCCAGGTGGGGTGGTTGAACTCAAAGCCGGACTCGAGCAACCTGCCCGGCACCACTCGGCGGCTTTTCAGCAGCAACTCCGTCTCGGTCCGCATGAAGAATGCGCCGATCCCGAGCATCCACGCCGACGCTGGCAGGCCGTACTTCACGCCGCACGCCTCGCGGAACGCCCGCATGAACTCGCGGTTCGGCATCGGGTTGGGCGAGCACATGTTGATCGGCCCGCTGAGTTCCCCGTGATCGAGGCACCAGTCGAGCATCCGCAAAAAATCGTCCACGTGCAGCCAACTGACGTACTGCGTGCCCGGCCCCTGCGTGCCGCCAAGCCCGAACCGGGTGATGTTCCGAAACGCCTCGAACACCCCGCCCGCGCCGGTGCCGAACACCATCGACAGGCGCATCGCAATGCGGCGCGTGTCCGGCGTTGCCGCGTTGAACAGCGCCCGCTCCCAGCGGTTCACCACGTCGACGGAGAACTCCCACTTGTTCCCCGGGCCGCCTTCCGGCACGGGATCGATCTCGCCGGTGGCCTCGTCCATGTCGCGGTCTAGCGCGTGCCGGTAAATCGTCGCCGAGCTGGCGTTGAACCACACTTTCGGCGGCGTGGCGCACTTCATAATCGCCTCGGCGGTCACTTCGGTGGAGGACTCGCGCGACTCGTAGATCTGCCGCCGATTCTTTTTACCGTACCGGCAGTTGACCGTGCGGCCGGCGAGGTTGATGACGGCCGCCGCGCCGTCGAGTTCATCGGCCCACGCGTCGAGGTTGGCACCGTCCCACCAAACGAAGCGAACGCCCTCCCGGTGCTCATGATGTTGCCGGGAGAGCACCACCACATCCCAGCCCTTGGCCGCAAAATGCCGGGTGACATGCAGGCCGATGAAGCCGCCGCCGCCCGGGATCACGATCTTTTGTTTGCCCATCGTCAAGCTTGGCCAAGCATCCCACGACGCCGGCCAAAGTGCAACCAACGGGCAATCCGCGCTTGGCCAAGCGACGGTGGCAGGCGTATCGTCCTGCCCATGTTGGACACCCTGACCAGGCAACTGGACGACGGTACGGAGCTGACCGATGAACAAGTGCGCGACGCCATCAACTGCCTGACTGATGAGACCGTCACTCCCGAAGCCAAGGCCAGGTTCCTCACGGCGCTGGCAACCAAGGGCGAGACGACGGCGGAAATTGCGGCGTTTGCCAGTGAGCTACGCGACAAGGCGCTGCCTGTGCCGCTCGATGACGAGACGCGCGGCCGCGAGATGCTCGATGTCTGCGGCACCGGCGGCGACAAGCTGGGCACGTTCAACATTTCCACCACCGTCGCGCTCATCGCCGCGGCGGCCGGCGTGACTGTGGCCAAGCACGGCAACCGCGCGATCACCTCCAAGTCCGGCAGCGCCGACGTGCTGGCTGAGTTGGGCATCCCGACCGATCTGACGCCGGAACAGGTCGCGGCGAGTTTGCGTGATCACGGCTTCGCGTTCCTGTTCGCGCCGGGTTATCACCCGGCGTTCAGGCACATCATGCCGGCGCGCAAGCTGTGCGCCGAGCGCGGCCAGCGGACGGTGTTCAATTTCCTCGGCCCGCTGCTCAATCCGGCGCGGCCGACGTCGCAACTCATCGGCGTGCCCACGGGCGAACTGTGCGAGCCGATCGCGCGCGTGCTGCAGTCGCTCGGCATCCGGCGCGGCATGGTCGTCAACGGCCAGGTCGGCGACAGTGCGATGGATGAACTCTCGACCCTTGGAGAAAACACGGTGGCGGAATTTTATCAGGATCGCGGTTTCAGCGTGAGTCGCGACGAGCCAAGTTTGTTCCCGCTGCAACCGGCGACGCTCGACGATCTCAAGGGCGGCGACGCCGGGGAAAATGCGGCGACGATCCGCGCGATCCTCGCCGGCGACGATCGCGGCCCGCGACGGGATGCCGTTTTGCTCAACGCCGCTCACGCGCTCTTCGTCGCGGCCAGGACCAAGTCGGCGATCGAGGGATGGGATCTGGCCGCGTCGGTCATCGACGACGGCTTGGCCAATAGCAAACTAGCGGAGTTGACCGGCGACTGACAGTCGTTATGATTTCTTCGTCTCTTAAATAATGTACTATTTCAAGGCTAACGATAAAGATGAGACGGAGTATGGACCTCTTGATGCGGAGCAGATTCGAGAGTGGGTGAGGGAGAAGCGGATGGACGATCATTCGCTGGTTCGGAAATCGTCCGACGAGGAATGGCTCCCACTGAACAAAATCGAAGAGCTTGGCTATATCTGTCGCCAAGAGGCGGAGTCTCCGGTGCCATCCACTCCACACAAGGCTGTTCCAATCGCAGCGGTGGCTTCCGGAGGCCAACCGATAAAACCGGGGAAATTACAGGCTGTCGCAATCATGACCCTTGTGGGGGGAATATGGGCCATCCTGACATGCTTTGGCATTGGCTTGGGAACAGCGGGTTTTTGGATTCCTTGGATTTATTCGCTGGTTCTCGGCATCATGGCCATCATGAAGGGCAGCCAGATGCTGGGCAGCAACCCGGCCCCGGCCTTCGCCTCCGCCAGGACCATCGCCATCATGCAAATCGTCAACATCATCAACTGCGACATGGTCAACCTGACGTTGGGCATCATCACGCTGGTTTTTCTCAATGACCCCGAAGTGAGGGAGCACCTCCGCTCCCAAGGCGTGGAGATTTGACACATTGAAACCATGAGCCAGCAATACAAAATCAAGGGAACGGACGGTGCCGAGTACGGGCCAGTCAGCACGGAGGAGTTGCAACATTGGATCGCTCAAAACAGATGCACCCGCGAGTCGCTCGTCGAGGTGGACGGTTCCGGCGAGTGGGTGCCGCTGGCCACGCTGCCGGAGTTTCAAGACGCCTTTGCCGCGCCGCCGCCTGCCCCGGCGCCCGCGTCGGCACAGGGCGAGGGCGGCGTCTCGACGGTGATCCCGTACAAGAACGTCCCGGCGCTCATCGCCTATTACGTCGGTGTGTTTTGCATCATCTGTCCGCCGCTGCTCTGCTTTCCTGCAATCATCCTGGGCGTCATCGGGCTGAGGAGGGTGAAGGAAAATCCCGAGGTCAAGGAAACGCCCATGCCTGGATCGGGATTTTGTCCGGGTCATTTTTTTTACTTCTTTCCATAGTCGTCGGAGTGTTGGTTTCGTCCGGCATGTTATCATAGTGACCCCGTCTCGCCGTTGATGTCCCCGAAGCAAATCATCCTCATCAGCAGTATCGCGATGTTTATTATTGCGGGAGCGGTGGTGCTGTTTTTTCTCGATCCCACGAAGCATGCGTTCTTCCCCAAGTGCGCCTTTCACCTGGCGACCGGCTACTCGTGCCCCGGTTGCGGCTCTTCGCGGGCGCTTTTTGCGCTGACGCATGGCAACTTGTTCGAGGCGTTTCGGCTCAACCCCGGCATCCTCTGCCTGCTCACGATGGGCGTGACCGACTTCGGGCGCTACATCCGCTCGACGACGCAGGCCCGACCTCACCACACCCTTTTTGCGAACACCTGGCTGGTAATCGGCCTGGTCGTCGGGATGGTCGTTTACGCCGTTCTGCGCAATCTGCCCTGGATGCCGTTCACGAGCCTGGCCCCGTAAATATCAGCAGCTTGACATCGGCTTGGCCAAGCGGAACGGTCGGCACGGATGGAGCGGGAACAATCAAATATTCCATGGCGTTTTCTTGGCGGACTTTTTGCCGTCACGCTGCTGCTTTACTTCGCCGGGTTTTACGGCATGGAACACCTGCGCGACCGCAAGGGCCCGTGGCAGGTCAGCTTCGATGCCGCCGCAACCGGCGGCCCGACGATGACGATCCTCCAACCGGCGTTTGGCATCGACGGCTTTCGGGTGGTGTTCGAGGGCGCGGACACGAACGGGCTTACGAGCGGCGAGTTGGCGTTCGATGATCCCGGCCGCAACAAGCAACCAATGGATAGGACACCCGAGAGCAGCCAGGAACTCAAGCAGCGCGCCTTCGCGGTGCCGTTCGGCGAGTGCATCTACCAGGATCTGATGTTCCTGCCCGGCGTGGTGACGATGAACCTGCTGGGCCACGAGATCGAGCTGATGCCCCGCACCCTCGTCATCGACAAAAAGGAAATCCCGTGGGTCACCCCCGCCGGCCGAATCACCGTTTCACTACCCGCTGAGGCCAAGTAAATCAGACAGCCTTGAGCTTGGGGAGATCCTGGGAATCGACGAGGCCGATGGGTTCGCGCCTGGTGTTGACGACGATCAGGTCGTCGATGTTTCGCTCGTTGAAGATGTGGATGGCGTCGGCGGCGAGAGCGTCTTCGCGGAGGCAGATTGGTTTGCGGGTCATCACCTTGGCCAACGGCTGGTCGAGCACGCTGTCGCCCTTGGCCAAGTGGCGGCGCAGATCGCCGTCGGTGAAGACACCGGCCAGTTTGCCGGATTTGTTTACCACGCTGACGCTGCCGGACTTGGCCTTGCCCATCACGAGCAGCGAGTCGCGGACGGTGGTGGTCTGCGGGGCGACCGGGTTGCGAGCGCCGCTGCGCATGATGTCGGCGACCTTTAGCAACAACGCCCGGCCGATGGCTCCGCTGGGGTGGCGCTTGGCAAATTCTGATTTCTTGAAGCCGCGCGCCTCGAGCACGGCCATGGCGAGCGCGTCGCCCATGACGAGCGAGGCGGTGGTACTGGCGGTGGGCGCCATGTTGAACGGGCAGGCTTCCTTTGGCACCTTGACGTTGAGCACGACCTCGGCGTGTTGGCCAAGCGTGGAGCGCGGCGCGGCTGTCACGGCGACGATCTGCACGGCGAATCGCCGGATGGCCGGCAGCAGGTTGATGAGCTCGTCGGTCTCGCCAGAGTAGCTCAGGGCGAGCAGGATGTCGCCGTCGTTGAGGATGCCCAAGTCGCCGTGCATGGCGTCGACGGTGTCGAGCAGCACGGCGGGCGAGCCGGTGCTGGTGAAGGTGGCGGCAATCTTTCGGCCGATGTTGCCGGATTTGCCCACGCCGAGGACAACAATTTTTCGCCGCTGGGCCAACGCAGCGACGATCAACCCGACCGCCTCGTCGAATGATTTCGTCAGGTGCGAGCGCACCGCCTTCACAGCGGCGAGCTCGACATCGAACACTTCCCGGGCTCGCTTGAGGTGGGACATGCCGGGTTAATCCCCGTTGGGGTAGGAGCCGAGGATTTTCACGAAACGGCTGATCCGCTCGAGTTCCTCGATGGCGTTGGCCACTTTCTTGTCGTCGTAGTGGCCGTCGCAGTCGATGAAAAACAGGTACTCCCACGCCTTGCGCTTGCTGGGGCGCGACTCGATGCGGGTCATGTTGAGCCGGTATTTGCGGAACGGCCCCATGACCTCGTGCAGTGCGCCGACCTTGTCCTCGATGCCGATGACGAGGCTGGTGCGGTCGTTTTTCGTGGAGGGACCGCACTTGCGGCCCAGCACAAAAAACCGGGTGGCGTTCGCGGCGTTGTCCTGAATGTTGTGGTCGACGATCTGCAGGTTGTAGCGCTCGGCGGCCAGCGACCCGGCAATGGCGGCACCGGCCTTGTCCTCGGCGGCCTTCTCGGCGGCGCGGGTGGTGGAGGAGGCCTCGATGACCTCGACCGACGGCAGGTTTTGCTGCATCCAGACACGGCACTGCGCCAGCGCCTGCGGGTGGGAGTAGAGTCGGCGAACCTTCGTGCGGCGGTTGCCGCGGACGAGGCAGTGCTGAATGGGCATGACGATCTGCGCCACGATCTTGAGCGGGCTGTCCACGAACAAATCGAGCGTGTGGGTGACGACGCCCTCGGTGGAGTTCTCGATCGGCACCACGCCGTAGTCGGCCCGGTCCTTCTGCACCTCGTCGAAGACGTCCTTGATGGTTTTTTGCGGTGTGTAGCGCAGGCTCGAGCCGAACCGGCGAATGGCGGCTTGGTGGGTGTACGTCGCCTCGGGGCCGAGATAGGCAACCGCGAGCGACTTCTCGAGCGAGAGGGAGCACGACATGATCTCGCGGTAGATGGCCCGCATCGACTCCTCCGGGATCGGCCCGTCGTTGAGCTTGGCCAAGCGCTGGAAAATCAGACGCTCGCGGTGCGGCGCGTAAATCTCCTCGCCGGCCTCGAGCTTGATTGCGCCGATGGCCAGTGCGTGCCCGGTGCGCTCGTTGAGCAGGCGCACCAGTTTTTTGTCGAGAGCGTCAATGGCTTTGCGGTGTTCCTCGAGACTCATGAGCGGTTATTTGTCGTCGTCGTTCTCGTCATCGTCGTCGGCCTCGTCCGGGTCATCGTCGGCTTCATCGGTCTCGTTGTCGAGGGGGAGTTGCTCCTGCGAATCGTCGCCGGGCGTGGTGGCGAGCTCGATGTGAATGCGCCGCAACTCATCGGCGGCGGGGAGTTCGTCCAGTCCCTTCAGCCCGAAATGCTCGAGGAAAAACTGCGTGGTGCCGTAGAGCCGGGGCCGGCCGGGGGCGTCGGCTTCGCCGCAAACCTCGATCAGTTCGCGCTCGACGAGCGTCTGCACGACACCATCGACGGCGACGCCACGAATCTGCTCGATTTCCGCGCGGGTGATCGGCTGCCGGTAGGCGATGATGGCGAGGGTCTCCAGCGCGGGATGTGAGAGCTTGGGCGGACGCGGCTTGGCCCCGACGAGCACCTGCAGCCAGGGGGCGAAGTCCGGCTTGGTGACGAACTGCCAGTTGCCGCCGACGCAGGCCAAGCGGTAGCTGCGGTCGGCTGCGTCGTGCTCGACGGCGAGCTCCTCGAGCGCCTTCTCGACAGCGCGCGCGGTGGCCTTGGCGTACTCCCCGGTTTGTGGCTCGTCGGGGAGTTTCTCCGGCGTCTCGCGGAGCAGTGTGCGCAGTTCACCGATGCTCATCGGCTTTTGGGCCGAGAAGACGATCGCCTCCAGTATTTGTTTCAGTTCCACCGTGGTCAGGTTGTCACCGTTTCCGGTTCCGGTTGTTCCGGCTTGATCTGCTGCAGCTCCACCGGGGCGACAACAATTTCAATCTCACCGAACGAGTCATCCTGCGTGGCTATCAACTGCCTGAGCCGAACCAACTCGAGCAGCGCGAGGAACGTAGCCACCACCTCGCCGCGGCTGCGCGCCCCGTCGAACAACCCGCTGAACTTCAGCCGGCCCGCCTGGCCAAGCCGCTCGCGGATTGCCACGATCTTTTCGCTGATGCTCCAGCGATCCTCGACGATTTCGCCCTTGGCGGCCTCGCGCTCGGCGACCCGCCTGAGCAGCTCGTTCACCGCGCCGACGAGGTCGAAAATACTGGCCTCGAGCCGGTTGCCCATCGGCAGCGGGTCGATCGGGATGCTCCCGGGCCGCCGTGTGTAAACCTTCTCCCGCTCGATTTCCAGCCTTTGCAGGTCGTCCGAGGCGTCCTTGAACCGCTTGAACTCCACCAGTCTGCGGATCAGGTCCCAGCGCGGATCAGCGGCATCGTCGTCCTCGGTGTCCTCCACCTGCTCGTCCACCGGCAGCAGTTCGCGGCTCTTGATGTACATGAGCGTGGAGGCCATGACGATGAACTCGCCGGCTTGCTCGAGGTCGAGTTGCTTCATCAACTCCACGTACTCGATGAACTGCGCGGCCAAGCGGGTCATGTTCACCTCGTAAATATCCACCTCCTGCTTTTTCACGAGAAAAAGCAGTAAATCCATGGGGCCTTCGAAGACCTTGAACTGAATCTTGAAATCGGGCATTCGCACCGGGGGCAACTGGCCTGCGCCGTCGGCAGACCTTAATTGAGGAGCGCGTCCCTTGGCAATGATCGACTCGCTTGCCGGGCTTGCCGCAGCCGATTGGGGCGGCTAATTTGCGCGCATGAAAACTTGGCTGACCCCGATCGCCGCCCTCGCCCTCGCCGCCGCCCCGGCCCCGCTTGGCCAAGCGCAGGAGCTGGAGGCGCCGGACGACGCGCCGCTTGGCCAGGCGGCCGCGCAAAAGAAAGTGTACGTCGTGCCGGTGCGCGAAGACATCATGCCGCCGATCCTCTACGTCATCCGCCGAGGCGTGAAAGAGGCGATGGCAGCCGAGGCCGACTGCCTCATCCTCGACATGGAGACCAACGGCGGACGGGTGGACATCACCGAGGAGATTTTTGACATCATCGGCAAGTTTCCGGGATTGACCGTCACTTACGTCAACAAGGATGCCTACTCCGCCGGGGCGTTTATAGCCGTGGCCACGGAGAAAATCTACATGGCCCCGCAGAGCGTCATCGGGGCGGCGGCACCAATCATGATGAGCCCCACAGGTGGTGTGTCCGAAATGCCCTCAACGATGGAGGTGAAAATGAACTCGGCCATCCGCGCCAAGATCCGCACTCAAGCCGAGAAAAACGGCTACGCCATCGACGTCGTCGAGGCGATGGTCGACAAGACCAAAAAACTCGAGCGCGATGGCGAAGTCATCTGCGAAGTGGGTGACATCCTCACGCTGACCAACCGTGAAGCCGAGAAGGAGTACGGCGAGGCCAAGAGGCGACTGCTCTCCTCCGGTACGGTCGAGAGCATCGACGCGCTCATCATCGAGCTGGGTTACGACGGGGCGCAGCGGGTCGATGTCGTGCCGCTCGGCGTGGAGGAACTGGGCACATGGATCAACGCCATCAGCCCGATCCTGCTGCTCATCGGCATCATCGGCCTGTACATCGAGTTCAAGACAGCCGGCTTCGGTGTGTTCGGCGCGGTCGGCATCGCGGCGCTGGTGCTGTACTTCTTCGGCGGCTATGTCTCCGGGTTGGCCAGCATCGAGTGGGTCGGCATCTTCGTGGTGGGGGTGGCGCTGGTTGCGGTGGAACTGTTTCTCCTGCCGGGCACTATTTTTATCGGCCTGATCGGCGTGGTCTGCATGTTCGTTGCGCTGGTGATGGGCATGACCGACCTGTACCCCAACATACCGTGGTTCCCGGCCGGCGAGGGCGAGGGCGGCGGTGGCGTTGTGCCGCAAGTCGAGGGCATCGACTTTGTGATGCCGGACTTCTCCCGGCCGATCCGCGACCTGCTGATTGCCTTCGCCCTGTCGGTGCCGATCATCTGGGCGCTGGCCAAGTATCTGCCGCAAACCGCCCTCTTCGCCGCGTTCACCTCCTCCGCCGCCAGCGGGGTCGAGTCGGTGGCCGCCGTCGCCGCCGAGGTCGAGTCGCGCCTTGGCCAAGCCGGCACAAGCACCACGCCGCTGAACCCCGGCGGCAAGGCGATGTTCGGCGACGCCCTGTGCAACGTCATCACCCAGGGCGAGATGATCGCCGCCGGCACGCCGGTAAAAGTCATCGGCCACCGAGGCAGCGACCTCCTCGTCATCGAGGCCTGAGCGCCGGATGGGCGGGGCCAACACCATCTACTTCGCCTACGGGTCGAACATGTGCCCGGAGCAAATGGCCAGGCGCTGCCCCGGCGGCCAGGCGCTTGGCCAGGCGGAACTGCGCGACTGGCGGTTCCTCATCAACACCCGCACGTACGCCACGATCGAGGCCCGGTCCGGTGCGGCCACTCACGGCGTGCTCTGGTCGCTGACGCCGGGGCACATCACCGAGCTCGACCACTACGAGGCCGTCGCGGAGGGCATGTACTTCAAAAAAACTATCATCGTCCAGCGGACTGACGGGCCGGTGGAGGCGCTGGTGTACATCGACCCCGTTTGCGAGCTTGGCCAACCGGAGCCGGCCTATCTCCGGACGATCCTCGAGGGCGCAGCCCACTTCGGGCTGCCGGCGGAGTACATCGCCGGTTTGGTCCGGGACTGGGATGTGACGAACGCTACTTCCGGGCAGCGGGAGTGATGGAGAGTTTCACACGTTTGCCCTTGCGCAACACTTCGATGCCCACTGGCTTTCCAACTTTCACTGCGTCTAGCGCGTAGGTGTAATCGTAAATGTTGGTGATATCCTTGCCGGCGAAATGGACAATGATGTCGCCCCCCTTTAGCCCTGCCTTGTCGGCCGGGCCGCCGCCGCGCACGTCGGTGAGCAGCACGCCTTTCACGTCCTCCGAGGCGTAGTCCGGGATGGTTCCGAGGTACACGCGGATGGCGTCGCGACTGCCGCCCTGGTCGGTTTTTTCGACTTTCAAATAGTCCGGTCGGTCACCGCCCTCGGCCAGATCTCGCACTATATTCCCGGCAAACTTCGTGATGCGCTCGAGCCCTTCAAAATTCAGCGTGTCGGTGTCGTCGCCTGGCCGATGGTACTCCTTGTGGCTGCCGGTGAACCAGGCTAGCACCGGGATGCCTTTGGGATAAAACGACGTCGTGTCCGTCGGAAGATAGGGATCCTGTTGCAGAGTGAGATCGAATCCGGCAAGGACGTTTCGGCGCTCGATCAGCTTTTTCCAAGCGCTTGACGACCCGACGCCCTGCAGCGTGA